>Ga0256868_10000168_pt1 | contig 38877 bp, 35 predicted proteins | sample RVTome_13_FD_187341 | JGI IMG/M metagenome (GOLD analysis project Ga0256868, IMG submission 187341) | Soil microbial communities from uranium-contaminated site in the Upper Colorado River Basin, Wyoming, United States - RVT92D227 HiSeq ...
AGTGACCATCGGTGTCGCCATTCTGGTATCAGGTTTTGTCTCTTTAAGTCTAACTCCCATGCTCTGCAGCCGATTTCTCAGACCACCAGGAGAAAGAAAACAGGGCCATCTCTACGCAGCCTCAGAACGATTTTTCGGAGGAATGCTTCAAACCTATCGGTGGAGTCTTAGATTTGTCTTGAATCATCGCCTGACCACTCTCGTCATCTCTTTTCTTATCCTGGTGATCACTATTTTTCTTTTTAGGGCCTTCTCTTACGGATTTCTTCCGAGCGAGGACATCGGTCAAATCTTCGGCCTCACAGAGGCTGCAGAAGGGATTTCGTTCGAATCAATGAAACAACATCAGATCGCCGCAGCGGAAGTCATCCAACAGGACCCGAATGTGGATTCCATCTCATCGACGGCCGGAGCAGGAGGCCCGCAAGCGACGGGCAATGTGGGTCGCGTCATGATTGTTTTGAAACCCCGGTCTAAACGCAGGCTGAATGCGGACGAGGTGATTCAGGAATTACGGCCAAAACTGGCAAAAATTCCGGGAATCCAGACCTTCCTTCAAAACCCTCCTCCCATACGAATCGGAGGGATGATGACAAAGGCCCAGTATCAATTCACGCTTCAGAGTCCGGAAGTTAAGGAACTCTATCAATATACTCCTGTTCTCGAAGCAAAGATACGTGAATTGCCTGGACTTCAGGATGTAACCAGTGACCTGCAAATCAAGAACCCTCAGGTGAACATCGAAATCAATCGAGATAAGGCTTCGGCTCTTCGCGTCACAGCCAGTCAGATTGAAGAGGCTCTCTATAGTGCTTATGGGACGAGGCAGATCTCAACAATCTACACCTCTATCAATCAGTACCCGGTCATCATCGAGCTGGAGCCTCAATACCAGATGGACCCTTCTGCTCTATCCATGCTTTACATTCGATCCTCCACCGGCCAATTGATTCCTCTCAATGCCGTAGCAAATTTGAGACCTGACCTCGGGCCTCTTTCTATCAACCACCTGGGCCAACTTCCCTCGGTGACCATCTCTTTCAATGTCAAACCGGGTATTTCCTTAGGGGACGCTGTCGCCTCGGTTGAGAAAGTAGTTAAGACTACGCTGCCTGCCACCATCAGCACCAGCTTTCAGGGTACGGCCCAGGCTTTCCAGACCTCCATGAAAGGGATGGGCCTTCTGCTCATCATGGCGATCGTGGTGATTTATATCGTGCTGGGAATCCTCTATGAGAGTTTCATCCATCCTCTGACCATTCTCTCGGGTCTTCCTTCCGCTGCGCTTGGAGCTTTAGTGGCACTGCGGATCTTCAATATGGACTTAAACATCTACTCCATGGTAGGGATCGTCATGTTGATCGGAATTGTTAAAAAGAATGCCATCATGATGATTGACTTTGCATTGGACGCACAGAGAAATCAAGGGAAAAACCCTGGCGATGCAATTTATGAGGGCTGCCTCATCCGATTTCGTCCCATCATGATGACCACCATGGCAGCCATCATGGGCACACTGCCCATTGCCATTGGTTTTGGGGCTGGTGCAGAAGCTCGCCGTCCTCTTGGACTGGCTGTAGTGGGTGGCTTGATTTTTTCCCAACTCATCACTCTCTATATCACTCCAGTGATCTATATTTACTTGGAATCTTTCAAAGAGAAGGTAAAAGGTAGATTCCGTAGAAAAACCATTTAGTGAGGTGAAGAGATGGGGAGATGCTGAAAAGCCAGGGTATCACGATGACGATAAAAATTAATGTGATCGCATGGACATTAATCTTTTAGCCTATGTTAAGTAAAGTTATTGCCTTAATCCTTTTTCATTTTCAAAATAAGATTCAAATCAGAACGAACCTTTTTTTCACATTCGGGACAGATACCATGAGTAAAATCAACTTCGGAACGGCTGCTAATATAACTTTCTAAGTCTGTCCAATATCCTTTATCATCTCGAATCTTTTTGCAATAGGAGCATATCGGTAATAATCCACGCAATACCCTCATTTCATTCAAACTCTTCTCCAATTTATTGGCTGTGAACTCAAGTTTAATATTTTGATAAACTAAATCAAGCTGAGCCTCGACGAGTTCCTTCGTTTGAAACAGAAGCTTTTTATAAACTTCCCCATAGCTGTTTTCCTTCGAATCAAGTACGCAGATGGTACCAAAAATCTCACCCGTAGGCCAGATGATCGGAAATCCAAGATAGGAAATCATTCCTAAAAGAATATCCGGATTCTTATCCCAGCTTTTATCTTTCAGGGCATTTGGAACCAAGAGTTCATTTCTCGTTTTAATGACCCTTTCACAATAAAGACCGACCAAATGTTCTTTCCCTCCTACTTTGTAAGGATTGTTTTTCGATTCACTTGAACGAAACACTTCGATGAAAGGTGGCTCAACCTTCATAATCAAGGCAGCAGGCACACAGAAAATTTCGGCTAAAGTATTAACAATGCTTTGCCACTTATAGATAATTTTTTCTGGTAGATTAATCTTGCTTAAGTCCATCTGGAATTCCACAGTTTTTTCCCTAAGAAAATATATTCACATTAATTTTTCATAACTTGAGTTGATTTTTTTAATGGCGTTGTTGTCGTGCGAAATTAGGGTCCTTCCCCATATTGCCATCAACATGTTGATTTCGACCTACTCCCTGCCGTTCTGAAATTCAAGGTCTAAGTGTCCAACCCGTGGGTTTCGCGCAGAACTCTCTTGCTGCATCAACCGGGTAAGGGGTTCTCTCGAAGTCTATCAACACTGTAAAACAGTGATCAAATCGTTGGAAGGAATATTGCCTATAGAAAAACTGAATTTCGCTGTAGCCGCGAGGGATAGGCACATTCTCCAGTTGGTCCACGACCTCATCTTTATCCTGGATTCGGATATTTCCCAGGATGGGTCTGCCATCGTTTCTCAATCTCACCTCGAATCGAACAAACTCCCCCGAGGTAGCCGGATCGGGTTTCATGTCCAGATCTTCGACGTAAAGGGGACCAATTCCCCTGTCACCCATCGTCCATCCACTACGTGTTCTTTGAGCACAGTATTCCTTTGCCAAGTCGATTGGCCACCTGTTGTGTTCGATATCCGCTTCTACGGTGAAACAGTAATCCGAACGGGAAAACCGATAGTTCGTCGCAGGAAAATCAATTCGATTCTCGCCAGGATCGATCTGGACATCCTTCGCTTCACTTATAATCTCATCTCGGTCTTTGACAGTAAGGGTAATTCTCGTTGAATGACGTGAGTTGTTCTCCAGGGTTATTTGAAAACTGACTCGCTGCCCTTCCCGAACGGGATCGGGGGAAAATCCCAGCTCGACAATCTTCAGGTCTTCTGGCCGGATCCTCGACTCTCCCCTCTGTAAGAACCGTTCGATCTTCTTATCCCATTGAGCTTGAGCCAATACTGGAATCAGAAACAGGCAGCCAATCACCACCATGACCGTGTACTTTTTCATCTCTCCATTCTCCTTTCTTTTGTCCGACTCTCGATCAATTCAATCCCCCTTCCATTCGATGCCCTTGTTGCACTCTGTTTTATCACATTTCCGACAATTTGAAGATCCCATAAACACCCTTCGAGATATCCTGTCAGAATTTTTTTATCTCTTGGGTTATTAGATATATATTTAAGACTATTAGATTCATGAAAGAAATGGGGTAAATTCTGTATTTTGTACTTATCAATACTATATTTTTAATAGGTAGGATGTCAATTTTATTCTATTGATTTCCATGTGCGATTGTACTGTCACACAAGATTTAAAAATCACAAGTTCAGAAAGAGTCAATATCATTCTTGTCATTGTTCTAAAGTTTTATTGGTAACGGGGATAATCAGATATTTAAAATGGTCGCTGTCCCTATGAAGGGAAAATGCTTTGCTCTATGCCTGTTGGTTTCAGGTGGTCTCACACGGTGGGATTTTTTCAGTAAGTTTTTTCTTTTTTGCAGGCGTCAGTTCCTCTTTGACCTCCCATTCATTTTTAGCGAGGGGATCCTGTCCTTTGATGAGAAGCCAGTCTTTACCACTTCCTCTTCCTTTCATTAAAATGAGCGAAAAGCCACCCTTTATTTTTTCCCCATTTAAGGTGAAACTCAGTCTCCCCTTCTTCAAAGCAGATTCTGGATCTCCCTCTGTTTGAAACTCCCCTGAGTCCCAGATGAGAACAGGTCCTGCTCCATAATGTCCCTGAGGAATAATTCCTTCAAATTCCCCATATTCAAGAGGATGATCATCCACCATGACGGCGAGGCGCTTATCGGAGGGGTTCATGGAAGGACCTTTTGGAATGGCCCATGATTTGAGCACCCCAGCGATTTCCAATCTGAAATCGTAATGAAGACGGGTCGCATGATGCTCATGAACGACGAATCTCATACGTCCCCTCTTTTTCTTTTATACGTTAATTCAAAAAAGAATATTGTCCTCAGCATCTGGCTCATGTTTTGACAAACCATGAAATTGGCATTCGTAAACTGACTGGGTCGGGATAAGATTTTAGATATCCTATTCTCAGGATCCACTGAACTTCGCCGGACAGATCCAACTCCTTTGACACCTGTTTTTTCCAAGGCTCTTCTTCAAGCATTTGAGTCATCGGGTGAATCCCGATCATCTTCTCTCTTATTTTTAAAAGCATATTTTCCCATACCCTTCCATATTCGATTAATGTGGGTATATTCGAATCCTGACTGGTGATGACCAGCCAACCCCCACACGTTTTCACCTGCTTTGCAACAATATCCACCGTCTGTTCTCGAAAGCTCTTCTTGAGAACTGATTCACGATTATAGAAATTCCGAACAAAGAGGCCAGCGATTCCCTTTATCTCCATGCTTTCCGGTGTTAACCCATTTCGATATTGTTTCACTTCTTTGCTCGACCACCTGATCCAGTTTGCAAGTTCCTCCTGTGCAGTATCACGAAAGGCTTGAGTTCGATTGGCCTCAATGGTTCCTTCTTGTAAATATTTCCCTTGGGGAGAGTTATTCGAAAAAAAGAAGCTATGAGGGAACATGGTTGGAATAAGACAAGACGGAGAGTCATGTTTTGTTATGAATTTTATATCATCAGATTTAATTTCCTGATCGAGATAATTGTCCCTGACGGTCCTTCGCCTCTTGATTTTTTCAAGCGGGAAATCCACTTTCTTGTCCTTTTGCAGTCGAACCTCTGCAATCTCAGTATCTGTCTTATCTTTTGCCACAATCTGAATATCTGTTTTATAGCCTTGGGTCCCTGCTGCAATAACCAAATTCTCAATAAAGGCACCAATGGAAAGAAACAATTCTCGATTTTCCGGATCGATGGCTGGGAGCCAACGCTTCTTGTCCAAGCCAATGATCCAGTGTTTCGGCTCTACAACTTTGACTGTCCATGGTTGGGTATTATGACTACTTGGGGCAAGGGATGCGAGGTAAAAGACCTCCCTCTCGTCTTCTTCAAGGCCTTTAATGGGAGTTTTTTCATTATTCGACATTGAGAAGTCTTCCCGTTTCACTCCGCCACAGGAGGTGATGAACAACATTCCACCAATTAAAAATATCCCCTCCCCTGTAAATCTCAAAAAACCTCTTCGGTTTATCATTTTCATGACACTCCTATCTTGTTGAATCTTCCTCTTTAATCAATTTGCTTTCAATCTCTTCTTAAGCACTCGTTCCTTGCCAAAAATTAACACACTTTATTAAGGAATAACCACTTTAAACCAGCTTATCAAAATTGACAGTTGGATGTAAAGGTGGTATTTTTTAATAACCTCCATCTATTGATGGGTGAAAATAAAGGGTTAAGGATCAAGGATTACGAAGTGAGTGTCGTAATTGAATCATTGGAAAAAAGAAATTTATTATGTCGAAAAGACTCCGTTCTATTTCAATCCTTCTACTCATTGTCTCCCCTTCCTTTTCTTTTGCCCAGGAAACATCTAAAAAAACCATACACAGAATCGGTGTGACCCAGACTGTCTCTTTTCAGGACTTCGATGCAGACGCCAATGGATTTGAGAAGGCTCTGGCCGAGGCCGGGTTCAAAGAGGGCATCCATGTTATTTATGACCGGCAAAATGCACAGGGAAATTTGAATCATGCCCAGACCATTGCCAATAAATTCTTGAATACAAAAGTGGATCTGATCCATAGCATCGCCACCCCTTCTTCACAGGCGGTGATGAAAATGCACAATAACATCCCTGTCGTCTTTTCTTCGGTCACTGATCCTGTCAAAGCTGGACTTATCCCGAATACGAGTCTCCCTGGAACAAAAACCAATACGAATGTCACAGGCATCAGCGATCGCTGGCCTGTGTATTTGCAGTTTGAGATGTATACTAAATTTTTTCCCAAGGCAAAAAAATGGGGAACGATTTATAATCCGGCAGACCCTCAATCTATCCTTTATATCAAAGAGATGCAAACAGCCGCCAAGAAGTTGGGAGTAGAACTGATCGAGGCAACCATCCCCAGTATTGTTGAGACCACGGAGACGGCCCAATCTCTTGCAGGAAAAGTCCAAGCCATCTATATCACATTTGACCGTTTGGCTCTCTCCTCTTTTGATACAATCGTGAAGATTTGTAATAAAAAGAAAATCCCTTTATTTGGGGGTGATCTCAAGAGTATATCGAAAGGGGCGATGGCTGCTTATGGATGGGATTATTTTCAAATCGGCTATTCTGCCGGGAGGAAAGCCGCTCAGATCCTTAAGGGTGAAAAGCCAGGAGATATTCCCTGGGAACTTGGAGAAAAATTGCTTCTTATGATCAATGAGAAAGCCGCAAAAACCCAGGGAGCAATTATCTCTCCTGAGCTACTAAAAAAAGCAGATAGAATTATTCAGGAATAAACCAAACTCTGTGGGAATTAAGTTATTGTGTCATTGGGTTAATAAGTCATAAGTTACTAAATGACTTTATGACATATTGACTAAATGAGCCTGAAGAATTTGTAAAATGTGATTTGACATTTTAAGCTTGGGTCATGCAAAGAGAAGTCTTACTTACCATTACTGAAGCTTATCGCCAACGTTTCCCGGATCTCGCTTATGGAATTGGGACAATCCAGCTCTGTACCTATTTTGAGAAGAGCGAATCATTCAAACTTTATAAAAGAGATCTTCTCCGTAAGATGCGGAGGAAGGTCAACCTTGCTCGACTCGAAGATCGGATCAATCTCTATGATCAGTTTTTTAAAGAATGGGGGTATCCCTGCCCCCTTCCAAGTCATTTAAAGCGGACCATTGAAATGGGATTTCCGATTATCAACCTCTTTATCGACACACATATCATCGCAGAGATGTTTCATGGAATTCTCATGGCCATTCAGGGCCTGGATCACTTCCAGGGTGAATGGAAGCTCGACCTTGCTCAGGAAGGAGAGAACTTTGAGGGAGTCTCAGGAAATATAATCCGGTGTAAGAAAGATGAGATCGTTCTTCGAGATGGAGAAGGAATTGTCTGTTCCCTTTTTCAAGGCCCGGATTTCAAGACAAGAGTTGAGCCAGCAACAAAAAATATTGTGGTCTATGTCTTCACAGCGCCAGGGATTCAAGAAGAACATGTCTCCAACGGATTACAATTAGCCCTTGAAATCCTCGGAGAATTCGGAAAGGGAACAGATCCCTGGTGGAAAGTGTTTAAACCATAGCCAAATGCGGGATGCAGGATGTTAATTGAAGAGTTTTGTCATTTCAGATTTGATTCCGCAGTCCGTAATCCGAAATCCGCAATATAGAAGGGAGTTAAAAATGCCCATAGTTCAGATCAGCATGATTGCAGGAAGGACGCCGGAGAAGAAAGAGCAACTGATTAAGAAAGTGACGGATGCCATTGCCGAAGTGCTTCAGATCCCGGCGGATCGAGTTCACATTATCATCAATGACGTTCCAAAAGAAAATATTGGCGATGGAGGGGTGCCACTGTCTAAAATGGATAAATGATTGGAATGCTGGGATAATGGAAAAATGAAATATTGTTTAATGACAACAAAATGTTTTGAAACCCAATGTTTCATCATTCCACAGTCTTATTCATTCATACACGATTCCTTATTCCCCTATCGCCTTTCGACTTTCGACTAATGATTAAATTAAATGTTGATTTCCAACCCATTTAGGTCTAAAAGTAGTACAAATTGTCCCCCTGCGGCCAAGGTCGGTCATTTCTCAAAGGAGTAGAAAATTTTGAAAAACACAGCCTTGATTCCTGCTGAACGTATTGAGCGGTCAATACTTCTGATTCGTGGTCAAAAGTGAAAAAAAGAGAATGTGTCCAAACCCTCCAATAAACTCCATTTTCATCATTGATTTTATGGTGATCCTATGATAATTTTCAAATCGATATGGAAAAGGTAAGGGCACGGGTAGTCATTGAGGGAAGGGTTCAAGGAGTCTTTTTCCGCCATCACACCCAGGAGATGGCTTTCAGATTGGGGGTGAAAGGTTGGGTTAAAAACCGCAGGGACAGCTGTGTGGAGGCTGTCTTTGAAGGTGATCAAAAACAAGTGGATCAGATCATCCAGTGGTGCCATCGGGGTCCATCTGAGGCAAGGGTGACAAAGGTTCATCTCAATTGGGAAATTTATGTTGGAGAATTTAAAGACTTTTCAATAAGCTATTGAATTTTCTTGGTTGGATCCCTTTCCTCTTTGAAGAATTTTTTCTTTACATCCTTCTCAACCTCTCCCGTTTCCTTTTTGATTATTTCTTCTATGACTTCCATTCTTTTACCGGTATCGGTTAACCCTTCTCCAACCTTCTTCATGGTCTTACCTCCACCGAAGTAGAGGAAGAAAAAGAAGATGAGGATGCCAACGATCACTCCCATTAAAAACTTAATCATTGCCCTTCCACCTCCTCTTCCCTGGCACACTTCATGACATTGACCTTTCCATCGTGATCGATTACACCTACAGAACAAGTTTCAACTCAAGCTATCAGAATTTCTTAAAATTATCAATCCATTTTTCCAAGAATAAAAAGTTGAAAATTTCTTTAAAAAGAAATACTGTTAAGCTATAAGAAATAAGTTATGAAAACAGATTGATGAAAAAAATATTAACCCGCAATTTCGTTTTGGCTCTTTTTGCCCAACTCGTTTTTTTATCCGTTTTCTATCTCCTCCTTCCCACTCTTCCCATCTTCCTTTCCAGATCGGGATCGACGGGGACCGATATTGGTGTCCTCATTGGAATCTACTTTTTCTCCTCATTGGTTTTAAGACCTTTTATTGGAAAGGCCCTCTTAAAAATCCCCGAAAAAAAATTTATGATTGCGGGTGCTCTCCTCTTTGCTCTCACTTCCGTGGGTTATCTTTTTGCTCCCCCTTTTTGGCCCTTTTTAATAGTCAGGCTCCTTCAAGGAATTGGATTCGCATTTTTCCATACTGCCTCCTATACCATGATCGCTAATATCAGCCCAAAAGCCCAGATTGGACAAAGCCTCAGTTATTTTTATCTGGGATTCAACCTCTCCGGTGCCTTAGCTCCACCTCTCGGAATATTCCTGATCAACCACTTTAGCTTCACCCATCTCTTCTTGACATGTTTAGGGCTATCGTTATGCTCACTATTGATTACCGTTAAATTGGAAAGGAGGCAAGCCGCTCCACTACAGGATTCATCCAATGAGGACACTTCTTTTGTCAGTTGGGATGCACTTCCACCGTCCATCGTTAGTTTAATGACCCTCTTCATCTGGGGAGCCATCACTGCTTTTTTCCCTCTCTACGCAATCAATCATGGGGTGACCAATCCCGGGCTTTTCTTTACCACAATTGCCGTGATGCTTATTCTGGGTCGTACGTTGGGTGGGAAGATGTTGGATCTCTATAGCAAAGAGAGAATTATTCTCCCTTGCCTTACCACTTATATCATTTCAATGGTCATTCTCACTTTTTCCAAAACTTTACCCATGTTTATCCTTACCGCAGTGATATGGGGGATGGGGCATGCCTTTCTTGGACCTACCTTAGCGGCCTATGCTCTCGATCGTTCAAGCTCTTCTCGAGGTTCAGTGATCGGGACGTTCATGGCAATGTCGGATTTGGGAATGAGCCTCGGACCTGTGATTATGGGAATCGTTCTTCATAAGACCAATTATTCGATAACGTTCCTTTGTTTAGTTCTTGCGAGCTTAATCAATCTCAACTACTTCTATTTTTTCGTGCGAAAAAAAGAACCTTCTAACCCCCCTGTTCTCTCCTCACTTTCTTAATGTCTTCCAAGTGAACCTTGATGAGTGGTGACATCTCAGTTGGTTGCCAGTCTGTTTTTTGGGGTTCCTCTGGCCAGGTGAATGGCAGATGCCAGACCTCCCCAGGTCTCTCCGCTTTCTCGAGAACCTCAAGAGTCTTCATGAGAACCTTTCTTTGACCTTCTCGGTCTCCCACCTGCCCTGCCGGCCTGCCATAAGGATATTCAATAGCTGCTGTTCTGGGAATGCCTACTGCCCGATGAAATTCCCATGTCGGACTCAGAACAACAGTAGAAAATCCAGCTTCCTCTAAAACCCTCGCCGCCAGTCCAACGGACTGGCAACAGAAGGGTCAAGCTGGGGTCATAAGAACTGCTTCAACTCCTTCAAGTTTCATTCTTTTTGAAATAGGTTCAATGGCTCCTTTTAAGAAATCATTATTCTGCCACTGAAAACCGTAAAAGGAATAAGAGGTAGGGGCAAGACGGCCGATGATTCTTTCTTCCTCAAATTCAGCCATCCGGGAAAGAGGAAGGATGACATTAATATCCTTTTTGATGTAGTTCGTTTTAATATGTAAATGATTAACCTCGATATCCTTCTCTGTCGTCCTTCTCGGTATCGTTCGATAAGATCGATCACCCCAGAGAGGTTCTCTTTTTTCTCCTTCCATGTCAAAGGGAGGATCTGATTTCAAGCTGATACCAGCACTGGTTACTAAAGCAATAGTGGTCTGACTCAAGGGCTTCGCCATTGGTGTCCATGGAATATAACCTTTGAATTCCTCATCGGGAATAAAGGTTTTGGTCCAGACTTTCAGTGCCGGTGGAAGAAACCGAAACCCATCCACTGTTTTTCCTACTTGTTCCATAGGATCCTCCCTTACTGTTATGCGTATAGCGCTTTGCGTGATAATTATATATATGAACACTGGAAAATAAACAAGTCCTGTGCTAATCTTCTATTGTTTGATATAGCGGTGAGTCTCTGAAATAAATTTTATTAAGATTTCCGATAGTTATTGGAGTAACCATTGTCTCTCTTTATTACCTTTGAAGGGGTGGAGGGGAGTGGTAAGACCACTCAGATTCAACGTCTAAAAAAATATCTCATTCGAAAAGGCATCTCCTGTAAAGTAACCCGAGAACCTGGAGGGTGCCCCATTGGTGAGAAGATAAGGAAGATCCTCTTAAACCCCGACCATCGCGAGATGGTCCCTCTAAGTGAACTTCTTCTCTATGAAGCAGCAAGGGCACAGCATATCCATGAGGTGATAAAGCCACTCCTCAAAAAGAGAGCGGTTATCCTCTGTGACCGTTTCAGTGATGCCAGTATTGCCTATCAAGGTTATGGACGAAAGGTCGATCTGAAATGGGTTGAAAGGTTGAATCGCCTCTCCTCTCAAGGGATCAAACCAGATGTCACTTTCCTTTTAGATTGCCCCTCAGATCTGGGATTGAAGAGGGCACTTCAAAGGAATCGAGTGCTGAAACAAGAGAGAGAAGAACGTTTTGAAAGAGAGGAGATTCAATTTCATCGGCGGGTGAGAAAAGGATACCTTGCCATTGCAAGAAAAGAACCCCGTCGGGTGAAGGTGATTGACACCCGGGAAGGGGAAGAGAAAGTCTTTGAGAAGATAAGAATAATCATTGATAATTTAATTAAGGAGAAGACCGTTCGGAGTAAATAGTTCGGAGTTTAAATCCGCATTCCCCAATCCGAATTCCGCAATTGAACGAATCATGTCTTTCAAAAACGTTATAGGGCACTACAAGCCCATCACATTATTACAGCGAGCAATCAAAAATGAAAAGGTCACGAACAGCTATCTTTTCTTAGGTAGTGAAGGAATTGGGAAAAAGTTCGTTGCCCTCCAATTTGCAAAGGCACTCAATTGCCTTGGAGGAGAGGCCGAAAGAGGAGATGCTTGTGATCACTGTTCTTCTTGCAAAAAGATTGATCATGCTCTTCATCCTGATGTCTTACTCGTCGAACCAGAGGGGCAAAACATCAAAGTGGATCAAGTGAGGCAATTACAGAAGGAATTGGCCTACAGACCCTATGAAGGAAAGCGGCGTATCTGTATCCTAACAGCTGCGGATCGGATGGCTCCAAACATGTCGAATATCCTTTTGAAGACCCTGGAAGAACCTCCCCTGCATACGGTGATCATCCTGCTGGCCAATAACTCCAGGCTCATGCTGCCTACAATTCTTTCGCGGTGCCAGCCGGTTCGTTTCAATCCTTTGCCCATCCCTTTGGTCTTGAAATGGTTATTGGAAAACAAAGGCTTTAATAAAACAGAAGCCCTTCTCCTGGCTTCTCTTTCAGAGGGAAGTCCTGGAAAGGCATTGGAGATTCAAGAAGGGATCCGTCAGATTCCAAGAGAAGAACTTTTAAAGAACTGGGTGGGATTAAAATCGATTTCAATTGAAAGGATGGGAAGTTGGGTTGAATCCTTACCTTCCCAACGAGAAAACCTCCTTTTGATGCTTGAAGTGGCCAAGACCATGTTAAGAGATTTAGTCATGTTGAAGACATTGAAAAAAGAATTAAAACTGATCCATTCGGATCTCCTGCATGTGATGGAACCGATAGCGATGAAGTGGAGCCTCTCTTCCCTTTTAAAACGGACGGAGATCCTTCACCAGACAACTCTTGCCATCAGAGCCAATGCCAATACGAGCTTAGCCCTTGAAGCAATGATGCTCTCCTGGGCTGAAGGATAGAGAAAATGATCCGTTTAGTTTTTGTCAAACTACCCAATGGAAAAACAGAAGAGTTCGATGCAACACAACTCTCCCTCGAGGCAAGGGAGGATGTCATCGTTGAGACTGAAAAGGGATCGGTCCTGGGAAAAGTTCTTGCCCCACCTCATGAAAAAGAAAAACGCTTCTTCCTCAAATCACCTAAGAAGGTGATCCGGAAAGCTACAACTGAAGATCTGGGGCAATTTCAGGAAAACCAACAATTGGAGAAGGAGGCTTTTCAATTTTGCCTTCAGAAGACCAGAGAGAAGGGGCTGAACATGAAGCTGGTCAAAACAGAGATCCTCATAGACCGTTCGAAAGCCCTCTTCTATTTCACCTCCGAAAAAAGGATCGATTTCCGGGAGCTGGTCAGGGATCTGGCTGCCCAATTCAAAATGCGAATCGAGATGCGCCAGATCGGAGTAAGAGATGAAGCCAAAATGGTCTGTGGCCTTGGAAATTGTGGAAGGGAGTTCTGCTGCGCTAAATTTATGAATCGATTCGAACTGGTCTCTGTTAAAATGGCCAAGGAACAGAATTTGGCCCTCAATCCGACGAAGATCTCGGGAGTTTGTGGCCGTTTGATGTGCTGCCTGTCTTACGAATTCCCCACCTATGTCGAGTTAAAGAAGGAGCTCCCAAAAATGGGCAAATATATTGTGACTCGTTCTGGTAAGGGAAAGATCATCCGTCAAAATGTTCTCAACCAAACCGTGACCGTAGAACTTGAGGAAGGGGGAGAGATTACAATCCATGTATCCGAACTCTGAAAAACCCTTCTACATCACCACTCCTATCTACTACGTCAATGATGTCCCTCATATTGGCCATGCCTATACCACCGTGGCGGCTGATATCATTACCCGCTACAAACGGTTAGAGGGCCATCAGGTTTTTTTCCTCACCGGCACTGATGAGCATGGCCAGAAGGTGGAGAAAGCCTCTCAGGAGAGAGGGATCGATCCAAAAACACACTGTGATGAAATGGTCGTGCGATTCCAATCCCTTTGGAAGAGACTGAATATTTCTAACAATGATTTCATCCGTACGACAGAAATGCGTCATAAAAAGGTCGTTCAGAAGATCCTTCAAGATCTTTACGATCGTGGAGAAATCTATCAGGACAATTATGATGGGTGGTATTGTGTCCCCTGTGAACGTTTCTGGACTGAAAAGGATCTGATCGAGGGGAAATGTCCAGATTGTCTCCGATCGGTGAATGAGATCTCAGAGAAGAACTACTTTTTCCGGATGAGCCAATATCAATCCTGGTTGATCGAATACATCGAAAAAAATGAGCGATTTATCTTTCCCCCTTCAAGGAGGAATGAGATCTTGGGTTTTCTTCGCAGCCCCTTGGAAGACCTCTGTATCTCAAGACCTAAAAAACGGTTGAGGTGGGGAATCGAAATTCCATTTGATAAGGACTACGTGACCTATGTCTGGTTTGACGCCCTGATTAACTATGTCACCGGGATTGGTTATGGTTCTGAGGAAAATCCATTCTCCCAATTTTGGCAAGGAGCAACTCACCTCATCGGCAAGGATATTCTCACCACGCACACTGTTTATTGGCCAACCATGCTCAAGGCCATTGGTTTGACTCCACCCCAAATGGTATTTGCCCACGGATGGTGGACCATCGAGGGGAAGAAGATGTCTAAATCCCTTCAAAATGTGGTGGAGCCGAATCGTCTGATCGACATATACGGGGTAGATGCGGTCAGGTATTTTCTCATGAGGGAAGTCCCTTTTGGAATGGATGGTGATTTCTCCCATTCTGCCTTGGTCCATCGGATCAACAGCGATCTTGCAAATGACCTGGGCAATCTATTCAGTAGAGCACTCAGCATGGTGGTCAAATATTTTGATGGTTTGATTCCAACTCCATCCCACATCCAGGATGTGGATCGAGGACTTCAACAGGTTTCTGAAAAGGTTCTTTCCCAATTATCGAACCAGATGAATGACCTCGCCTTTAATAGAGCTCTGGCTTCTATATGGGAAATCGTTGATGCTAGCAATAAATATATTGATGAGACTGCGCCCTGGGCTTTGGCTAAAGAAGAAAAAGATCGACCCCGTCTTGGCACAGTGCTTTATCAAACCCTGGAGTCCCTTCGCATCATTGCCCTGATGCTTGCTGCCTTCATACCATCCGCCGCTGAAAAGATGTGGTCCCAACTGGGCATGGGGGAAGATCTTTGGAAACAGAATTTAAAGGAGAACGGAAAATGGGGAGGGCTGAAACCTGGAAAGAAGGTTGCTAAACCAACTCCTCTCTTTCCGAGAATCGACCCGACTAAAATCTCGCAAAGCGCATAGGGCAAAGCGCATGTCCCCCCACCCTATCCCTCCCCCTCGAGGCCTGCCTGCGCGTAGCCGCTTCGGCGAAGGCAGGGGGGGCGGGAAGGGGTTGAAAGCTATGTGCGATGTTTAACTCGTAAGAAGTCATGCAAAAACCCCAACCCATCCATACAATCCTTGAAAAAACATTAAAGGCTCTGGAGATTGATGTTCCACTGAAGATTTATTCCATCATGGGGGCCTGGAAAGAAATTGTAGGCGAGTCTGTGGCGGCTCAGTCTCAACCCCGTTCCATTCATAATCGGATCCTCTTCATCGATGTCATCCATCCAACCTGGATGCAACAACTCCAATTTCTTAAATCCACCCTTCTTGAAAAGGTGAATACGTTTTTAGGCGAGCCGCTCATACAGGACATTCGATTCAAATTGGGAAGGATCGCTCCACCTCTTCCAACCCCTTCAAAAACCGATACCTGGCAAAGAGAAGATCTTGATGAAGGAACACAGAAAAGGATCGAAGGACTTCTCCAAAAGATAGAAGATGGGGAGGTCAGGAGGATACTGAAGGATGTTTTGGTCAAAGGGGCAAAATTGGAACAATCCCGAAAAAAATCGAAATACTAACAACACAAGGTTAAGGTTGAGGTTAAGGCTAAGGATTGAAGTAAAGCAAAGCCTTGCACCGTCCCGCGTTTCGCGGGATTAGAGATAAATTTTTAGATATTTATGCGTAAGAATCTAACCTTATTGTTCGAGTTCCTTTTCCTTTCAGAGTCCTTTAACCCACCGGTGGCTTGGTATTAGGAGGCGGTGGATTTTTCATTCCGATGCGGAAGTATTCCCCCGTCTCCTTGCGCTTCCAGCCAACTCGCTGATTCAAAGGATGCTCAACTCTTATAGCTCCTGATACAGGACAATCACTTGCACAGCAACCACAAAACCAGCATTCATCGGGATACAAAACAATCGGGGGCTTACCCTTCTCTGGATTGGGGACCATCACATCCGATCGGCACACATCCACACAGGTGTTACAGCCAGTGCAGAGCTCAGGGTCAAAATGTATTGCTTGGCCCGGCGTCATCGGGTTCGGGACCATAAAGGCTTTCTTTTTCATCATCACTTACCTCCTTCCATGTGAGCCGTTGCAGTCCTGCCTGCTTTATAAAGAATACAATGTCTCTTGTAATTCTCCTCATAAGTGGGAGCATTAGGCGGCAGAAGCCAATAGTTGTGAGGCATCTCTCCCACCTGGATATCTCCATTCTCCAACTTAATGGTGACAAGCTTGTTCCACTCCGGTGGATCCTTTTCGGGATAATCCAGCCTGTTGAATTCAAGGGCTGAGTTGCTTGCCTTCCGGGCTAAAGAGGCCTGCATAATGATTTCCCCCACCGTAATGTGCGTCAGGCATTCCAGAGTTCGAGCTAATTCATGTGGATTCCGGACGTAAGCGGTTGAAGCTTCACTCTCCCGAATGCTGTTGAGCCATCTGAGACCCATCTTAAGCGTTTCCTCGCTTTTATACTCACCGCAATAGTCCTGCATGATTCTGCATAGCCCTGCCCGTAATTCCTTCCACCCTATCCCATTCTTATTCTTAAGCGGGGCGTAGTGCCGAGCCTTTTCACCATCCACCTGCTTTCTTTCAACGACAGGCTCTTTGGCTGTCTGGGCATACTGTGCTGCCTTTCTTGCAGCATATCTGCCGGAGCAGGCTGCCACAGAGTGATCTGCACCAGGATAGGTTGACTGTCCAGCTACATATAAACCCTCCAGACTGGTCTTCAGATCCCAGTCAAACACCAATCCGCCGCCATTACAAAACCCTCCCGTTCGCCACTGGCGAGGTCCATATGAACCCCACCAAGCAGTATAGAAATATTGATCAGGAGGCATAATGTTCACTTGAAGCATATCCTTGTCAGGGTCAAATCCGGCCCTTTGATATGTATCATATATGATCCGACACTTGCCTTCATGAGGGATCATAAGACCCCATATCGCTCTTCTTTCGTGCTTTGGCATGCTGGGCAAATCAGCATAAAGGGGAAGGGCAAATTCTCCCTTCATAATCCGTTGAGGTAAATCAGGAATAAGGCTTGGTCCCCAAATGTCATAGGAAGGAGACATACGACCATAAAAAAAAGTCCTTTGCCCTGGGGCAGGATGGTATCGCTCTGACACTGTTTTCACCATCTTCCCATCTCTATCAACCCAGGGAATTTCCTTTCCATTGGCATCAACGATGTTACAGGCATACCACGTGTTGTGAGCATTCCCCGTGCCATACATCGGATAGCTAAAACCACCCGATCCCATCATCGCCGAGCTTCTTTCCAGCGTTGTTAATTCTGCCCCAGCTCGCCACGCCATAGCCGTCCCTTCACCTGTGAGATTAGGTTCCTGGAATAGGGCAAAGCCAGCCAATTCTGTTGAAAATATCCAGATCCCGGCAGGTGCCCCTGTAGAGAGTATGGTAGCCTTTGCCTTGAAACTATAGAACTCACCTGTTCGTACATTCAACCCAGTGGCACCAACCACCCTGGCTCCCTGCTTGCCCCCTTCCGTTAACAGGCTGGTCGCCATCACACGATCGTAGATCTTCACACCAAGACGTTTAAGCTCATTGTATAGGGCCACCTTGATGTCCGCCCCACCATTCACCCGGATACAAAATCTATTTTCATAATCATAGGCAAACATGAGCTTGGTCTTTTCGTCTCTAAAGGGGGCCCCGACAAATTCATCATCCACATCTCTGACCTTCACCCCCATCTTCTCGCAATCCAGAAGAGCATCGTAACTTTCCTTACACGTGATGTAACTGGTGATCCCGTTGCCATATTCAAGGTAGAAATAGTCGCCAAACTTCTTAAGTAGCCCCTCCATCTCTTCTGGAGTAATCTTAGAGCATGGGTTGGTGCAGGCAAGGTGCCAATGATCAACACCGGCTCCACCGAGACCACTTCTTATGACTGCCCCCTTGTCCACCACGGCGACCTTTGCCCCCCGTTTAGCGGCATTGATAGCCGCATGGCATCCAGCTATGCCACCCCCAAGGATCAGGACATCAGCACTGACTTCATTCTCCTTACCGTAGTTTACTGGATATGGCCATTCCATTGCCTGACTATAATTGAATTCCGTCATCTTCATTCCCTCCTTTCATAATCAAAATATGACTATGAATATCCAACTTCTATGCCGCACAATATTGTATTGGGCCCTTGAAGTCAAGGAAATATTAAGGCACAAAATTCGTTATCAATTTTTTAAAGGGCGATCATGCTCGCAAAAAAAGAGAGGTAAAAAAATTTTATAACAAATTGTGATCAAAAACGAAAATAAATAAGAGATCCTATTAGCTGAGAGATCTCACATACTTTACTGCATTCTCACCGGCCATACGGCCTGTATTAATGGCAAAGCCCATTGTATTCCCCGGGAGAACAAAAACGTAGCTGTCACCGTAGATCGAGCATGCATCGGTCCCCGCAGCATAGAGGCCGGGGATTTTTTTCCAATCCTTGTTCAATACTTCTGTTCTATGGTTGATCTTGATGCCTCCAAGGCTGCCATAGGCCCCTGGCAGAAATCTTCCAGCATAGAACTTTGGTGTTTTAATCGGTCTGAGAAGGTCGTATCTCTTGTTAAAGATATCGTCATGGCCTTTCTCGCAGAAACCGTTATATTGCTCTACGGTCCTCTTCAGTCCATCCGGGTCAATCCCTGTCTTGGCAGCCAACTCTTCCAGGGAATCTGCAATAAACACCTCTTTAAACCCTTTATCCAGGTGGCCTTGAAGAAGGGTGTCGAAATTATCGGCCTTTGTGAAAGGGAAGACCACGCTTACCTGGTCGAACCCTACTGTCTCCATACTTTCTTTAATGGTTTTATCGAAGATGAGGAAGGCTGTCCTATTCTTCTGCCTGGCAATGGCATTTCCCGTAAAAGTGGTGTTTGGCATGATTTCTTCATTCATAAACCGTTCCCCCAGAAGGTTGACCATCAAGTGGGGCTGGCGAAATGTCTCGCCGAGGGCAGGATCAAATTCACCCGGCATCATGTAAATCAGCTCCATACTCATTTCAGTGGGAGCTGCGCCTGCTTCCCAGGCCATTCTAATGCCGTCCCCATCAACACCGGGGATTCTGAAAGAGGCGAGATCTTTTCCCCAATCATACCCGGTAAACTTTTTGATCATTTCCGGGTTATTGCCAAACCCGCCCGTCGCGATAATTACCGCCCTGGCATTTGCCTGGAGAGACTCCCCGGATTTATCTTCTGCCATGACGCCCACAATCCGGTCCATGTCCTTAAGGATTTTTTTGATTGGTGTTTGAAGAAGGATCCTGGCCCCCATTTCTTTGGCCCTGTCCGTGAGGGTCTTCATCATGGCTCCCGCAGCCATGGGTCCTGGCTGGCCGGCTGCTGGTTTTACGAGGTGCCAGGTGAAATTACCTCCCGGGAAATATGTGGCGGGCTCAACAAATTCAACTCCGAGTTTCTCCAGCCAGTCGATGGTAGTAGCTGCCTTATCGATATAAGCTCTTACGAGCTGAGCATCAACACGCCAATGGGTGTAATCCATAAAGATCTTGAAGGCTTCATCCTTAGTCGGTCCCATCTGCTTCATTCGTTGAAGCCTGCTCTCTATGCCAAGAGGCCCCATCCCCATATTGCCTGTGCCGCCCGTGGTGGACCCTTTTTCGAATAAAATCACCTTGGCACCGCTTTTTGCAGCAGCAATCGCCCCTGACAATCCAGCTGCACCACCTGCGATCACGATTACATCAGCTTCTAATGTATTCATTCACTTTTCTCCTTTCGTATATTGTTCAATAGATCGGGGGAATGCCAGGTATTTGGAGGTGCGAGTCATATTCTCCCCCTGTATGTATTAAGTGTTTGCCCTTTGCTGGCCTTTGTGCCAAATCCTGCTGTGCGGCTATATCTCTATGTCCATAGGGACGATTTTGCCGGGTTTCAGCTCCTCTTCCTTGCGGTGGGCCTTAGGGTGGAAAGGCACTGTACCCCCGCTTCCACAGGAATGACAACCAACAAGGCAAGCCGCGAATGTACCCGCAGCGATTCAAGACCTGTGCTTGCTCAGTTTCGCCCCACCGTTACTTTGCAGTCGCCGCTCGATTAGGCCTGGAGTACGTCAAGTATGATTTGTATTTCTTGATCAACGCAGGGATCTCGGCCATCCGCGGGTAAGGCTTCAGTGCAACATCCCTCAGATCATCACCATGGTGGAATTTGCCTGAAAGCAGAACGTGCGAAAGTGCTTTCGCCTCGTCGGTAACCTCCAGCTCATAATCGTCGCCTTTAGTTTTCAAAGTTCCCTTCACACCGCAGACAGCGCAAGTCACAGGCTCAGTTGTCTTACCGAGCTCCAGTACATTTGAATGGCATACGGGACATCTGCCGGGATCACCTATGTACTTTGCCTCTTCAATCGGTTTCTTCAAGGTCTCGGCTACGTGACGCCCGGACCTTCTCGCTCTCTCCAGCATTTCCGGCTTCAATACTACTATGGCGGGTAAAGCGGTCCAGTTGAACACATGCTGATCAACAACCGTCTTATTCATCGGAAGAACGAATATCTGCAGCATTGGAAGCGCCAGAGTCGTCCAGTCGCTGCCTCCGACGGCAAAGAGCGATGCCACTCTCGGTTTGAACGACCTCTCGTCCGGCCCTTTGCCTTTGGTAATGCGCTTCTCCTCCCTGATCTTCTTCGCAATTATTCTGAATGCCAGATCATGGGACGGCCCCATCCTGTCATTCAGGATCTTCAGCAAACCCTGCGGGGCCTTCTCATAAACGGGGGAACCCAGGATCAGTCCGTCGCAGTCAAGGATTTTGTCATCTATGAACTTGAAATCGTCATTCTTGATGACGCACTCCCCTGAGCCAGCTTTTTCAAAAAGATCGATAACGCAGGAGTTGCACCCCGTGCACGGCCTGATATTGAGGTCCATCAGACGCACTATCTCCACCGCTGCACCCATCTCTTCCGCGCCCATAAGCGCTTCTTTAACGAGTATCTCCGTGTTGCTCATCTTCCTGCCGCAGGTCAGTCCAAGAACTTTCATGTTTGTACCTCCTTTTGTATTGAATCTAACTCGTTCATCCCTCTTTTGCGTATGCCGCTCCATTTTCGCAGCTATACTTACTCTGTACCTCCATTCCGGCCTGTCTCGCCCTTACCTGTAAATATAATCCCCCGGCCACATATTTTGGCGGAATGACCGGTATCTGGATGAATGAATCATATTTTCCGCCCATATGGTGGACGTCTTCCGGACGAAATCGAGATATAGTTTCTTGATGTCGCCCTCCGAATGGCCGGTGTCGCGCGGGTCCACATTTCCGACTGACAATTTAATTGAAACCTCCTTTACTAATCCTTAAAACGCCTCCAATATCATCAGGGGTCTCAAATCATTTCTATTAGCTTATTCAAATGTCTTTATCTTCGGATATCTCTCAATACACATAAATAAAAGGAACCTCATTCGCCACTTTTGCAGGCCTTAAGCCTCTGATGTCAGGGCTTAATCGGGTACCTTTTAATCGGGACATCCTCTGTTGAGATGACCATCTCGGCCTTTTTATCCTGAATAATGATCCACTTCAGCCAGTTCTAATTGTCCATCTCCGGGTAATCTTCGCGTATATGCAAGCCTCTGGACTCTTTTCTCTCCATCGCAGTGCAAAAGAACATCTCGGCGCTGGTCACCATGGATTTGGCTTCATTGCAGGCCGAGAGAAAATGCCAATCCTTTTATTTCGCGGCGTATCTTAGAGACTTACCCTCCCTCACAACTTTCAGGGAGAAAAACGGATTGATCACTGGGTTCTTCACCACGGTCCACAACCTGTAAAGGTCTGGAAGGAAATCCTGGAAATAGCCCATCTCCTCAGTGCAGTGCTTGGCCCAGACCAGCCCTCTCTCCATCTCGAGGGGGTCGGGCTTCATGGGAATTGCCGAGGATAGGCCGTGCACTCCGGCATCAGTTCCTTCCCACTGATGAATGCGATATGCAATAGGCGGGTCACTATCTTTTACGTTCTCACCGGTGAGGCTGATACCTGCGGCGACCAGGACATGACTGTAAACCACGACCTCCTTGACGTCGTCGGGAAGGGTAGCTACATCATCAAACCGGATATGGGGCCTGAAAAGCCTCCCGTCGGACCACACCTGGGGAGCCACGTGGATTTTCCCGAGAGCTTCATTGCCCGTTGGCTTAGTATGCCAATAGAAGTCGGTATGCTCGATAGGATGCCAGAGTGCGAATCCCTTTTCCATATTAGACCAGAACCAGTCGATCATTTTCGGCGTAACGCCTTCCAATTCCCAATCAATATGAGTCCACCCTTTTTTGTCTTGTCTCACTGCCATTTTAAAGCCTTCCTTGATTTTTAATAAACAAGAATTAAAAAAGAAAAACTAACCTGTTTAATGATTTTTAGATGTGATTTTAACTATCCTTAAGCCAGACCCAATAAGAATAATCCTAAGAATTAATCCCGATTTGTTTTGCATTGAGATAATAGATCTTATCCCTCTCTTTGTCCGAGAGGTTTAATCGTTGGAGAAAATGCATGCAGTCATCCATCTCTTCGTATGGATAATCTGTGCCAAGGAGAATTCGGTCGATTCCCAGAGCTTCACAAGTACATCGAAAGGCGGGCTCATAGTAGTTTCCACTGCTTGTCACGAATATGTTGCTTCTCAGATAATCGCTTGGTCTTTTTGAAATCTTCGGCCTTAAACTCGGGTCAAAGGGCCTTAAGTAAGCCCAATCGATTCTCTCTATAAGGAAAGGGAGGCCTTCCCCAAGGTGCCCCAGGATGACAACCAATCTTGGAAATTCATCAAAAATGCCACTATAAATCATCCGCATGAGGCACAACAAAACCTCAAATCCGAAGCCGAAAGGAGGGCCTGCCAAAGGAAATCCGTATGTCTTTGCCTGTGAATAAGCCGAGACCGTCGGATGGAGATAGATGGGGACATTCAGTTTCTCCGCTCTCTCAAGTATGGGTCGGTATTGTTTTTTATCTAAATAGGAATCTCCATAATGGGCATGGGTGTTCCAGCCTATGAAACCAAGATCTTTAACGCATCTTTCGAGTTCGTCGGCAGCTTCTTTGGGACGTTTAGGGGCTAATGCGGCAAACCCCATCAATCGGTCAGGATATCGATGGATAATCTCGGATAGAGCATTGTTTGTATCTCTTGCCAAGACTGTCCCTACCGCCGGGTCTAACTGCTCAATACCAGGGACAGCCAAGCTAAGGATCTGAATATCCACTCCTGATGCGTCCATTCTTCTGAGGCGCCCCTCGCCATGGTCGAGTAGAGATTCCAGCAAGGGATCACCAAAGGGCTGCCCTACTTCTTCTGCATACCATATACGCCGAGTCTTGTTCTTTTCATCCTCAACAAACCTGGGATATCCCTTATTTTCTGAAAGCGTTTTCAGATATGCTTTTGTATAAAAATGGGCTTCAAAATCAATTTTTTTCACCTCTTCCTCCTTCCCTTGAATCGGTTTATTAAACTGTGTTGTATCCGTGGAAGCAAGAAACTCCTTTTCCCATGGGGATCTAAACCCCTCAATTTATTCTTCAGGTTCAGGCGGCAATGGTAAAAACTTACTGTCTTGAGTTGGGTCATAGGGCGCAGAGAGAGGACTGACTGGAGGTTGGCCTTCGTGTTTAAGACTGCCAATGATTGGTCTCTTCACCCAACCTTTGTCAAAGGGCGTTCTGAATATGACGTACCACTTGAATATGCGATATTTCCATTTCCCATCCTCTTTGACAAATTCAATGTCATACTTCCCAGATTGCCACATGGCAATCAATCCATTCTCGGTCTGAATCGTATTGCATCCGAAAGAGTGCCACATTCCTTTTGCGGTCTTACCATCTTTACTTACTTCGACAACGGGAGTCATCAGCATATGTAATCCCAGCCCCCCAGGAAATTTATATTTTTCTCCCAGAATCTTGAACAGGGTCATAACACCTTCAAACCCCTTATACTCCCCACTGTCAGCCAATTCAATCTTCACACCAGGATCTTTCTTAGAGAACATATCTAAAATCTTGTCATACCTGTTGGACAAAAGATAATGGTTGTATCTGCCTTGGAGATTGCATATTTCCTGGTAATCCTTCAAACGCTGAATCTTTGCCTCCAATTCATGGGTTGCCATGAAAAACCTCTTTTTCCATTTAACAGAGGATCAAAGTATCGTCTCAAGGTAACGGTAACAATGCCCGTATTAGGATTGTCGGGGCAAAAAGCAATAAAGCAAGAAAAGAGTAAAACCCTCCGTGAGAAAGGCTCCCTGCACTGGCGAACGCGTCAGCACAGGGAGAACAAGGATCGAGGTCATCAAAGGATCGACATGGCTGCGACGAATCCTTGACGAACGGCGTCGAATACCTTGGCGGCACAGACGCAATCACCGATTTCATATACGGGCACATTTCCGGTGGCGGCACGCAGTTCTTCTGCTTCTTCTTTTTTTGCGCTCATGCCTACCGCATAAGTCACCGTATCCGCAGGCAGAAACTCTTCCTTGTTCTCCTTATTGACCACCGTCACGCCCCTAGGCGTAATCGCCGTACATTTCACATCGGTTCTGCAGGTCAGCATCTTGTCCATTTCGTTGATGAGGCCGATGCGATGCATTCTGTATGAATCTTGTGCAACCTCGTCCAGCATTTCAATCACCGTTACATCTCTTCCATTTTTTGCGAGATGGAGCCCAACCTCACAGCCCACGAGACCACCGCCTACCATAACAACCTTCTGTCCCACTTTGCTCATATTGCTGTATACATCCATGGCCTTCATCGCATTCTCAATTCCAGGAATGGGTGGGACAATCGGGCTCGAACCTATCGCGAGAATAACCGCATCCGCGCCAAATGAACGAACATCGGCAGGCGTAAACGCTCTACCCAGCTTGACTTTTATGTTGCGTTTCTTTACGCGACGCGCCAATACATCCTTGAATGTACTCAAATCGCCTTTGTAAGCATCCGCATCCGCAAACTTAACCAATCCGCCAAGGATGTCCGATTTTTCAACCAGCGTTACTCTGTGTCCGCGATCGGCCGCAACAATGGCGGCCTCCATGCCCGCAACACCTCCGCCAACAACCAACACGTTTCGTGAGCCTTGCGGCTTACCGGCAAGTACGCTTTGATCAAAATAGAATGCCTCAGGATTTACGGCACAGCCAAATAGTGTGCTCAGGTCGTGGATAACGCCTTCCAATGGTCCAGGGAAGCACTTGTAACATCTTATGCATGGAGAAATATCATCTTCCTTTCCCGATTCGGCCTTATTCGCAAACTCCGGATCGGCTGTCAGCTGTCTACCTAAAGCTACGAAATCGCATTTCCCTTCTGCAATGAGCTGTTCCGCCAATTCCGGGGAGTTAATGCCGCCTACAACGGTTACCGGAATAGATATCGCTTTCTTGATGACTTCAGACAATCCTGCGTTCAATCCATGGGGGTCGAATACCGAAGAGAACTGTCCACTTAAGATTGGACCACGGTAAAGACCCACAGAAACATGGATGATGTCCACGAGACCTTCAATCATTTTACAGAAGCGAGCGACTTCCTCCACTCCCATACCATTCTTGGTGCGTTCGTCCCCGCTGACGCGGATTTCGATAATAAAGTCCTTGTCCATTGCTTCCCTGACGCTCTTGATCACCTGAATAGGAAATTTCACCCTGTTTTCCAGCGAACCGCCGTATTCGTCCTTCCTTGAATTGGTCCTTGAAGACAGGAACTGATTCAGCAGCCACCCATGTCCCGCATGAATCATGACGCCGTTGAAGCCGGCCCTTTTCATGAATCTGGCGCAGGTGACGAAATGATCAGAAACGGATCGCATCATTGCTTCATCCATAGCAACGACTTCGGCGCCGTCCTCTCTAACGTATCCCATTGGTCCAATGGGGTTTTTCAAACCGGGAATGAGGAGCTTGGATTCACCACAGTGGGACAGTTCAATCAATGCAATAGAGCCATTGTTCCTGATCATGTCGGCCGCTTTCTTCAGCGACTTGAACGAAGGACTATCGAAGTTTGTATAATCGATAGGATCAAAGGGTTCGCGATTTGCGTATTCAAAGTCGACCGGCGTTTCTCCAACGGTAACCTGGGCGCAGCCGCCTTTCGATCTTCCTTCAAAGGCTTGATAGAACACATCCGACAGAAATGGAATTGTTCCGAATGTCCCGCAGTAAATCGGCGCTGCAATGATCCTGTTCTTGTAGGTATGGGAACCTACCTTCAAGGTTGAAAAAAGATTCGGAAATCGCTTGCCGCTCATTTTAAACGGCCCTTTCGTCTTGATTCATTCCGCTTTAAGTTGCCTATCGATAAACATAATCGCCGGCCACATATCTCGGAGGAATGACAGGTATCTGTAGGTACGAGTCATATTTACCCCCTGTGTGAATCACGTGGTTGCCTTTATTATTAAGTTCCCATGAGAAGGGCTCGAACCAGCCTTCGCGAATGTAATGCCCTGATATGAGAACTTGCAGCTGCTGGGCTTTGTGCCAGATCCTGCTGTGTGGCCATATCTCAATATCCACTGGAACGATTTCACCGACTTTCAGCTTTTCATCCTTGCGATGCGACTGGATAGGTTGAAAATGGGTAGAGAGCTTCTCATCAAGGGCGCGACGGGATACCCGCATCTTTCCCCACGCACCCGGGTGTGGCTCTCCCAATACATTCATCGGGATCCAGTTTCCGGCCTCATCGAGCTTACGGATGGCAACAAAGAGGTCCATATCATCATTGCCCTCAGCCTCAACCCAGAGGTGAAGCTTCATGTATCCGGTGATCTCTGTATCTTCGGTAAATTTGATGGCGAAGGTCGTCGACCCGGTCTCGGCCTCGTAGCTAACCTTTGATTCCTTAGCAACGGGATCAAAGGAGAGGGCGCCATTCGTTGCATCAAGGTAGAGTTTCTTATACTGGGTCCGGGCAAGGGGAAACTCCTTTTCTGGACGATTAATCTGATAATTAAAATCATAGGCGTCCATGATCTCAAGGCGGACCCTCGGGGTAAGTTCCCAACCGTTCCGGATTTCTTTCAGATAACGATCATAGAAATGTTTCAGATCTTCGAGACCGAAGATGGAATAGGTATCCGGCCATTCAAACTCCCTGTGCGCCCTTAGCCACTTTTTTGTGGAACGGATCCTCCTGAAGCCCTCCATGGAACCGCGCAGGTGGAAGTGGTTCCAGCAGACCGTGGTGTAAACCGGAATCCTGATCTTTTCCCACTTCGGGATCTTGTCTTCCCAATAGGCGTCTAGAAAAGGGTGCTCAAGGGCCATTGCAGCAGTATCGTCCACATACCCCTCGCCCACCAAGGAACTGACAATAAAATCATTGAAACCAAGGGCCGGAATGCCCCCTTCATAGAGGGATTCGCGATAGAGGTCTCCCGTGCCTTCCCATGGAGCAATACAGGCAAGGTGAGGGGGCTGCTCCGCGGCGATGCGCCACTGGGTCATGGCCACGCCTGAATTACCGCCCATGCCGACCTTGCCGTTGCACCAGTACTGGGTTGCAAGCCATTCGATGAAGTCATAACCGTCCCGTCCGTCCTGTGTACCGAACATGCAAACATCTCCTTCTGAATGGCCTATACCACGGGGGTCCACGTTGACGATCGCATAGCCATGACGGCACCAGTAAGCGGGATCGGGAGATTCGAACTTGGCCATCCGGGAGACAGTTCCAGGTGGAACCCCGATGATCTGCCATTCATCAAAGCCTTCGCCCGGACGTTTGCCGAAATAACTCCATGAGATGATCGCAGGAATATTTATCTGACCCACGGGACGATAGATATCAGCATAGATCACGACGCCATCCCGCAGGGTCACGGGGACGTCCTGCTCGCAGATGATACCGTCTTCCGCAAGATAGGTGCGGCGGTTGAGATCAGGGCAGATTCCAAATCCTGTCCCATCCAGGGATTTCTCTTCAAGTCCGTCCCAGTTCTCCTCAGCTTTTCCCTTCGCTTCTTTTTTCTGGGGCGGAACCGGTTTTCTCGCCTTTCTGTAAATCACATCGATCTCCTCATTACCAAACATTATTTTCTTTCTTTTCGTATCAGCCATAATCATCCTCCCATCTGTCTGACTTATATCAACCCCCGCAGAGCTGGGCGACAAATTCAGCGGCCTCGCCCAAAGTCTTCTTCCTTCGGAATTCCATGAAATTGATTTGGACGTCAAATGCATCCTCTAATATAGCGATGACCTGAACGTAATTAACCGATTTAGCCTTGAGGTCCTCCACCCATTTCGTGTCCGGACTTAATTGGCTAGGGTCTTTTTTGAAGAGCACCGCAGCACGTTGAATGATTTTTTCCAAAATTTCGTCTTTTAATTCCATCGCACTTTTACTCCTTTTCTCTTTTATATCTGAGGTCTCCCTCAAAACCATTCCATACCGATATTCCGGTATAGATTTTGGGCTGCTCCTGACCGGTAAGCACCCTCAGGGCGCCTGCGGCCATGGCCTCCATCTCGAGCTCGCCGGCATAGACCTTGACCGGAGCGATGTACTTGACCATATCGGTGATCTTCTCGACCAGATAGGTATCGTGAGCGATGCCGCCGGTCAGGAGAATGGCATCTACCTCACCTTTTAAGACCGTTGCGTAAGCACCGATGTTCTTTCCGATCTGATAAATCATGGCGTCGAAGACGAGCTTTGCATAGGCATCGCCGTTCTTGATGCGCTCCTGTATTTCGCGTACGTCGGCGGTGCCCAGATGATCGACCAGACCGCCATTCTTGGTGATGCGATCATACATCTCTCTTTCCGTATATTTTCCCGAATAACACATCTTGATAATTGAAACAGCCGGTATTGCACCTGCGCGGGTGGGAGCCATGGGGCCATCGCCGTTTATGACGTCAGTGGAATCAACCATAAGACCCTTCCTGTGAGCCGTGACCGTTACGCCGCCGCCGATGTGCGATATGACCAGGCTCAGATCCTCATAACGCTTGCCGATCTCTGTGGCATAGCGTATGGCGACCTCCTTCTGGTTAAGGGGGTGGCCTCTGCTCTCGCGGGAGACATCGTGGAGTCCGCTGACCCGTGCAACAAGTTGAAACTCATCGACGTCAGGAGGATTGACGACGAAGGCTTTCCCGCCATAGGTCAACGCGAAGTCATAGGCCAGCTGACTGCCGAGTGTGGCCGGGTGTTTCACAGTAAATCCAATTCTGGCATGATGCAGCAAGGTCTCGTTGATGGTATAGGTTCCACCTTCCAGACCGACCAGCCCGCCGCCGCGTCCCACAAAGGCGTCTATTCCTTTCAAAGAGATGTTCTTCTTAGCCAGTTCACTCAATATGGTTTCCTTACGATATGGAAACTGGTCGCTGATCTCGCGAAACTCCTTGAGCCTGGCTGCGTCATGAGAGACGTTGACGGAAAAGATCTCTGTATCGTTTTCAAAGAGCGCTATCTTGGTTGAAGTGGAGCCCGGATTTATTGCAAGAAGTCTGTATTTCTTAGCCACAATAGATATCCTCTATTAGAAGTGATTACATAATCTCTCTATGCTTTCGCTGCTTTTCTAATCGTTGTAATCAGAGACTTCTGACTCTGTCAGAAGTCTCATTTTTTCTGTGCGCATACCACCACCATCGTAGTTGCCCCCACGATCTCCTCCACGGGCGCCCCACGGGACAGGTCGCTCACCGGTTTGGCAAAGCCTTGCAGAAGAGGTCCGTAGGCCACAGCCCTGGCAAACTGCTGGACAAGCTTCACCCCGATGTTGCCAGCATTGAGATCTGGGAAGATCAGGATGTTGGCCCTGCCGGCCACAGGGCTTCCTTCCTTCACCTTCCTGGCTGCCAACTCCGGCACAATCGCGGAATCCAATTGAAGCTCGCCGTCAATAAGCAGGTCTGGCCTTCGTTCATGCGTCATTTCAAGTGCCTTCAATACCGTATCGACACGCTCATGGGAGGCACTGCCCTTTGTTGAGAAAGACAACAAGGCAACACGAGGTTCCCACCCCAGTAGGCTATGCAAGGTATCGGCTGTTGAGATGGCGATGTCAGCCAGTTCTTTTGAATCAGGCGCCGGACAGACAGCGCAGTCAGCAATTCCAAACAGGCTTCCTTCCGGACCCTCATATCCCGGGATGGACAGAATACCCATACTTGAGACGGTCGAAATCCCTTCCTTGAGACCAATGATCATCTCGCTTGCCATGATCACCTCTCCAGTCGTATGATTCAGTCCTGCCACCATGCAATCTGCTTCGCCCAGTTTCACCATCATGGCTGCAAAATAGAGTGGATCTTTCAACATCCGTTTAACAGCGGACACCGGAAAGTCCGGATTCATCTTGGCATACCCATTGGCGCATTGCTCAACCTTTTCAGCATTGGTGTGGTCAACAACCGTGATCCCATCAAGTGATACCCCGATACTTCCCGATAGAACAGATACGGCCTTTGGTTCCCCAACGAGAATGGGATAGGCAACCCCCATATCCCGCACCTGGCGGGCTGCTCGAAGGATCTTCTCCTCGTTGGCTTCAGGAAACGCAACCCTTTGAGGATTCGCCTTGGCCTTAATCCGCAATTGCTCCATGACATCCGTGCTCATTCAATCTCTCCTGGTTGAAGGATACTCACGTTTCTCTAAGTTGATTAACCCCACCTCACCTCCCCTTAAATTAAGGGGAGGAAGGGAGGGGTTACTTCGGTGTAATCGTTTCACAATCGTTGTAATTAAAAGATTTCTGGGCTTTTTCAGAAATCTTTCATTTTGATAGGGTTGCCACAGCTATGGCGTAGTCCCCATCATACGAGAGGCTCAAAAGTACACGGGAGGTATCACGCTCAGAGGCAATCTCAGCAAATCTGCCCTTGAGAAAAGGGATTGGCTCTCCATGCTCCCCATCCCTGACCTCTATTTCCTTGAGCTGGACGCCCGTCTCCCAGCCTATTCCAAATGTTTTAAAGATGGCTTCTTTGGCAGCAAAGGTCATTGCCAGATAGGCCACGCGGTCAGGGTGGGTATCAGCCCGCTCCTGCTCCCACGGCGTGAATACTTTGTCCATAAATACCTTACCGCCTGTTTCCAATACATCTCTCATTCTGCTGATGGTAATAATGTCTACGCCAATGCCTACTGGCAATTAAACCCCTCCCAAAGATGGACTCTTCAGAATCACAGGCACGAGAAGGTGCGAATCGTACTTTTTACCCGTGTGGATGATATGCTCCCCCTTATTGCGAAGCTTGGGTGGCTTGATTCCCGGAAACGCCACCGGTGCGAGATTGTGTCCTGTTATGATGAGACATAGCTTCTCACCAGCATGCCACAACATTCCGGTTGGACAGATTGCAATCTCCACAGGGACAACCTGCCCGGGACTCAGTAGCTCTTCAACGCGGTGGATAAGGTAAGGCTCCGCAGGGGTCGACCGCACAGGATCAAGCTTACGGTGGGAGACCCTCAGCCTGCCAGTGGCTCCGAAATTAGGGGCGCCCAGCACAAGGGCAGGGACAAAGTTGCCATCTTTATCGAGCTTTTGGACAAATGCGAATAGATCCATGTCGTCGGCACCATCGGCCTGGACCCACAAGCGCAGTTTCATGTATCCGGTCAACTCTGTGTTTTGGTTAAACCGGAAAGTGAAGACGGCCTGCCCCTTGCTGTCATCGGCCTTGTAATGGATGGTAGACTCCTCTGCCACCGGGTACGGCGAGAGCCTTCCCATGTTTGCGTCGAGATAGAGCGTCTGGTAATCTGTGCGAGCAAGCGGGAAATCGTTCTCGGGACGGTTGACCTCATCGACTCCGCCGGGGTCAAGGACCGACAGGCGCACCCTGGGAGTCTTTTCCCAGTCATTCTCAATGCCTTTCAGATATCGGTCAAAGAAGCGCCTCAGCTCTTCAATGTTTTCCAACGCGTAGTAGTCAGGCCACTCCTGGGTATTGTGGACGCGGAGCCACTTGTCTTTTGAAGAAATTCGTCTGAACCCTTCGAGAGTCCCATGAGTATGAATCATATTTGTCCAACTGGCAACGATGTAGGCAGGGACTTCGATCCTTTCCAGTTTGGCTGCCTTGTCCTCCCAGTAGGCGTTTATAAGGAGATATTTCTGGATCATGGTAGGGACGTCCTCGACACGATTCTTCCCACGCATGCGCGAGGTGATGCGTTCACAAAATCCGAAGTCCGGGATCCCGCCGCGACCCAAATCGTTGCGGTAAGCATCTACCAAACCTTCCCAGGGAGCAATCGCGGCCAGGTTCGGTGGTTTCTCCGCTGCAATAAACCACTGGACAATGGCCAGCCACGAATTACCGGATAATCCGACCTTACCATTGCTCCACTCCTGAGATGCCACCCATTCAATAACGTCATAGCCGTCCCGGCCCTCTTGCGTACCCCAGAAATGGATGTCCCCGTTCGAACTAAAAGCACCGCGAGCATCAGGGTTCACAACGGCGTAACCGTGGCTGCACCAGTAGGCTGGGTCAGGACCTTCCCATTTCTGCAGTTCCGAAACTGCGTTTTTAGGCACACCGGCTCGGAATGGAAAATCGTCCAGAACCGTCAGTCCTCCTTCCTTTCCGTAGGGACTCCAGGCGATGATTGCCGGGAGATTGGTACCGCCTGCAGGGCGAAAGATGTCCGTGTAGATAATAGTGCCATCGCGTAACGTCACAGCCACATCGCGCTCAAAGAGAATGTCGCAGGGGAGGGGAAGTGCTCCCTCCTTTTGGACGAATCCCTTCGGGAGGACCATCATGCTGGGTTTGAAGCCCGGATAACGGGCTTCCGGAACTTCGATGGGTGCCGCTTTCCGGAAGAGAACTTCGATTCGGTCATTCATCGTTACATCCTGCCTTCTTCTTTCTCCTTTCATAATGCCTCACTCTTCCGAGGAATCTTGAACGATCTGGCAAGGCTGCCGGAGAAAATCTTATAGCAGTAACCTCAGTTTGTTCAACAACCACCAAGCCTTCATAAACATTCCGAGCGTCGTAGTAGAATAATGAAAGTAACCTTTGCCAACAAAAATATAATACAGTCCGCTTGATAAGATTTTTGGAGGCATCCCTGCCGGATCAACTGGGTTACCACCGCTTCAGTGAGGCATTGTCTTCTTTTTTCTACATCGTCCTTGGCAGGAACAATGCAATTTCAGGGAATATCACCAATAGAATTACACAGACTACCATGGCTATGAAGAATGGGACGATACCACGGAATATAGTATCAAGCGGAATACCCGTCATGCCATTAAGGATGAAGACATTCATACCCACGGGTGGACTAACCAGCCCCATTTCAATCACCAATACAACGATCACCCCGAACCAGATTGGATCAAACCCCAGTGCGACAATCACAGGGTAGAGAATGGGAATCGTGAAGGTAACAGCTGAATAAATTTCCAAAAACATACCAAGGATAATGTAGAGAAAGATGATTCCTGCAAAAATAGCATATTTAGACACGTGGAGTTGTTCGATTATTTTTACCAGCGCAAAAGGGAGTTTGCTGAGACCCAGAAACTTCATAAAAATGAAAGCCCCGACAACAATCAGGAAGATCATGGCTGAGGTTGCCACTGACTCTTTAAGAATGTCCAGAAAAATTCTCCAGGTAAGCTGACGGGTGGCGATAACAATGGTGAGAGCCCCAAAAGCGCCAATGGCTCCTGCTTCCGTGGGGGTGAAGATCCCTCCATAGATGCCACCCAATACCAGCAGAAAAAGAAGCACCACATGCCAGACCCTCTTCAACGAAACTACCTTTTCCTTAAAAGCGGATTTTGGCCCCGCTGGCCCTGAATCTGGACGGAATGCTGTAATGACCGTTATAGCAAGAATCATCAAGATGGTGAGCAATATTCCCGGCAAAAAACCTGCCATGAATAGCTTTCCGATAGATTGTTCGGTGAGCAGACCATACAGAATAAACCCCATGCTGGGCGGTATGAGAATGCCCATGGTGCCGGCAGAGGCGATACAACCGCTGGCCATGGCTTCGTCATACCTGTACTTCCGCATCTGAGGCAAGGCGACTTTACTCATGAGAACAGTTCCGGTAGCGCTCGAGCCAGTGACCGAGGCGAAGACAGCGCAGGCTAAAACAGTGGCTGACGCCAGGCCCCCGCGCATCGATCCGATCCATTTATACACGGAGTAATACAGGTCTTCGCCTATTGACGTATTTCCTACAATTACTCCCATCAGCACGAAGAGCGGCAACGCCGCCATAGGGTAGTAGGCCACCGTCTCGTATGGCACAGTGCCTATAACGCCAAATGCCTGTTTAAGACCCTGAAGGTAGAATATTCCGACAGCGCCAACTAAAGTCATGGCCAGTCCAATCCACATCCGGAAAAACAACAAAAGAATGACCATGATCATGACGCCGACAAGACCAATAAGTTCTCCACTCATCTCCGGACACCATCCTTTATATTCTTAACCAAGAGGCTAGCCATGGCTATGAACAATACCATCCAGCCAAATGTTGCCAATGCATAAAAGGGGAACTTGGGCACCCCTATATAGGAACAGGTGATGCCCAGTCGCTGAACAGTCAAGGTCATCACGAAGGTCCGCCAGCATATCACGGCTACCAGAACCAGGCCGACAAAATAAATCATGACGTCGATACCCCATTGTGTCCTCGGTCGATAACGGGACACAAACAGGTCCACTCTCACCTGTCTTCCCTGGAGCGCGCACCATCCAAATCCCAGAAAAACGACTGCTACCATCATCTGTTCGGTAATCTCGGTCGTGCCAATAATGGGTTTGCTGAGGGTGGCGCGGAGAAGGACATCTGCCACGGTAAGCAGCATCATTAGAAACAGCACTCCTGCCGCCCCCAGTCCTGTAACACGGGCGATAGAATCAATTGTTTTCATCACTTCCCCTTGTATTCGCTGATCATCTTCTTAGCTGTATCGTAGATCTCTTTCACTCCTTTGGCATCATTCTTCTTTAGCCACGCATCATGTATCGGTTGCGCCAGTTCAGCCCATTGTTTGTATTCTGCAGGGTTAATCGTCACCGTGGTATGCCCGTTCTTGGCTGCGTAGTCCAATGCCATCTTCTCTTCCATTATTACGCCATTATTACATTGCTCAACGTAAAACGGTTCATTATCCTTAAGTACCTTCTGAATATCGGGCGGAATCTTCTTCCAGTTTTCAGGGTTTATCAGGAGGAAATGGGGGTTCATGGCAAAACCACCCGGTTCCGCAAGGGCATGAAATTTCACAAGCTCCATCACTCTAAAAGCCATCAGCGCGCCGAAGGCATTAATAAATCCTGTAGTGACTCCCTTCTCTGCAGAGGTATACCAATCCGATACCACCAGGTTTACCGGAGCGCCACCTGCAGCAATCACCATTTGGGCTACTTCCTCTGTAGCTGGGGTTATCTTTACACCTTTCAGGTCCGCAGGAGCGCGCACGGGTTGCTTAAGGGTGCTAATATGCCCAGGTGTAATTGCTGATATACCATAAACCATTAGTCCCCGGTATTCTGCCATGAGCTGAGGAAATTTCTTTAGGAGCTGAGGATATATCGCTGACTGTGCCCATACAGAAGGCCAACCCATCATGGGAAACCACACGAATGAGTTTAGTGGCATCAAGCCGAGTTCAATATTGGGAACCCAGTAACATAAATCTGCCTGACCATCCAGCGCACCCCTGAAGATTTCCCTGGGCTTGAACAGAGAATTGGACCAGTAAGGAATAATTTTTAACTTTCCGTTAGCATCTTTTTCACATTTCTCTATCCAGGCTTTTTGGCCCCGGCCCAGACCTGATACATCTGGAACAGTTGTAGTAAATTTAAGTTCTGTCACCTGGGCACAAACATCCATCATGAAGCCGGTCACTACGATAACAACGATTGCTATGGTAAGAATCTGCTTATACATGGTTAACCTCCTTTTTCTATAAAATGTGATTACAACGATTAGAAGTATAGAAAAATCTATGCAAGCATTTCTGTAATCAAATTCATCCATTCATAGGCCATCACCTCTCATTCGACAATCGATAAAATCTTTCAATTACGGTAAGGGCGACAATGCCCATCAGGACCTTTTTTACTAAGATCTCGCTGTTCCCCTTTTTTTGCCTCAATACAATCCAAAGTTTTTCATAAGACACCTCTCAAGATTCACGCTATCTTCCGTGAGACCTATTTAACGAAGCAAGGCACTACTAACACTTTGCCTTTTTCGGCGGCTTAATGAATTTCCCGAAGGCGTTATACATCTTAATCTTCGCCTGTGTTTCCGGTGTCTCTATTTGCGGCAATTCTTCAGTCTTGTGGCGGGCTAACCATTCCATGTGATGATGCTCCTTGGTCGTTGAGAATCGCGGGTTCTTGATATCGTCTTCGTTCCAGACGATCTTGTACTTACCATTCTCGAAAGAGACGGTGCCGTGCACCTGACAGGTAGGACAGGCGATCTCCGGCAAGCCATGTTCAATGTAGAAGACATTGCAATGGCAGACCGGGCAGAAGAGCGGGGTATCCTCGCCCATGTAGGTGACCTCTTCGGGCGGTATGCTCAAGGCCTTTGCCATGTTGCGGCCGAGCTGCTTGCACCGCTCGATTGCCCACTCGTTGTCCGGGGTAAGGGCAGCGCCTTTATCGGCGCAGTGATTGATTTGGATCTGGTCCACCAAGGTTGAAAAGTGCTGGATGAATAATGCGATCGTAGTCAAGCCCAGACTGGTCCACCCATCATAACCTGAGCCTCCCACTGAAATCGCGGCCCCCATCCTTCTCCTTTCGAAAAGATTCGGTTTCCTGCCAAAGAGGTGATTCATTTTTTCACTGATACAGAGAAGATAGCTGTTAACCCTCAAATGGTAGACGGGTGCGCTGACGATGATACCCGCGTCGCCCAACATGGTCTGTTCGAGAATCCAGTCGACATCGTCTTTGGCGCATTTGCCTGTCTTCCGACAGACGTGGCAGCCGGTACAGGGCAATACTTTTAGATCCATTGCCCTGATGATCTCCGATTGGACGCCAAATTCTTCAGCCCCCATCAGAGCGGCCTTTAGGAAGGCTTCGCTGTTCCCGTTCTTTCTACCGCAGGATAATCCCACAAGTTTCATCCTAAAAAATCCTCCTTTCACCATCTTACTAAAACATTCCTGAAGCCCTTGATCATTTTACTTCTTATACTGCTAAACGCAATAACCCTCGTGCATTATCCTCAAAGATCATCTTCTTCTCAGCGTCGCTAATAGCCATTTGCTCTATTGACTTTATCGTTTCCCCGGTAAATGTCAGCCCAAACTGCGAGTCATACGGCATATCAGTTCCAAACAACAGATGCTGGGCGCCGAAAAAGTCGTAACTGCACATTAAACCAGCGGTGTTTCCATATATGGCCGTGTCGGCATAAAACATCTTGAAATAATTCATTGGCGGACCACTTACATTCTCGAGTATTTTATTCTTCAATCGTGTCGCTGAGAAGTCTATGAACGATGCAACTCTCCGGTAAAGAAAGGGGATCATTGCTCCGCCATGATGAGTTATGAATTTTAGATTCGGGTATTTTCCCAGAACACCGCTTAATACGAGGCGAACCATAGCAGAAGACGTTTCGTACACCCACCCCAACATGGAATGTATGGCATATTTGGAAATATTTTCAGTCCTGTAGTCGGGATAATCTCCTTCTCGTTGAGGATGGACCCAGATGGGCAGGTCATACTGACTCATCTTTTCATAGAGCGGGAGAAACTCCGCCGAGTCCAAGGGCTTATTATTGATGGGTGTAAATATTTGCACTCCCCTAAAATGCAACTCCTTTATGGCTCTGTCCACTTCATTCAGAGCAGCATTCATGTCATTCATGGGTAAACAGGCAACCGCTGCAACAAATCGGTCGGGATATTTTATCACCAGTTCCGCCATCTCATCATTCGCGATCCTGGACAAGTCCGCCGATTGTTTCGGATCAGCGAAATTTTCCACGGGCGGAGCAGAGAGCGTTAAGACATGCCTCAGGTCCTCATACTCATCCATGATCCGGAATCGGTAATCGAGGTCATAAAGAGTCGTTATAAGATTATGCATTTTGCTAAAAACTTCTGATTTGTTTACCTTCTGAAATGCCTCTTTATACTTCACAGGCAGAATATGGGGATAAATATCTATTTTCATTTACGTCTCTCCTGCCCCCCTTGTCTATGCAGGGTTTCGTAGTCACTTTAGGTTGTGGTGTAAACCCTTCTATTCCTCCTCTTCTGGCGGTGCCCCTTCCGGTCTGACGATCTTACCGTATTTTCTGTGTCCCTTGGTCAGTTCGGCTGCCGCGGCAAAGTATTGGGGATTCATGAAGTAATGCTTGCCGAGCCACTCCACATGGTGTTGGTCGGCCTCCAGGGAAAAACGGGGACGCTGGACGTCCGCCTTGTTCCATTTAACCCTCATCTTTCCATTCTCAACGACGATCTCACCCCGGACTGCACATGTGGGGCATGTGACGTA
>Ga0256868_10000169_pt1 | contig 38850 bp, 41 predicted proteins | sample RVTome_13_FD_187341 | JGI IMG/M metagenome (GOLD analysis project Ga0256868, IMG submission 187341) | Soil microbial communities from uranium-contaminated site in the Upper Colorado River Basin, Wyoming, United States - RVT92D227 HiSeq ...
CGTCCGACGCTCCTGTCGGACGACCGATTTTTCCCTCTCCCCTTGTGGGAGAGGGCAAGGTTGAAAATCCCGCCATAGGCGGGAGAGAGGGGAAATGGATATCCCGTCCGACGCTCCTGTCGGACGACCGATTTTTCCCTCTCCCCTTGTGGGAGAGGGCAAGGTTGAAAATCCCGCCATAGGCGGGAGAGAGGGGAAATGGATATCCCGTCCGACGCTCCTGTCGGACGATTACTTTTCACCCTCTCCTCTATTCTCTCCCGTCAAGGGAGAGGAAGCTTGAAGTTAATGTCCGAAAGTCCTAACGGACATTTCGGACCTACGAATTATCATTGCTGTGGACTATGGACGGCGGACTGCGGACGTCTTTATTCCACGCATCCTCTCTGCAGCGGATCGCCCGTGCGGAATAGATAATTGGTGAGGTAAACCACGTCTCCCACCGTGATCACACAGTCGGCATTGGGATCGCCGGCAGAAAGTGGATCGGGAGGATTTCCCATCTTGAAGAGGTAATTGAGCAGGAAAACCAGATCAGCTACGGTTACGTTCCCGTCCCCGTTTGCATCCCCGTATACGTAAGTGGACCCGGATGCCATGACCAGAGCCCGGTAGCAGTTGATCCGTCCATACCCCAGCTCGTAGCTTTTTCCGGTCTCGATGTAGTAGGTGTAGTCTCCCACCTTGTCCGCGCTCTGTTCGATTATCTCCCTCAGCTCATGTGCGGTCAGGTTCGGCTCGATGGAAAGCAGAAGCGATGCCAATCCGGTAACCATGCCGCACGACTGGGACGTGCCGGCTATGTAACCATAGGTTTGTTCCAGATAATAAGGGGAGTTGCTCAAAACCACCGGATAATTCGGCGTGGTGGAAAAGATGTCATTGGTGCCCCACGGTGTTCCTTGACCTCCGGGTGCGGCTACACAGACGGAGGGACCGTAATTGGAAAAATCCGCCAGCCGGTCACTGCAGGTGGTAGCTGATACGGCCATGACGTTTTGATACCTGTCGGCGTAATGCGCCGGATATTGCACCGAATCCTGGAACCCGTTTCCGGCGGATGAGACCAAAAGGACGTTGTGGCTGTCGGCATACGCCACCGCCTGTTCCTTGGTATAGGAGGCCGAGCCACCCCCGCTGTAGTTGATCACCCGGACACCGTAATTGACCTCATGCAGAATCCCGTTCTTGAAGGTATTGTGCGTCCCCACTCCCGTGCTGTCGAATACCTGATCGATCAGAATCCGGCAATTCCAGTCCACCCCCGCTACCCCGCTTTCGTTATTGGTCATGGCGGCGATTATCCCCAAAACGTGAGTGCCGTGTCCGAAATGATCTGCTACCGAATCCCTGTCTCCCACCAAATCTGCGCCCAGCTTGTATCGGTTGGTATCGCTTAAATCCGGATGATACAGGTAAACTCCCGAAAACAATGGGATGCCCGAATCCAGGATGCCGATCAAAACGTTCGGGCTTCCCGGGGATATGTCCCAGGCGGAAGTTACTTGTATATCCGATCCCGGAGTCCCCGCCGGAGGATTCTGACCGTAATTATAAAGCCACCACTGGTAGCCGTTGTTGAAGTAATAATCGTTGGGAGGATACATGGCATGATCCACCATATTTGGCTCGGCGAATTCCATCAACCCGCCGGAATTCAAATTAGTTAATGCCTTGAAAATATCGGTCGCTGAGGACAGTTCTATCTTTCCCATTCTCAGCTGGTCCGGCCCCTCAACCAGCTTAGCCCGATTACCCTGGATCAGTCGATCCAAAGTGCTCAGCTTGACGTTGGATTTCATCCGGAATAGGATCTCCCCTTCCACGTATTCCACCTCCTTACCCATCCACTCACCTTTCAGAATCCTTTTACCGTTGAAAGATGCCGGATAAAGAGACGGAACCAAAAAGAGCGTCCCTATCAGAACCAATATGATCGCAAATCTTCTCATGCCACCTCGTAATGTCGAAGGAACAATCCCTAATTATATAACGTCATTAAAGTAGACTAAATGAAGTTCCTCCTTATAATTTCTATCATTCATTCAATCCGCATGCATCCAAAACAAAGCACCCTTATCTTATTCAAAACATCTATAGTATGACTAATGGTATGTAACATAAAGTCGTTCCCTATTGTAGTTGCCTGATTTATCAGGCCTACAGGCGACTAGCTGCCTGATTTATCAGGCTTACTAGTGACAATGCTCAATAAATTGAGCAACTATATTCACCCTGATCTTTCGTTACAGTCCACTATGCACAGCCTCTACCCGGCGGTGGTCCGGATTTAAACAGATAATTTATCAAAAATAGGATGTCGCTGACATTCACCGTGCAATCCTCGGTGGGATCGCCCAATCTAAGCGGATCGGGAACCGGTCCGGCTTTATACAGGTAATTCAATAAATAGATCACGTCATTAATGTCTACGGTTCCATCTCTATTCACGTCGCCGGTAGGATCCGGCAGGAATCTGGACAGCTTTAAAGTGGGGTCGCCCAGAAGGGTCATTCCGTAGAACCAGGCCCGGGATTCCTCTCCGGCGCAACTTTCGATGTCGTCAATGCACCAGGATAAAAAAGCATCGCCGAAATTGGCTCCATTTCCCAGGGGAGTATAATAATCGTAGAAACAGAGCATGCTTCCGGTCTTGGTAGCACCCAATGAAATCAAACCATACGTGCTCTGAAAGAGGTACCAATTCCCCATATCATCGTTTTCCACGTAGCGGCAGTTGGAGCAGGCAAAGAGATTATAGAAAAGCACCTGCACGTCAATAACCTCAATCTCATAATTGAAAAACAAAGAGTAATCGTAAGGTCCGGTTCCCCAATAGAGGTAATGCGCCCAGGGGGAGGAATGGGAACAGATCAGCAAATTCTCATACCGGTTATCCGTGCTCTGTCTTACCCTTAGCATATAATCTTCGCGATTGGTTTGATAAATATCGATGACCGGATCGGTCTGGGGATAGGCCAAAGCCACCTCATCCTCCCATCCGTAAATGCACCAGTCGTTGTCTATATATGCTAATGCCTTATCCTGAAGCCGGAGATCTCCGGTTCGGTAGCGGTGGTTTTTGTCAAAGTAATTATCCATCATAACCCGCTCGGTTGCACCATGGTAGGTTAAATTTTTCGCCAGAAGCCTTCCCACCCAAATATCTGCCTCCATATCTCCCATTCCGTTATTATGACCATCATATATTCCATCTGTGTCCGCATCTGCCCAAAGCCCATCTAAATCCATGAAATATAGATCGATGGGAAACTCCACGTGTGCCCCGCCCCAGGACGCCGGCTCGTTCATCTCATACCAGGGAACGGCCAAGTCGCCGATGAATATGGCGCCGACTATTTGCCGGCTGTTCCATTCGGAGATCAGTAAATTCCTGAGAGCCCTCTCATCCCCGTCGTTATTGGCGGTGTAAACGTTTGGGTTGTAGCCGTCCGCCTCCAGATCGGCTAGGAAGACGGAGAATTTGGTTTGAATCTGCGGCTGCAGATTCGTGTTTATTATGATGCAAATGTTTGCTTTCCCTTTACTGGCGGCATAAATCAATCTGGCATCTAATCCTGGGGCAAATTCCCGGGTGTTCATGTATTCCTGATAGGTGATCGGATTTCTGTAGGGGTCCATCCAGCGAAGCGGGTGTATATTCCTGTAGTCGATTTTTGACTGGCCGCTACAGACATTTTGAATGGAGAAAACCAATCCCAATACCATGAAAACCATAAGCGCTTTTTTCATTCTTTCTCCTCCGTTTGGAATCTTTTATCTTACGGTAACTATGCTGACTGTTTCACTTTCTCATTATGTACACGCGGGAAAGGTGTTCTGTTATTTGTTCATTTCAGTGATATGAATCGGATGGTTCAAATCGCTAACGGTTTTATGCACAACCCCTCACCGGTTGTGAACCTCCTTTAAAAAGATAATTGATTAAATACACCGCGTCCCCAACCTCCACCTGACAATCTCCGTTGACATCTCCCCGCACCAAAGGCCAAGGAGATGGTCCTGACCGGAACAGATAATTTATCAAAAGTATCACGTCTCCCACGTCGATGTTTCCGTCCCCGTTTACGTCTCCGTAGTTTTCCAGATCAAAGCTGAAAACCTCATTCGACCATCTGCTCTCTCCCCATTTGTCATAAGCTTTAACCTTCCACCAATAAACTAAGCTGTCTGCCAAGGGGATACTATATTGGCTTGAGGTCAAGCTATCGATGATTAAGGTCGACTCCGGGACGAATTGTGCTGAAAGGCTGATATAAAGGGTATAAGTCACATTATCCGAGATATTGGGATCCGGGGCATCCCCCCAATCAAAAGAGATTGGACTTTGTAGCACTGTGTCCTGGTCTGCTGGCAAAAGCAGTGAAAAGGAAGCCGGGGGAAGATTCGGTTCCGACTCTCCCCAGAAAAACGCACCGGTCATTCGCAGGGAATTGTAGGAGTCTCCTTGATATCTGGAATAGAGAAGGAGAGATTGTTTTGTTAAAGAAAACATCCCCAAAGATGCAGGTCCGGAGGAAATGGATGTTTTTGAATAAGGAGAAATCTCCGTGATTAAGATCCCCTCCTCATCCAGTACCACACCGGATAGGGTTATTCGACTGGTATACAGATAACCTGTTTCCCATACGATTTTGTTCCAGCTCACCAGGTAATTTCTACCGTCAAATGTAACCGAAGGGTGTTCTTCGGTATCGTAGGTTAATGCGATTTCTATACCACCGGGGTCCAAAACCTGTCCGGCAGACGAAACCCTAGTGGCAAGGATATGGGCATCAGGCCAGTGCGTACCGAAATCCTCCCACGCTACTAGAAAGCTCTCTCCATCCGAAGCCACCACCGGATTCTGCTGCATTCCGCTGGCAGTCCGGATGCTGAAAGAAGGAAAAACCATACCGTTGGTATCCACCATAGCACCATATATGTCCCAGAAGTTTTCATCAGACCACACCACCAGATATTTCCCTCCTCCAAAAGCCACGTCCGCATACCTTTGTTTGTCTCCAGTGGTAATGGAAATCGGCTGAGGATCCATCAGCCCGCCATCCCGTGCTATCCTTTTACCTTCTATCTTGAACATGGTACCCAATGAGTCGAGCACTCGATGCCATACTACAAGGAAATTCGTTCCATCAAACGCTATTTTGGGGTTTCTCTGATCGGAAGAAGGATCCACCAGTATCGGAATGCCGGTGCTATCAAGAACCAACCCCCCTGAATCTATTCTTGAAGCATATATGTCGAAATCCCTATTTCGGTAATCCTCCCACACTGCTAAGAAATCTTCGTCTCCGGAGGTAACATCCGGGGCATCCTGCTCTTCTTCTGCGGTACTGATTTTCATGTTATTGGTATCAAGCAAATTCCCGAATCGGTCAATCCTGGCACCATAAACATCGTGATTCTCCTCCCATACGGCAAGATAGGAACTTCCATTCCAGGCTGAAGCTCCTGCAATCTGGACATCACAGGATCGGGAGATCACTGTTGAATTTGTATCCAGGATTTGCCCCAAGTTATCCAAACGCATTCCAGAGATATCCCAGAACTGTCCATAATCCCCGGATTCCCAGACCGATAGAAAGTCCACTCCATCAGAGGATATCCCTGGTGCTTTCTCCGAATATCTAAAATGAGTTACCCTTCTTCCGGTCGAATCGACCACCATACCATTTGGGGTTACTTTGGTTCCATATATGTCATATCCGGTGCTGTCGAAATTCCTCTCATCCTCCCAAGTCACAAAATAGTTGCCGTTTACTGCTGCTACCTTTGATCTCTGTTGTTGCTTTTGTGTGGAGCAGACTACAAATCCATCGGTATCCAGTACCACCCCGTCTGCTCGTACTCGGGATACGTATATGTCGCTATAGGCACTGTCACACCGGTAGGTATTGAAACTCACCAGAAAATCCACCCCATCAGAAGCGCAGGAAGGACCATCCTGTCCTCTCGGATCAGTGGAGATGTCGATTCCGGACGAATCCAAAAGCACGCCTTGGGGAGTTATCCGCGCACCGCGGACGGAAGATGGATTGGGTCACCCCAAGGCATGTTCCCAAGCCACGAAGTAAACCGAACCGTTGTATGCGACGGAGGGGGTTATCTCAAATGCTGGTTCACTGGAAATCTGAATTCCCCTTGGATCCAAAACCTCTCCTGCAGGTGTAATCCTGGTACCGTAAATGTCATCATAGGTGGTAACACTTCTGTCATCCGTCCACACCACGAAGAAATTCGTTCCGTCCCAAACCACGTCGGGATATGATTCCCAATCTGAGCTGGTAGAGATGGGAAATCCGTCAGGATCCAGTATGTTCCCCGAGAAGTCCACCCGTGCCCCGTAGATATCATAACTGGCATTTCTATAATCGGTCCAGACCACCAGATAGTTTTGATCCCCCCCTGCTACCTTTACTCCGGTTTGCAGATTGGTATAAACGCAGATAGGGATGCTGATCGGGTCGAGCACCTCACCTGATGCAGATACCCTCGCGCCGAAGATATCTCTGTCCGTGTTGATCCTCTCATCCTCCCACACCACCAGATAATTCGCTCCACCAAAAGCAACTGCCGGCGAAGATTGGGTGCCATAAGCACTACCCGAAAAACAGTCAGTTGAAAGCGGGAATTCTGGCCAGGAGGAGAAAGCATTCCCGGATAAACACAGGCAAAAAACAATCATCCGTATTGATATTCTCAGTATGAAGTTGACGAAACCGGGCTTATCCACATTCGACATGATTATCCCTCTCTATTTTTCGATCAAGTGATTAATGATCTTGCACTTATTTCATAGATTTGAGTATAAACAGCCCTATACCACTACATTTCAACACTATTTACAATATAACCAAAGATCGTTTTTAGTCAATATTTATTATGACCTAATTCATCCTCTTTTTAAGTCTGATAATTCGCCAAATATGTTGAATCGGATAATGTTACACCAAGAGATATTGATAGTTTGTCCGGTCGGATTATGAACAATGAAAAATGACTTCCTCCTTTAACAAGTTTAAAAATTAAGACGAAAGGTCCGGATGAAGGGGTTGAGTATGTCAGGATAGATTATGGTATATCACTTTGCTTGGGGTGAGGGGACTGTTCACTATGAACCGTGAACTGTGAACTGCTTTAAATACCCCCGGGGCGACTTGAACGCCCGACCAAAGGTTTAGGAAACCTCTGCTCTATCCAAACTGAGCTACGGGGGCAGGTCTAAAACCGGTTAATGGATCGTGGTTCGGAGTTCGTGGTTGCAAAACCAATCCATGGAGAACCAAACCTTTTTCCTGCTTATGCAGGAAAAGGCAAGTTGTTTAAACCAGCTCTCCGACATATTTGGTATACGACTTGGACTTACCCGGTTTTGGCAGTACCAGGTTCGGGTCCAGGATACAGTTATTACCTCCATCGATCCGGATGCCCAAACTAACCTGTCCCTCGGAATCGGCACTTAACTTGACATTCACCGGGATGCCCTCGGTTAGAATTACACTTTTTTCAATCATCCTTCAGCTCCTTTCTGAATCCCTCTCCTTTAAGGGGAGAGGGAAGGGTGAGGGGGATCAATTCGCTTGAGGTTTGCAGATCTTGCAAGGAACGTATCCTTGTTTTTCCGCTTCCTCCTTACTTTTAAAATTTATACAATTCTTCGGCTTGATTTTCTTAGCCGACTTGCAGGTGAGCCTATGATATTTCTTGGTTTTGACATTACCGATATATTTATACTCAGTAGCCGGTGTGGTTTGATTCTCTGAATTTGCGCTGTGGATGATTATCAAAATAAACAGAAGAATTAAAAATATAGCTACAGCTTTTTTCATTTTGTGTTTCGCAGAATATTTTAGTCAAGCACTATACGGGATACTTCACCCTCAACCTGTCACTCAAATCTTATTAAAGTAAAAAGATCGTAGTCCTTCAATTTATCTCTCCCATTCAAAAATCCCAACTCGATCATCACCAGAATTCCCGCCACCTCCCCCCCCAGCTTTTCCACCAGTCTACATGCCGCCTTGATGGTTCCGCCGGTAGCTAACAGATCGTCGATGATCACTACCTTTTGACCGGGTGTAATCGCATCCTTGTGTATTTCCAATCTATCCGTTCCATATTCCAGATCGTACTTCTGCTCTACCGTGTCTGCCGGAAGCTTACCGAATTTCCTAACCGGAACGAATCCCACCTTCAACCGGTCTGCCAGCGAACCTCCGAAGATGAATCCCCGCGACTCCACTGCCGCTACCAGATCGATCTTTTTCCCATAGCACTGGGCAAAGAAGATATTCATCACCTCATCAAAAGCATCCCCTCTTTTAATCAGTGTGGTGATATCTTTGAACACGATCCCCTTTTTGGGATAATCCGGTACGTCTCTGATTAACTCTCGAAGCTTTTGGATATTAACAGAAGTTTCGTCCATTTGCATCCTCTCAGGTTCTACCTCATCCTCATAGTCCCCCTATCCACAAATATAGAAAGGAGGATATCGGGGTATAGGTCAGAATCTTATCTCAAATCCTTTGAATTTATTTTCGAATTCTCCCCAATCTATTTTGACGTTGGTAACGTGAGCCGAATGCGATCCGATTTTCAACTCCTCAGCGAAATCGATGATCAACCCCTTATTTCCCTCCACCTCCGCTTCCACGTTACCGTCATATAGATTCCTTACGTATCCTGCCAGATTATATCCCTTTGCCCTTCTCATCACAAACCAGCGATAACCCACCCCCTGAACCATGCCGGTAATCAATAAATGGGCGCTCACTAATCCTTCTGTCATACAAAAATATATTAATTGAAGAAATGTTTATTTGTTTTAGACTTATCGGTATGGGTTTCGGTTGAGCATTGGTTTCGTTTGAGTTTTGGTTCCCGTCGATTTTTAACTTTTTGGCATAGTCCTTTTAAACACTTCCTGTCTAATTTGACGAAACCCTTATTTTAACTACACCAGTAAAAATAACACCGAAGTAGTGGAATCATAATCCAATTATATCTAAAGCTTTCTTTACAGCCTCTTCAGCGTTCTTTGCCTTTATGATTTTTTCAGAAACATCCCAGGTGGAAATACCGATTACCGGTTTGTCGGATTTCAAAGCAAAAGCAATCTCGGACAGGGTACCGAATTCACCGGGGAGTGCAATCACTGCATCGGAATTACCAATGACCAGAAGATTTCTCCCGCCTCCGAGTCCGGTGGCAATAGGATAATCTATATAGGGATTTGCTTCATTCTTATCAGTTCCCGGTAGGATTCCGATGGTAACGCCGCCGGCTTTTTTTGCCCCCTTGGAAGCAGCCTCCATCACCCCACTTAATCCACCACATACCAACACAGCTCCGGCTTTTGCCACCCTCTCCCCAACCTCTTCCGCCAATTTATACACATCCTCTGAACAACCCCCTCCCCCAATCACCCCAATATATATAGATTTTAATTTTTTCATCTACCACAAACCATGAACCACGAGCTACGAACCGAATTAAAAATTCGGGGCGACTGGATTTGAACCAGCGACACCTTGGTCCCGAACCAAGTGCTCTACCAGGCTGAGCCACGCCCCGAAAGTTCATTCGCCAGGAGTTATTTTACAATCCTTTCGTTCAAAAGTCAACAAAATAATTTTGTATAGAAACATGAAGGATGACTAATGAAGAACAATATTAGAATACGGTAAATGAAGCGGCTCGCCTGATGGGATATGAGAAAACCAGCCATGTTTAGCATTATGATTCTCGCGTTTTTCGAGCTTCGAGTATCGTAAAATCGAATCTCGATACGAGCTTCGCAACCGATAAACGCTTATCGAACAAAAAAATCCCTGGTGCCAAAAATCGACACCAGGGATTTTTATCTTCTCTTTGGTTACATGGCATGACCCTCGATTATGAGGGTAATGTAATTAGTCTCCCATTTATCTCAGCAGCGTCATCTTCATGATAGACTCGAAGTCGGAAGCTTTTAACCGGTAGAAATAAACTCCGCTGGCTACGTCGCTTCCCTGTTCGTTCTTACCATCCCAAGTGATCGAGTGGTTACCTGCCTGTAGGACCTCATCCACCAGGGTGTTGACCACCTGACCCAGAACGTTGTAAATTCTCAAGGTAACTTTAGAATCCTGTGGCAGGCTGAATTTAATCACCGTTTCCGGGTTGAATGGATTGGGATAGTTCTGCTCCAGGTTGAAAACGGTAGGCTTGGTCTGTTCGGCTGCACTTGCTTCGCCAGGCTTGATGGGAATGGGAATATCCGCATCCTGCATGTTCTTTCCGCAGATGGAATTCCCCCTCTCATTCACCAGATCAAAGTAAAGCTTTCCGCCCGACAAAGCCCAGGGAGTGAGTTTTAGCTCGGGAACACGATCGCTCTTCGAGCTGAAATGCATGGTGACCAGCAAGCCTTCACCCGGCTTCAGAACGTCATCGATTTCCTCGTTCAAAGCCCGGATCATGCCGATGAGCACCTTTTTGTTCTGGTTGTCGATCTGGGGATAAAGCTGGAAATTCTCCACCCGGCTTCCGGTGAACTCGATCTTGGTGCACTGGATGTCGGAGTTAGAAGCGGCGAAACTAATAGGTATGGATCCGCCCGCTATCCCGGCATTATTCTCCAGAAAAAGTTTTACCGTGGCGGTGTTCTTGGTCAGATCCTGAGTTACCTGATAGCTTAAAGCGTTGCCGCAATCAGCCATCGCAGCGGAGCCCCAAAGCACTAAACACAGAACTACGAGTCCTGCTAAGATATTTCGGGACATCACTAAACCTCCTTTCACAAAAGGATAAAAGTTATTATTTTCCCCTTTCTTTTCTTTCTGCTTCCCCTTCAGCATTTCCGCACCACCTCCTTTTTACCTGATTAACGCAATTTGTAATTTATGTCTGATGGTCTTCTCCCGGACGGGCAAAAGAGAAAAAACTCAGACATGACATCCCATAATTTTTGTTTCCCATTTAATAAACCATAAACTCAAACTTTCAAGAAGGTTGCCAGCCAAATCCCCACAGATATAAACGCATAATGCTCTCCTGGTTTCTATCCTTCCATAATAAAACACACCACTCCAGGATGAACCCGCTGAGCAAAACCCCTTCGCTCAAATCTTATGGTTGTCCCTTATTTCTAACTGTTGGCTAACTGCTGTTGCCGGTGCCTCCGTGGCACGTACGTGAGGTAAACTTGATATCTTAAAACCGTGTGATGTTCCTCTGCTGCGAAGAATTAATTCCATCCCCTCCTGAATAGTTAATGCATCAATCTCTAATCTTCCTCTACTCTTGTACGTTTCCCCGTTAGTTGTACACGAGTATCCTTACATTCTATTTACGCACCCTTGAATTAATCTGTTTAATCCTAAATAAACCTTTTCCCCAAAAGGAGTCAAGAAAAAAATGAACTTTCCTAAAAAATTCTAGCTCGCGAGTGATTTGGGTTTATGCCGGGGTTTTGAAGAATTCAAATCCCTTTCCCCTGGTCATTTGTTGAGCTCTGCCAAAACCTGATCGGTGAGATCGTAGCTTTCGCTGGCATAGAGGACGCTTCCAGCGGTAGAATCCAGAACGAACGAATAACTCCCCTTCAGGGCAACCAGTTTTATGACCGTGTTGATCTTGTCTATCAGCGGCTTGGAAAGCTCCGCCTCTTTCTGAGCGGCTTCCCCATCCTGCCCCATCACCTGATTTACATACAGCTGGTATTCGTTCTGTTTAACCAAAAGCTTTTCCCTTAATTCGTTCTTCCCCTGGTCGGTCAAGAGAGGACTGGGTTTTTCCAGTTTGTCCGCTATATCTTTCATATCACTCTGCATGGAGTCGGCTTTAGCCTGCCAAACCGCCATCATCTTCTCGAACCTTGCCTCGGTTGCTACATATTCTTTATATTCCTTTTTCAGACGAACCACATCCACATAGCCGATTTTCAACTGCTGAGCTATTCCTGAAGAAAACAATAAAACCGATAATATAACTCCCAAAAGAATCGCTCTACCAATCTTGGTCAATATCCTACTCATCTTTTTTACCTCCTTGGCTGAAATTAGCCTTCTTTGAACTATATTATTATACCATTAAAATAAATCAATCACCTAAAATAAAATTCGATCATCCTTTGTCAAGAATAATTTCAGAATACTAATAAAATCTTTGTGGGGCTCTGAGAAACCAAGCTTTTTGAAAATTCCGCTCAGTTCACGATTAATTACCGGCTTCTATAATTTCCTTTCCCTGGAACAATGATACGCTTTTTCTTAATTTTTTTTATTCTAATTTATAAAAATTCTTGACAAACTCCGGGAAAATGTTTTTTTGTAAGCTGTTTGTGAAGAACTTCACATGCTTTCAGGTTAAAGAAGCGGAATGATAGAAATCCACCATGTAAAAAAAGTCATCCTAACAGCCTATGCTTCATGATTATGCTTTTGTCGGTTTCTTTTGCTTGATCGGAGTTTTATTCGTTCTGTTTGTCTTTTTCCTTAACCGTTTGATTCGCCCCCACCACCCCAATCCGGACAAGCTAGAAAGCTACGAATGCGGTGAGCTTCCCGTCGGTGACGCTTGGGTTCAGTATAACGTTCGATATTACCTATTTGCGTTAATCTTCGTCATCTTCGACGTGGAGATAGTTTTTCTTTTCCCCTGGGCAGTGGTTTATCGAAGCCTCGGATTTTTTGCATTTGTCGAGATGATGATTTTCTTAGCCATTCTCATCTTTGGTTTGATCTACGCATGGCGAAAAGGAGCTTTGAAATGGGTTTGATCAAAAAGATCCCGGTATACCTGGAACCGATTCCGGGAGGGGGTATTATAACCACGGTCCTGAACGACGTGCTGAACTACTCCCGGGCATCTTCCCTGTGGTACATGCTTTTTGGCTTGGCTTGCTGTGCGGTGGAGATGATGGCCACCGGTGCCTCGCGATACGACTTTGATCGGTTCGGGATGATCTTCCGCGCCTCCCCCCGCCAATCCGACCTGATGTTCGTGGCGGGAACCTTGACCAAGAAGATGGCTCCCCGGGTGAAAAGACTCTATGAACAGATGGCGGAACCGCGCTATGTCATCGCTATGGGCGGATGCGCCATAATCGGCGGACCGTTTTATTACGATAGTTACAGCGTGGTGAAAGGGGTGGATCTGATAATCCCGGTGGACGTCTTTATCCCCGGCTGCCCGCCCCGACCGGAATCGCTGATGGAAGGTTGCATCAAATTACAGGAGAAGATAAAGAAAGAGAAACTTGCGGACTGGAGTTGAAAAAATTCAAGGATTCGAGAGATCAAGTATCTCAGTAATTAATTATCAGATTTATTTTATAAGTTTTAACATTTCGCTCGACCCCTCGAAACCTATTAAAAATATCAAGCCATGACCAAAGAACAGTTACTTCAAACCTTTCAAAATAAATTTCCGGAAAAGATCGAGGAATTCGCCTTGGTGGGAGTGGACGCTGCTTTTAAAGTGGATAAGGATTTGATTATAAAGATTTGTTACTTTGCCAAGGAGACGCCAGAATTGTCCTTTGATCTTCTGGCGTGTATGACCTGCATTGATTACGTGGAAAGGCTGGAGTTGGTATATAACCTGTTCTCCTTCAAGCATAGATACAAGGTAGCCATAAAAACCTCTCTTCCCCGGGATGGTGAGCTGGAGTCGGTCACTCCTATATGGAAGGCTGCTAACTGGCACGAAAGGGAGATTGCCGAGCTATTCGGGATGACCTTCAAGAATCATCCTGATCCCAGACCGATATTATTACCCGAAGATTGGGAAGGCGGTTTTCCCATGAGAAGAGATTGGGAGGGAAAGGATTTTGTCCGACTACCCAAAAAATAGCCATGACATTCCGCTCATCACCACCGAACAGGTGGGGAGCGAAGAATTTATCGTCAATATGGGACCGCAACATCCCAGCACCCACGGAGTATGCCGGCTGCTGTTGAAAATGGACGGGGAGGTGATCGTGGATGCAGTTCCCATCGTGGGTTACCTTCATCGGGCTTTGGAGAAGATAGCAGAGAACAGAACCTACCTTCAGTTTATCCCCTATACCGATAGGATCGATTACGTTACCGCCATGATCTGTAACCACGGTTTCTGCATGGCGGTGGAGAAACTGGCTGGTATACAGGTCCCGGAACGGGCGGAGTATATCCGGGTGATAATGGATGAACTGAACCGCATAGCCAGCCATCTTATCTGGCTGGGAACGTTCGCCCTGGACTTAGGTGCCATCACTCCTTTCCTGTATTGTTTCCGCGAAAGGGAGAAGATTCTGGACCTCTTCGAGATGACCTGCGGTCAGAGGATGACCTTCAACTATATGCGGGTGGGTGGGGTGTCCCGGGATTTACCTGAACAATTCCTTCCTTTGGCTAAGGAATTTGTGGAGTATTTCAAACCCCGGGTAGATGAGTATGAATATCTGCTCACCCAGAATCCTATATTCCTAGGAAGAACTAAAGGAGTTGGAATATTACCGCAGAACACCGCCATAGATTATTCGGTTACCGGACCGAATCTGCGGGCTACGGGATTGAAATGGGACATTAGAAAGGAAGAACCCTATTCGATTTACAACCGGTTTGAATTCGAAATCCCCACTGGCGAAAATTCCGACACTTGGGATCGATACCTGGTGCGAATTCAGGAGATGAGACAAGCCAACCGGATAGTAGAGCAGGCTTTAAGTTCAATCCCAGAAGGAGAAATAAAGGCAAAAACACCGGCGGTTTTCAAACCTCCGGCAGGGGAAGCTTACATGCGAATAGAGTCCAGCCGGGGGGAAATGGGGTTCTATATTGTTTCCGAAGGGAATACGATTCCCTATCGGCTAAAACTTCGCACTGCTTCGTTTTCTAACTTGGCTGTTTTACCCGAGATAGTCCGGGGGTGGAAGATAGCCGATTTGGTGGCTATCTTCGCCAGTTTGGACGTGATCATGCCGGATGTGGATAGATGAAATCATTCGTCTTCGGCTCAGGTTTAGGCCACGTATCGGATTTCGTATCTCGGTTCGGTCTATGTTCTGGAGACGACAAGTGACGTTGTTGCTAGAGTTAACGACAAATAATCTTAATGGAAAATCTTTTGATAAAATTTGAAGAGGAAATTACTTGTTCGAATTAGCTAAGGTTTTCCAAACCATATATAACTGGCTGGAAGGATTGTTCGTCAATTGGGGTATCCCCCATTTCTGGTTCGATCTCCTTTCCATGTTGTTGGTATTCGGTTTAATAATAGCTTTCATGTCGGTAGCTGCTTTGTTTTTGGTCTGGTGGGAAAGGAAGGTATCGGCTCACATGCAGGTGAGGTTGGGACCCATGCGAACCGGCTGGCACGGGTGGAGACAGACCATCATCGATGCCATCAAGCTGATTATGAAAGAGGATATAGTTCCGTCTAAGGTAGACAAGGCGGTTTTTGTGATCGCTCCAATCGTGGTTTTCGTCTCTGCACTCATGGTCTACGTCTGCATTCCTTTTGGCAGAGGATTGATTGTGAGCGATCTCAACATCGGGATTTTGTATATATTGGCCATCACCACCTTCACTGTGGTGGGATTATTGATGGCTGGATGGGGTTCTAACAACAAGTATTCCATGCTGGGGGGACTCAGATCAGCTGCGCAAATCATCAGCTACGAGGTTCCTTTAACTCTCTCCGTCTTGGGTGTAGTGCTTATCGCTCAATCTCTCTCCATGGTAAAAATCGTTACCGCTCAAACTCACGTCTGGCAATGGTACATATTCCGGCAGCCGATCGGATTTCTGGTATATCTTACCGCAGCTGTGGCTGAAGTAAACCGGACCCCTTTTGACATACCGGAAGCTGAACAGGAGTTGGTAGCCGGATATAATACCGAGTACAGCGGTATGAAATTCGCCATGTTCTTCTTTGCCGAATACGCAAACCTGTTCACTATTAGTGCGGTCAGTACCACTTTGTTCTTAGGCGGATGGAATGGGCCCTGGTTACCCTCCTGGATCTGGTTTTTTATTAAAACCTTTTTCGTCATCCTGGTGGTGATGTGGTTCCGGTGGACCTATCCCCGGATTCGGGTGGATCAGCTGATGGGATTTGCCTGGAAGTTTCTGTTGCCTTTGGCATTTTTAAATCTTATAATCACTGGACTATTTGCTTAAAACTATGGCTAAAGTTAAAACCATATATTCGGGAATATACAATCTCATCCTGGGTTTGGTCGTGACGGTCAAACATATGGGTAAACATGCGGTCACGTTACAATACCCCAAGGAAAAATGGACTATGCCGGAAAGATCCCGGGGATGCGTGGTGCTTACAACCGAGCCGGAAACCAATCATCTCAAATGCATCGCTTGCGGGTTGTGTTATCGCATCTGTCCCAACAATGCCATCCGGTTCAAGGATACCAAAAACGAAGCTGGCAAGAGGGTGGCTGAGGTATTCGATGTCGATACCGGTTTGTGCATCTACTGTGGTCTGTGCGAGGAGACCTGCCCGGTTAAGGGAAAAGCTATAAAACTGGTTCCCCGATATGAATTCTCGGTTTATGATAAGACGGAATTGATCTATAACAAGGAGAAACTGGCGGAGATCGGAAAACAGTATCAATAAATTATGTTATTATTGGAGTGCAGAAGCTTGCTTCTGCGATTTTAGATTGTGCTTTATTCACTTAATAGCTTCGCACCAGCAAGCTGGTAAATTCTGCTGATTTAAAGGATATTTAAATTGCTAAGTGGAATCTCGGAAGCCATATTTTATATATTAGCTGCTATCATCATCGGTTCTGGAGTGATGGTGGTCAGCATGAAGAACATATTTCACTCCGCATTGTTTCTGGTTTTATGTTTCTTCAGTGTGGCGGGGATATATGTTCTTCTGTCGGCTGAATTTTTGGCTGCAGTTCAGGTGCTGATTTACGTTGGAGCCATCACCATCCTGATGATCTTTGCCATCATGCTCACCGCCCGGCTTTACAGCGCCCAAATCAAGCAATCCAACGAGCAGGTGATCCCCGGCCTGATAATAGTCGGAGCCTTACTGGTGATTACTATCTTCACCTTGAGCAAAACCGCCTGGAAACTCTCATCCGAATCTTCCCAGACACAAACTGTCGCCAGCATCGGCAAACTCCTTATGACCACCTATGTCTTGCCATTTGAGATCGTATCGGTGGTATTGTTAAGCGCCCTGATCGGTGCCATAATCATAGCCCGGAGGGATTGATCTTGATCGGACTTAATCATTATCTGACTTTGAGCACCATCCTTTTCTGCATCGGGATATTCGGTGTGCTAACCCGGAGGAATGCCATCGGGATTTTGATGTCCATCGAGCTGATGTTCAACGCGGTCAATATCAACTTCGTAGCTTTCTCCAAATTTGTAACCCCGACTGCTTTGGTCGGACAGATATTCGCCATCTTTGTCATCACCATAGCAGCAGCCGAAGCTACGGTTGGCTTGGCCATAGTGCTTTTGACTTACCGGAATTTTAAAGGAATAAACGTGGACAACATAAATATTATGAAATGGTAGGAGAATCCATAATTCGCTATTCTTAATAGAAGAGAATTGATACTTAAAACTCAATTCTCCAACTCAAAACTCTATATTCCCATATGCTATCAAACGCCTGGATCATACCTTTGCTTCCGCTGCTCGCTTTTGTTACCATCATATTTTTCACCCGGCGCCATCAAAAATTAAGCTCGCTGGTTTCGATTGGAGCCATCTGCCTTTCCTGGTTTTTTTCTCTGGTGGTAATCGTAAGTGTGTTGAAGAATCCGGTTACCTCGGAATTTGAGTTCACCTGGCTTGACCTCATCGGGTTCCAGGTTAAAATGGGGATTTTGATCGACTCTCTAACCGCTATAATGCTGTTTGTGGTTTGTACCGTCTCGTCTTTGGTGCATATATACTCAGTAGGCTACATGACCGGTGATCCGAGATTTTCCCGCTTCTTCTCCTTTCTGTCTCTTTTCAGCTTCTCCATGCTGGGATTGGTGCTGGCCAATAACTTCGTGGAGATTTTTGTTTTTTGGGAGCTGGTGGGTCTCACCTCTTATCTTCTGATCGGTTTCTGGTTCGAGAAAAAAACCGCCTCCGATGCCGGGAAGAAAGCATTTATCACCACCCGTACCGGGGATTTGGGTTTCATCGTTGGTATTTTAATTTTAACCACCGCTGCCGGAACTTTCAATTTCAGAGAAATATTTCATGTGGTGGAAGCGGGACACATACCTGTTAGTCTTTTGACCTTAGGTGCTATCTTTATTTTTGCCGGGGCAGTCGGGAAATCAGCGCAGTTTCCTCTGCATGTATGGCTCCCAGACGCCATGGAGGGTCCTACCCCGGTTTCCGCTTTGATCCATGCCGCTACCATGGTAGCAGCCGGAGTATACCTGGTTGCCCGGACCATGACTATCTATTTAGCTGCCGAAAACGCTGCTTTGGTGGTAGCTTCGATCGGTTGCATCACCGCCTTTTTGGCTGCCTCCATCGGACTGGTTCAAAACGACATCAAGCGGGTACTGGCTTATTCTACCATCAGCCAGCTCGGCTATATGATCATGGTATTGGGACTGGGCGGATATACCGCCGGTACCTTTCATCTATACACCCACGCTTTCTTCAAAGCTCTTCTGTTTTTGGGAGCGGGTAGCGTGATCCACGCCATGCACACCAACGACATCTGGGAAATGGGCGGGCTTTACTCCAAGATGAAAGTAACTGCCATTACCTTCATTATAGCCTCTCTCTCCATAGCAGGAATCTTTCCACTTTCCGGTTTCTGGAGCAAAGATGAGATACTCACCGTGGCAGGTCATTTTCACAATCCCATATTTCTGATCGTTGGGATTTTGGTGGCAGGAATGACCGCATTTTACATGTTCCGATTGTGTTTCGTTACCTTCTTTGGCTCTCCCCGGGATCAACACAAGTTCGATCATGCTCACGAATCTCCCCGGGTGATGACCATACCGCTGATGATTTTGGCTTTTCTATCCATCTTCGCTGGATGGGTGGGGATACCGTGGTTGAAACATGGTTATTCCTCCTTCGTTTATCATCACGAGCCTCATCATGCTGAACCTAACTTCATCCTGATGATCGTATCCACCCTGGTGGCGCTTACCGGGATATATTTGGCTTATGCCATGTATTACAAAAAATCCATCTCTCCAGAAAAGTTGAAGGAAAAATTCGCCTTCCCCTATAAGGTGCTTTATAATAAATATTATTTCGATGAATTGTACCATGCCATCATCATAAACCCGGTGATGAAGCTCTCCGGTTTTCTCTTTGGAAAAGTGGACGTGGGGGTGGTGGATTGGCTGGTAAATGGTACCGGTCGTTTCACCGTCCTTCTGTCGGATGCTAAACAATGGTTCGACAGCCGCATCGTGGATGGTACAGTAAACGGGATCGCTTCTGTAACCGGGAGAGCTGGATCCGGACTGAGAAGGATCCAGACCGGACAGTTACAGAACTATGCTTTTGTCGTCTTCTTTGGCTTGGTTATAATTATTTTATTAAAATTAAGCTAAATGAGAGAATAAACGATGGAGTACAAACCTTCAGGTTTGTTTATATGGTTAAAAAAGATAATCCCGCAGATTAAAGGAGGAATATACACCCCATGAACTTTCCCATATTGAGTTTGATGACGTTCATCCCGCTTTTGGGGATGGTGGTTATTTTACTTACCAAGAAGGAACAGGAGAACTTAGTCCGGTATCTGGCAGCTTTATTCTCTTTTATTCCTTTGGTTTTATCCTTCATTCTCCTTTCCCAATACCGAGGTTCCACCTCCCAAATACAATTCGTGGAGAAATTCGACTGGATCCCCTCGCTGGGCATCACCTATTACATGGGAGCAGACGGGCTCTCCGTCCCCATGCTGTTCTTGACCGCCCTTTTGGGCTTTTTGTCGGTGATATATTCCTTTGGGGACATAAAGGAGCGGATCAAGCAGTATTTTGCTTTTCTTTTGCTCTTGGAAGTGGGGATGATGGGGGTCTTTGCCGCGCTGGATTTCTTCCTTTTCTACATCTTCTGGGAGATCGTTTTAGTCCCCATGTATTTTCTGATCGGGGTATGGGGTCATGGAAGAAAAGAATATTCCGCCATCAAGTTCTTCTTATACACCTTGTTTGGTTCTCTCTTCATGCTGGTCGGAATCCTGGCGCTTTACTTCAACGTGGAGCCTCATACTCTTAACATGATGGTTTTGATCGAAAAAGCCCCCATGCTCACCCGGGGATTCCAGCTTTTAGTCTTTTCCGCTTTCTATATAGCTTTCGCGGTTAAGGTACCGGTCTTCCCGTTCCATACCTGGTTGCCCGACGCTCATGTGGATGCTCCCACCGCCGTCTCCGTCATCCTTGCCGGGATTCTGCTGAAGATGGGTACCTATGGATTTCTGCGGATCAGCTATCCCATGTTTCCCCAGGGTGCGATATATTTCGCCCTGCCCATCGGAATCCTGGCTTTGATAAACATCGTGTACGGGGCTTTGGTCTGCATGGCGCAGAAGGATTTGAAAAAGATGATCGCCTATTCCTCCGTGAGCCACATGGGGTACTGCATGCTGGGGATAGCAGCGATAACAGTAACCGGCATCTCCGGATGTGTATTCCAGATGGTCTCGCACGGTCTGATAACAGGCGCTCTGTTTCTTTTGGTAGGGATGCTGTACGAAAGAGCGCATACCCGGGAGATACAAGCCTTCGGCGGATTGTGGATAAAGATTCCGGTCTATTCCGGCTTGATGTTGCTCTTTTGTCTTGGGTCTTTAGGGCTTCCCGGTATGTCGGGATTCATCAGTGAATTTATGGTTTTCATCGGATCATTTCCCAGTTTCAAAATAATAGTACCGCTGGCGGTCATTGGAGTGGTTATAACCGCAGCCTACTTTTTGCGAACGATCCAGGCGATGTTTCTGGGGACGTTCAATACCAAATGGGAGGGATTAACCGAGATCTCTGCTCGGGAGATTTTCACCGTGGTCCCGTTGGCTATCTTGATGATCGGGATAGGGATCTTCCCTTCTCCCTTAGCCAACATGATCAAAGCCACCATTGAAAACATCGTTCATCTGGTAACCGGATAAAGCAGAGGAAAATGGAATAAAGAAAAAGGAAGATTTCCTTAATCTTGAATTTTGAATCTTAAATCTAAATTTTGATATGAACTATCAACTCCTATTACCGGAAATATTTTTGTTTTTATGGGCGATCTTTATATTTATCGTCGACTTCTTCCGAAAGGAGAAAAAGCAGAACTTAGCTTACCTGGCTCTTTTGGGAATAATCATAACTATCGTCCTGGTCATGACCTCCCAAAAGGGCGATCTTTTCGGGGGAATGTTTCATGCCGATTCCTTTTCCACCTTTTTCAATCTGATCTTTTTGGCAACCGGATTTTTAACCATTCTCTCCTCCGTTGAATTCACCAAAAAACTTCCCTCCTACCAGGGAGAATATTTCGGGTTGATCTTGTTTTCCATGGTAGGGATGATGTTCCTTGCCTCCGCCGGGGAGCTTTTGACCTTATATGTTTCATTGGAGCTAACCACCATCCCCCTCTTTGTTTTGGCGGCATATCGCAAGGATGAGCAAAAATCCAGCGAAGCCGGTTTGAAATACCTGATCCTGGGAGGGATGTCGTCCGCTCTTCTGCTTTTCGGTATCAGCTTATTATTCGGGTTAACCGGAACCACCTTTTTGAAGGAATTGAAGACCACGTTGATCGTCAAATTCATCTCCACCGGTGAGATCGGACCAGCTCTAGCGCTTAGCCTTATATTCATAATAGCCGGATTGGGATTTAAGCTGGCTTTAGTCCCGTTTCACATGTGGGTGCCTGATGTTTATGAAGGTGCACCCACCCCCATAACCGCCTTCCTTTCCGTTGCCTCCAAGGCAGCAGGGATTGCAGCTTTCTTAAGGATTTTCTTCCGGGCTTTCCTGATAGTTCAAGTTGATTGGGTACTCCTTTTGGCTGTTCTGGCCAGTTTAGCCATGATCATCGGGAACGTCATCGCTCTTCTCCAGACCAATATCAAAAGGATGCTGGCTTACTCCAGCATTGCCCAGATCGGGTACATTCTGATCGGTGCGGTCTCTGCCAGCTCTACTGGTGCGTCTTCCATAGCATTTTACACATTTGTGTACATGTTTGCTAACATGGGAGCATTCATCACTGCCATAACTTTTAGTAACAGCACAGGCAGCGACGAGATAAAGGATTATGCCGGACTCTCCCGTAGATCCCCAGCTTTAGCCGCCATGATGGCGGTCTTTATGCTATCTCTGGTCGGAATCCCGCCTTTGGCAGGATTTATGGGAAAGTACTATCTCTTCTCTTCTGCTATCGAACAGGATTATATCTGGTTGGTGGTGGTGGCGATACTGACCAGCGTGATCTCTCTTTATTACTATCTGGGTGTGGTCAGGCAGATGTATTTTCAAGCTTCCCCGGACGAGAAAGCGGTTTCAATAGCAATTACCCCCGCGTTTAAAACTGCCCTGATCATTTCGGTAATTGGTGTTTTGATTTTTGGTATTCTTCCTCATATTTTCTTGAACTTGGCCAACCAGGCGGCAGCTGTCTTTTTGTATTAGTATAAAGCAGTAGTTTTATTCACGCCCTCCATGGTGGATGTTATCATCTACCAAATGTGGTTTGAATTATTCTCTAATACGACAGGGGACAAATTGATTTTGTTACTATCATGAAATCTCTATTGTTTGACTGGAATGCCAGATTCGTATCGACTGATTAACAATATTTCCCGATCTTAGAAACAATGCAAAGGAAATTAACCTTACTGCTGTCTGGATTGGTGCTTTGCTTGGTTTTGTTATTGGAATTCACCTGTGAACATCAAGAAACATATCTCAGCCACGTTCAATTGATCAGCTTGGCTGACTCGATCACAAATACCCCCATGAAATCCGGCAGATTTGGTTTAGCTTCACAATTCTTCGAGAAACTGGCTGCCTTAAAGCAGAGAGAAGGGGCTGATTCTGCTCGTTCCGTACTCCTGGCTTTCTTTAGCCGACTGCACCCAAGCGTAAGGATTACCGATTCGTTGGCTGTGCTGCAATTGGTGGAGTGGATGGGCAACTGCTTTACCCAAATGGACTCCGGTGGCGTCTTTTACACCAACGGAGATGCAGACACTTACGCCGCCTGGTATCTCCAGCAAGTTGAAGGAGCCAGGCCAGATCTCATCATCATCTCTCTGCCCTATCTGATGGGTCCCGACTATAGACAACTACTCCAGACGAACCTCAGGATTCATTCAGCTTTGAATATTTATGTAGGTGATAGCTTACCGGTTCCACCGTCAACCGACCAGACCATGGACGCTCTATTTGAAATGGTTCGCCGACAGATCAATAAATCCGTACATTCACCCATATACTTTGCTCCCCGATGCGGTATAGAGGGTGAATTTGGGGGTCATATTGTCGATCTGGGCTTGATCAAAGCTTATCAGGACACTATTCAGGCCCAAGATCAGATACTGGATCAGCTCATATCCAAACTTACACGGCGCTGGAAGCTAACTTACGCCTCAAAAGGAATGCCAAATGACAAAAGCTATGCGGCTTGCTTCCCATACCTGCAATATCTGACCCTTGTTATGCGTTTCGCACCCGAGTACGATCATGGGAAAAAATACGAAGACATGGATACATTGTTTAATTATCTTGAACCAGCCTTGAGCAAGGATTGGCGCTTCTATTACCTAAGATATGGATATTGCCACAAAACCAAAGAGGAGTGTCGCAAGTATCTGGATAGATTGAAACAGTGTGCATCTGAAAATCCCGATGATAGCATTCTTAAAGAAACAATACGTGACCTTTCCGTTGAATAAAATCGCATAAAATCCTGTTCTGTAAAATATCCCATTTTTGTTTCCTGAGAATATTCAGATAAGAGGGAACTATTTGATTATCTCAATATCTTTCTTGTCCGATATATCTTAGGGAACATACGTAAATTGATCCCTCACCACAATCCTGAAAATCTTTCCATCAAAAACATCTTGCCAAATCGTAAATTGTTAGTATATTGGCAAAGTTAAAATTTAAAGAAAAGGAGTTGTATCCGCCATGATGAAATTAATGAGAAAGCTGACCAAACAGATCCTATGGATAGTTATCGCCGCATTTGTGGGAACCATCATCTTCGCCTGGGGAATGGAATTCTCCGCAAAGAATAAAAAAGCCGGAGTCATAGCCACCGTAGATGGTCAGGATATTCAGGCGATCATCTTTCAGCAATATTATGACCAGGCCTTAAGGCAGACGGAGAAAGAAAAAGGGGAGGTGGATGAACAAACCTCCTATCAGCTTCGGGAAGACGTGTGGAACAATATGGTTAACCAGGTTCTGTTGAATCGTGAGATGGAAAAGAGAAAAATTAAAGTCACCGACGCTGAATTGTACGAATATCTGCGGCGCTACCCACCCAAAGAGCTGCAGGAGAATCCCGCTTTTAAGACCAAGGACGGCAAATTCGATTACCAGAAATATTTGCAGGCTTTAAATGATCCGCGGGTGCCCTGGAAGCAGGTGGAGGACTACATCCGTCCCAATCTCCAGCTGGCCAAGCTCCAACAATCCATAATTACCATGGTACGGGTGACCGATGATGAGACCAAACAATATTATTGGGATCAAAATGAAAAGATCAAAGTAGATTACCTTCTGGTACCGTCCTATCAGTTCCAAGGAGGGAATATTCAGGTGAGCGATAATGAGATCAACGCCTATTACCAGGAACATAAAAAAGATTTCGAAGGTGACCAGGGGGCAGACTTAAACTATGTTGGATTCGAGAAAAAACCCAGTCAGGCGGATGAGGAGGAAACTAAGAAGCGAATCCAGGAGATAAAAGACGATATTCTGGCCGGGGAGGATTTCGCCGAAATGGCCAAGGATTATTCCGAGGACAAAGCTTCGGCGGTAAATGGCGGGGATTTGGGCTGGTTCAAAAAAGGGATGATGGTTCCCGCTTTTGAAGAAGCAGCGTTCTCCTTAAAACCCGGGGAGATATCCGATCCGGTAAAAACCCAATTCGGCTGGCATCTGATAAAAGTCACCGACCGGAAAACCGAAGGGGGTAACGAAGAGGTGAAAGCCAGCCATATACTCCTCAAAGTAACCCCTTCGGAGGAGACCTTAGCTCAAATCAAGGGGGCATCGGACGATTTTGCCGAAAAGGTCAACAACAACGACTTTTCCAAAACTGCCGGGGAATCTAATTTACCTGTTCAGGAAACGGGATGGTTCACACCCGGAGCGAATATTCGGGGGGTGGGAAAAAATTCGCAGGTGGATGAGTTCGCTTTTAATAACGATGTGGGAAAAGTAAGCGACGTCTTCGAAACTGCTAAAGGATTTTACATCTTTCAGATCAAAGCCAAAAGACCTGCAGGATTGGCTACATTGGATGAAGTCAAAGCTACCATAAAACAGATACTCTCCAAAGACAAAGCCGACTCTTTGGCCTACGAAAAAGCCCAATTAATCTATAGTCAGATAAAGACAGGTAAAAGCCTGAAGGTAGCGGCTGAGCAAAACAACGCCACCTATGTGGAACCGGCTGAATTCACTGTTAGCTCTCCCCCATTGGAGATCAAAGCGGCTCCAGAATTCATTGGAAAGGCTTTTTCTCTGACCAGTTCGGGACAGATATCCTCACCGGCTCGGACCAATCTGGGCGCTTTCATCATCCAGTTGGTGTCCCGCTCCGTTCCCAACGACAGCCTGTTTGCAGCTGCCAAGGATTCAATTAGCTATGTGGTTTTACAGAAAAAACAGGGACAGGTATACCAGGATTGGTTTTCCCAGATCAGGAAACAAGCGGACATCAAAGACTATCGCAGCTCCTACTACCGCGAATCGGGTGAATAACCTCAATGTTTTATATGCTTTGTATCATATCCCTCCCTTTGAGGAAAAAAGGAGGAAGATTCAAAATTGATTGCAAGATTCCGATAAAGAACCTGATTTTAATTCCCTTGTTTATTCAAATACCCAAGATTAGCTCTTCTTGGAGAAGCAATAGGGGAATCTTAGCGCTCAAGAATGATATTGTTAATATTCTCAGAACTGTGTTTGGTAATGATCTGGCAATTGCTGGAATAGGTTATCGCAAAGGTGGGATTATCTTACTCTATTTAACGTCGTCTTCTATTACCTTCCTAACTTATCATGTTTTTGAATAATTTCCCCTTCATCTAAGATCACGGAACCATCCGGGTCTCTTTTCACACTGGTTATTCCTGGACATTCGCTTTCCAATTGCTTGAGAATGGTATTTTGCTTGTTGACCGTCTGGGCCAAAGTCTTATTTTCCTTTTGCAGGTAATAGAATTCCAAGGCTTGTTTTATGGTCAGTTTGAGATCGTCATCGTCCCAGGGTTTCAGCAAAAACCGGTATATCTCCCCTTTATCGATGGCTTCGATAACCGATTTAAGGTCGGCGTGTCCGGTTAGCATAATCCGCAAAGCTTCCGGTTTTTTCTGCTTGGTCTGGGCAAAGAACTCTACCCCGGTGGTAATCGGCATCTTCAGATCCGAGATAATCAAATCCACATCCTGCTGATCCATGATTTTTAAACCCTCTTCAGCACTGGTGGCGGTAAAGATCTGGTAATTCTCTCTTCTGAAAAGGCGCTTCAACGCATGCAGAATGTTTTCCTCATCGTCTACTATCAGTATGCTGGGATTTGTCATAACCTCTCCTTTTCTTATTGAATCATCCTTTCAACTTTGCCCTCGGGTAGAGATCTCTAATGTCTTTTCAGGCCTTGATCAATTCCCTATTACACCTCCGGATCCGAGAATTTTTCTATGGCTTTTTCACTTTTAGCTAAGTTATTCAAAGGCAGAATGACCCGGAAGGTAGAGCCTTTGTTAACTTCACTTTCCACTTCTATTTTGCCTTTGTGGTTCTGAATTATTCCGTAAACCACACTTAAGCCCAAGCCGGTCCCCTTCCCCACTTCTTTGGTAGTAAAAAAAGGCTCGAATATATGTTTAAGATTTTCATCGAGAATTCCCACTCCGTTGTCGCTTATCTCTACTACTACTTCCTTATTCCGCTGATAGGTTTTTATCCTTATCGCCCCTTTGGTCTCGATGGCTTGAGCAGCATTGACCAGCAGGTTCATGAAAACCTGATTCAACTGTTGGGGGAAACATTCTATCTTGGGTATGGAGCCGTATTCCTTTATGACCTCCGCCCTGTATTTTAGTTCGTTCTGGATAATGTTTAAGGTGCTCTCAATTCCCTGGTTTATGTCCGCTAACTGCAATTCTCCCTTATCCATGTAAGAGAAGTTCTTTAGGTTTTGAACTATGTTTTTAACCCGATGAGTCCCTTCCTTCGATTCGGTGATAAGTTTATCGAAGTCCTCCAGGATATGGCTGAGATCGATTTCTCTTTTAAGTTCATGGATTTGTTTGAGTAACTCTGTACAAGGTCTATTGGAAGCCAAGAGCTGCTCCAGTTTCGAATATTTAATCAATAGGTTTTTAAGGTCCTGTACATACTCGTCAAGCGTCCCCAGGTTGGAATGAACAAAACCAATGGGGTTGTTCAACTCATGTGCTACCCCGGCAGAGAGTTGACCCAAAGATGCAAGTTTCTCAGATTGTATAAGCTGCGCCTGCATCTGATTCAGCTTCTCATATGCCTCCTTCAACCGTTTTTTCTCTCCCTCCAGTTCATAGGTTCTCTTTTCCAATTCCAAATTCTTCTCCTGCAGTTCTCGCTTGGCTTTGTTGAGACTTCGGTTGATAGCCGTCTCGTTTTCATGCAAAATCCTTAAGGTCTCGGCTTTTTCCTGCTCTATTTTTATCATCTCCTCCTGATACCTTTTGGTCTGGGTGATATCTCTTTGAAACCAGACCAAAGCGATGAAACTACCCTCCCGGTCAACCATTTTGGATACGGAGGTGGATACATAAAACAGCTTCCCATCCTTGCGTCGGTTTAAAAGCTCCCCGTTCCATACCCGACCACATGCTGCCACTTTGAAAATTTCATTTTGAATTCTTTCTTTGTAGAGCTCAGTGGTTAAAATCTCCAGTTCCTTATCCAAAAGCTCCTCTGCGGGATAACCAAACATCTTCTCCGTTCCGGGATTCACATATTTTATTCTCCCCTCCTGATCTGTGGCTATTACCGATTCTGGAGTATGATTCACTATCCCGGCAAGAAAATTAATCTTCTCCTGGTTTGCTTTTTCTGGACTTATCTCTTGAAATACCTCCATCGCATCCGAGCTTTCATCATCAATCCTAAATGGGATAAGGAATACTCGGTAGAACTTCCCATCTTTAGCCTTCACCTCTATGGATTTTGAAGCATCCGCTGAAAGCTGCTTCTCTAAAGGACAATCTTCACAAGGTTGCTTCAAGTTCATGTAGCCGCGATAACACTGGATATCTTTCAAATCACCAAAACGTTCCCGCAAAAACTGATTTTGATACTTTATGGTATGATCTCCCCGCACAATGTTAAAACCGCATCCCATATTTTTCAGGATAGCATTCAACTGGTCTATCATCTCAAGAACGTCTCTTTCACTCAATCGAGGTTTAAGATTAGGTATACCGGTTGCGCTCGGTTTCTCTTGGACGATTATGGATTCTTTTTGCCTCTCCTTCATTTTTTTCTATAAGCTTACTTATTATGACTATCAAATATAGAAGATTATCCTTCTGTGAGAATAACCAGCCCCATTTTTCCTTTAAATATCAAATCCATTCCTCAAAGGTCGGATCGAATGAGACCATTCCAAAAAAGACCGGTTTCGTTACCCGAATAAATTCCCCTTTCTTTCGTGTTCTCTCTCCCCTTATGTTCGAAAGCGAATGTGTCTTCCCCACTCCCCGACCGTCTCTTTAATCCTCTTTTAACCTGCCATATATGACAAGGCAGACTCTGGTCTTATCTATTAAAATAAGCACCTAATAGACAAAGCCTTAACCCGACAAGAAGTTTCCAGAGTCTTAATAGTTATATCGACCAATCGTAAGGTAACATTACCACTAAGAGTAAAAATCCACTCGGGCGAGGGAAGTCAGAAGAATAAAAAGAAGTTAGATAACAAAGCTGAGAGAGCGGAGCTATATTCTAGTATGAATTAACGGATTACTTGTAGACGATAAACCGTATGCTTATATATTTATATATAAAATATATAGACCTGCCAAACAAATCAAAATACCGCTGATTTTCTTGGTGAGGCTGGAGAAGTTGCTAACCCCTTTGGATTTGGCGTAGCTTTCCATAAAACCGGTAAATATCCCTGCTATGACAATCAAAGTACAGTGCCCTATCGCATAAACGAAAAGCAGGGATGTGCCATAGACGATTCTGCCTTTGGTGGCAACGAATGCCAAGATAACAGCCAGGACTGGAGTGGCACAAGGAGAGGAGACTGCACCGAACAATAGACCAAGCAAGAATGCACCGAGAACCCCTTTATGTTTGGATTTGAGAGTAACTGGTTGGGGAAGTTTAAAGTGTATCACCCCCATCAGATATAAACCCATTATAATCGCAACTGCACCGGCTAGGTAATACCAAAATTTCCCTACGTCACCGAAAAGACCCCCGACTAAAGATGCTATTGCCCCTAATATGGTGAAAGTTATGGAAAGCCCCAGGGCAAATACCAAAGCATATATAACTGCTTTCTTTTTATTACCTTCAGAGTATCCTCCGACAAATCCTATTACCAGAGGGATAATGGCTAAAACACAGGGACTGGAGGCAGAGAGCAAACCACCTAAAAAAACAAAAAGGTATGCCAATCCCGGAGAGTTATTTATGACGTCTGCAATGTTAGATATAATCGATTCCATATCAGTACACTCCCATCTCTGCGAATTTTGCTTTTATCGCCTGTTTGTCCAAAAATCCTTCATGGCGATAAATCTCTTTCCCCTCTGCATCAAAGAATATCTGGGTGGGGATCAATCGGATGCCGTATCTGCCGGCTTCTTTTGGCTCGTCTCTTAGGTCGATTATTCTTACAACTGCCTTACCTTCGTATTCTGTTTTTAACTCATCCAAAATCGGTTTCATCTTCTTGCAGGGGATGCAGGTTCCTTTGCCCAAATCGACCAGCATGGGCAACTTCGCAACCTGTTGGTTTTTCACATCCATTGGAGATTGGCTGTAAGCAGTTTCAGGTTTTGAACCGTTCTCCACCTGATCACTGCAGTTGGTGAAGAGAAGAAGAATAACTCCTAAGGCAATCAAGATGCTTATTAAAAAGACATTCAGTTTTTTCGGCAATTTTTCCCTCCGGCTGTTCTCTCCTCGGACTTCAACAGCATGGTTTGTTTCGATTTTTTCTGAACGATTCCAAAATCGCCAAAGGTGGGAACGAAATAGCTTTGGGCTTGCACTTCAAGGAACAAATGCTACACCCCACCTGACAGTTAAAAGGATAGGCTACTTTAACCTTATTGGTTTTTTCGTCGTGTTCATATACGCCGAACGAACAGAAGTTAAGGCAGATCTTACAGCCATCACACAATTCTTCCATTATGGTAGGAAACCAGGGGATCTCCTCTCTGGGAATACCCTGCCAGGTGCCATAGTCCCCAGACTTCTCTTTTGCTCCCTGGCTCTTCTGGTAATAGAATCTCTCATATTCTCCTAATAAGGCTCTTGTGTAACTTAACTCTTTTGCCTTGGGGATATAGTTATGTTCTTTGAATTTCTCTAAAAGAAGGTCTGCCAGCTCTTTGGTTGGCTTTTCACCAGCTTCAAGTAAATCTTCAAAAATCTCATCCGTTCCGATTATGCCAATCAACTTGCCATCTATGGTTATCAGCTTGGATTTCATCTGAACTCATCCCTCTTTATGGCAAATGATTCAGTCCTTTTCCTCAACCAGGATATTTTTTATCTCTTTAGTGGACGGAACCTTACCCTGATATATTATTTTCCCGTTTATGATCAAAGCTGGCGTCAAACTAATCCCTCGCTCAATGATCTCGAAAACATCGGTTATCCTGGTAAGATCAGCCTCCAGTTTCAACTCATCTAATACCTGCTTGACCCTATCAAAAGTGTTATCACACTTTGAGCAACTTGGCCCTAACACCTCGAACTTGCGCATTCCGATAATCGCTTAATGTATAACCAGTTGCCCTATGGGATCGTTCTCTTGTTTTTGGTCGTCGTCGAATCTTCACCTTTATTGTCTTCCCGCAAAAATTGATCTAGTTCTTTTTTGAAGTTCGGCAGAAATTCATCTTCATCTTCGCAAAATTCCCACACCGATTCGATCTCCTTAAGCTCGTTTTTACCTTTAGATAATCTCATGAAACCTAAAGCAGACCAAAATATCTGGTATTTTTTGGCGGTTAAAGAATCTTCATCAATATTGCACTCCCTGAAAATGATGAGTCTATCTCTGTCTGGCTTAGTGTAGTACTTTTCTAAACTCTTTTGGGAAAAGTTGCCCACGTTTATACAGCAGGAACATTGAGCAGTGGGATGGAAATGTATCACATAAATAGTGTCCCCAGTCGAAATAATTTTTTCTGTTTCCGTTTTCTGACCAGACATGGGACGAGATGCTTTCATCGAATTATCGCCATCAGAAGAAAAACCAGTGATGAAAAAAAGCAAAAAGGAAAAGCATGCCAGTAGTCTTAAAACAAGTTTGTTGACAGTTATTTTATCCTCGAAGATTAATCCTTGTGGTGATTGCAACTTACTTCTTGCTTTCGTCTTCAATCCATTTCTTCAAAGTCGTCATAACCGGAAGTTTACCTGAAGAATACACTTTTCCGTTAATCACCAATCCCGGGGTCATCAATATTCCATAAGATGAAAACTTCATTATGTCGGTGACTTTGATCACCTCCGCCTCGATGTTAAGTTCACTCAACGCTTTCTGAACGTCCTGCTCCAGCTTTTTACAATTATAACATCCAGGTCCCAATACCTCAATCTTCATGTCTCTACCTCCTAAGATACGATTGCACCAAAAGACATACCGATAATGGTGGACATCACCACCACCAGCCCTACGTATACTGCAGTTTTCTTCATTCCGATTAACTTGACCAGAACAATTATACTGGGAAGGCTTAAAGCCGGATCAGCTAAAAGTAAGGTCAATGCAGGACCTTTTCCCATCCCCAGGTCCATCAGCGCTTTGAGCACTGGAACCTCCATAAGAGTTGAGAAATACATGACTGCTCCAAAAAGAGCCGCGATGAGATTTGCTCTGACACCATTTCCCCCAACTAAGTGCTCCACCCATTCCTGTGGTACGATCCTTTTCATCACCCCCGCCAAAAAGACCCCCACGATAAGAAGCGGAAATATCTTTTTCCCTAAATCCCAGGTTTGATACATCCAATTCTTTAGTTCATCTTTCTTAAACCAGCGATAAAGAATAAAAAACAAAATGACCAGGAGTATCCCAGTAACCAGCCAGTTCTTTGCAGCGCCAAATACCAAGATACCTACCAAAACCGCAAAGTATAAAATGGTGATCCCCTCATGTTTGGATTTTTCCCCTTCAGGCATAACAAACTCGGCACTGTTGTTTTTCTTTTCCAATTCTTCTTTTCTCCAGATAAAAGCCATGATCAACCCGATTAATATTGAAAAAGAAATGGCTCCTACAGCCCGGGCGAAACCCAGATCATATCCCAACAGTCTAGCGGTATAAACGATTGCCAAAAGGTTAATAGCAGGTCCTGAATAAAGAAAAGTCATAGCCGGACCTAAGCCCGCTCCTCTTTTATGAATTCCCGCAAAAAGGGGAAGAATAGTACAAGAACAAACGGCTAAGATGGCACCGGAGACTGAAGCTACTCCATAAGCTAAGAATTTATTAGCTTTAGCCCCAAAATATTTCAAAACTGCTGCTTGAGAGACAAAGACTGCTATTGCCCCTGCAATAAAAAATGCCGGAACCAAACAGGTAAGCACGTGAGCAGACAGATATTCCAGCAATGAGTCTAAACCGCTTTGAAGGATGCTGATGAATGACATAAGACCTTCTGTTTGAATTATCCGGAGCGCGAAGGCGGGGCTTCCAGCCTCGACTTGGTTATGCGAGCGAGGATGTCCACCTTACGGTCTATATTCCAATCGCAGACAGTTAACATAACTGTTGATGACATATGGACGAACATTCCAGTTTTCATTATACCAATATTTTTACCTGCCTTGCCTTTTCTTTGATTTCGGTTTTTACCATTTCGTCAACCAGGGAGAGTAAGCTGAATATCTTTTTATCTTTAATTTTGTAATAAATCGACACCCCCTCCCGGCGAGATTCGAGTATACCCAGATCCCGCATGTGAGTCAGGTGTCTGGAGATATTGGATTGATCCTCTTTCATTTTAGGGATGATCTCGCACTGGCATTTTTCTTCATCCCGGAGGAAATATAAAATTTTAAGCCGTGTGGGTTGAGCCATGGCTTTAAGATAACTGCTTTCCAGTTCAATCAAGTCTGAGTTTAACATATCGATCACCTGAACTAAACCTTTTATGCATATATACGCATATAAACATAAGATGTATGAAAGAAATTATCTTTAATGAATTGTTTTCACATATTTTTTATTTAGAAGGAAAATAACAAGCCCTCTTGAGGCTGGCTGTTTTTCAAGCAGTGTCGCAAGAGGGCATGGAGGCGCAAGGTTACTGCTGACTTTAATCTCTAATTTCAACTATAACTGACTATTTTGATTATCGGCACGTCGGACTATTTCAACAACATCCTTTGGGGAAAATGGTTTTGGATTCAGGATAGTCGTTCATTGAATTTATTATGTCATTCTCTTTGTGGGTAAATCTGCTTTTATTCATTTTAACACCTCTGCGTATTTGGTTTTCTATCATTATTCTTAACCTACCCCTTTGGGAACCCATTGTTTCAGCTATAGACCTTCATCTATCATCTCCTTATCCTTTTGTTATCTTTTGACTTCTATCTAATCATTTTCATTTCACCAGGAGCCCCGCTAACCGCGGGGCCACCGGCTCCATCTTTGGCATAAACTTTCTCGTTCACACCAGAGCCAGCATGAGAGGAAGGGGAACAAATCTCATCCTGGTTTTTCTTTTTTCCATAAAGAAGATAACTTTGAGTGCTTAAGAAAACTCTTAAAGAAGACTAAAAAACGTCAACTGATCTCAACAAACAACCACCCACCCCAACTCGCTGAATGATAGCCGCTTAATAGGTTTATATTAACATTTCCTGAAGGGTGAACATCATTTTTTATTGAAACCTATGATCAAAATATGAACATTGCCCTTTTTGTTCTTAAATAATCAGGAGGCAAAGATGGGCAGACTCTTGAAAAGGAAATTTAAAATGAAGATGGGAATTTTTAATTACTTGTCAAGGAAAGGGTAGATCTTTGTTCACTTTCCAACTCTAAAACATTTTCAGGAAAATGGCAGACAGGATACTGAATTTGCTTGACAACTTTGTTACTCGGAGATAGATTTTAATAAAATTAATCTGAATTTGGCTCAAGGATCAGGGCTTCGGAAAATGAACTGTGCGCTTTCTCGGATTCCAACTAATAAGCATAAGAAATGGGTATGGGCTTCATGGATGATATTGCAGCTTGCTTTTTGCTCTTATTCATCTTCCACCGAAATAAACTGGAGAAAAGAGTTCAGGGCACAAATCGACGGAGAAATGGTTGATTGTGCTTTTTCTGGTGGGATGGAATACGCTAAACCCGCCTTTGCGGATATCGATGGAGATGGGGACCTGGATATTTTTGTGGGTGATCAGAAGGGAAGGATACGTTTGTTTCGGAACGAAGGTACACCCCTAATTCCCAGATGGAATTTCGTCCAAGATTTCCCTGATACAACTATTGGTGAAAGAATATCTCCTACTGTGGTGGATATTGATGCAGATGGTGATCTGGATTTATTTGTCGGCAATAAAGAGGGGAAGGTCTGTTTTTTCAGAAACGATGGAAATCCCCATTCTCCGGTTTGGATTCAGGTAACAGACTTCTATGCTTCCATTGATGTGGGATCGGAAAGCACACCGATCTTTGTAGACATCGATGCGGATAAGGATTTCGACCTGTTTGTCGGAAAAGACGGTGGAGCCATAAGTTTCTACCGTAATGCCGGTACGAAGAGCGTACCGGCATGGAATCTCATTACCTCCAACTATGATTCCATCGACGTGGGGGCATCTAGCATCACTTTTTTTGCCGATATGGATGCAGATGAAGATTTGGATCTTTTTATCGGAGAAGACCAGGGGAACTTAAATTTCTATCGTAATATCGGGAACAAAACCACTGCCGACTGGGAATTGGTTTCCGACAATTACAATTCGATCGATATGGGGAAACGCAGTGCCCCTAGCTTTGTGGATATTGATGATGATTACGATAATGATCTTTTTGTTGGACAGGGTGATGGTAATATTGTTTTCTATAGGAATGACGGAAGTATCTACCTCCCTTCCTGGACTAAAGTTACTGAAGATTATCTATTTATGGATGTGGGAGCCTATTCAAAACCTGCGCTCGTAGACATTGACGGGGATGGAGACAAAGATCTTTTTGTGGGAGAAGATGAGGGGAATATTAATTTCTATAGGGATATAGGCATAGGCCCCATAACCTCCTTAAGCCAGATCACCGAAAACTACTTCGCCATCCAGGCAGGCGAATTCTCTTCCCCAGCGTTTGCGGACATGGACGGAGACGGTGATGCGGATCTGTTTATCGGAAAAAAGGACGGGAGAATGGATTTTTATGAAAATATCGGTACTGCCCAGTCCGCTCTATGGAATTTTATCTCTGACCAGTATAACTCCATAGATGTGGGCTCCTATGCTGCCCCTGCTTTTGTGGACATCGACCATGATACCGATTTGGATATATTTATAGGGCAGATGTACGGGAAGCTCCACTTTTACCGAAATGACGGCACCTCTCAATCTGCTAGCTGGACTTTGGTTTCGGATAATCTCGATTCAATTGATGTCGGTTGGTACAGTATCCCCACCTTTGGTGATTGGGACATAGACGGTGATTTTGATTTGTTGGTCGGCAATGGAGACGGTCGGATATACTACTATCGAAATGAAGGCACTCCCTATACTTTTTCTTTCTCCCTCATCGTTGATTACTACATTTCCATTGACGTGGGGGATCGGGCAACTCCGGTGCTAAACGATTTCGACTCAGATGGTGATTGGGATATGTTTATAGGGGAGTCCGAAGGAGGGCTTCACTTTTACAAGAATCTCACCCTAAATAGCATTAGGGGCCAGGTAACAGATGGAACGTCAAATCCAGTTGATAATGCTACAGTCTACCTTTCCGGACTTAAAAAAGATAGCACCTCTACCGATTCTTGCGGCCGTTACAAATTTACCGGTCTATCTGTAGGATATTATTGCGTTTATCGAGAAGCTAACTCCTTCAAGTATTGCTTCTCCCCTTTGGATCAGGATGCCTTTAATATAAACTTCGTTGGAACCACCGATGTTGAGGAATTATCTGAGCCCAACGTTCCAGAACATATCGAGCTATACCCCAATTATCCCAATCCTTTTAATCCATTGACCACTTTGAGCTATTCTTTACCCGTCGATATGGAAGTTGAAATCAGCATTTTCAATGTTCAAGGTGCGAAGATTAGAGAACTAACAAATGGATTTCAACCCAAAGGAACGAAAAATATAATCTGGGACGGGAAAAATTCACAAGGTAAAGAAGTCTCCAGTGGAATTTATTTCTGTAAACTCCGGAGCAGGTATTATCACAGGACAATCAAGATGGTGAAGCTTAAATAAAATTACCAAATATCTTGTAGTTGCCTAATTTATTGGGCATAAAACTCCTTTATCTTACGATCACTTGATTATCCTGGAGATCTGCCTAAACACTGGCATCTCTGCTGTTCTCATCATTTCGAATATAGCCGACTCTACCGAGCCGATCACCGCACCTGCCTGTCTCATCCTCTCCAGAGCGTTTTTATAGTCTCCTTCTTTTCTGGAGCTAACCGCATCATAGGGGACATACACGAAATATCCTTGATGCAAGAGATCATGTACCGTTTGCAATACACAGATATGAGACTCAATACCTATAAGCATTATCTGTTTTTTCCCCAAGCTTTCGATCTTCTGATCGAAGTCCCCCACTCCACAACAACTGAAGGACATTTTGATAATAGCTTTTACCTCGGGGAGAAGCCCTAAAATCGCTGAATCGGTGGGTCCCATCCCCTCGGGATATTGCTCGGTCATCACCATCGGGATTTCCAGAAGTTTGGCTGCCTGGATCAATTTACTGCAGTTAGATATTAACCTTTCTCTTTCAAACATCACATTTAAAAGCTTGGTCTGGATATCGACGATTACCAGTAGTGTATCATCTCTTCTCAAAAGATTGGGATGCCTCATTTTTTACCCTCCAATTTAGTTAACTTTGTAGTTATCCAATTCGTTGGACGTCGACAAACCAGTAGGTTGGGCTGTCCGAAGGATTGCCCAATAAACTAAAGACACTGGGTAGCTCGTAACCCGGTCCAATGAAGTTATGGAATCTTCAGAACTCCTGCACCGTTGATCTTACCCCGCTTGAGCAGCAGGAGAGCTTGATTTGCATCTGATAATGGGAAGGTAATGGTTTTTGTTCGAATGGGAATCTCCACTGCGATTTGCAGCAATTCTTCCCCGTCTTTTCGGGTGCTGGCGGTAACGCTTCTGATTGTCTTTTCATAATAAAGATATTTCAGGTAATCCATCTGCGGTATCGGCGTCATATATATTCCCGCCAAAGCCAACATTCCCCCCCGATCCAAAGAGTCCAAAGCATCTAAGACCAATTCTCCTTTGGGAGCAAAAATTATGGCGGAATCCAATTTTTGAGGAATTTTATCCCTGGCTTCTCCCGTCCATACAGCACCCAGATTTTCCGCCAGCTTTCGATGTTCTATGCTTCGGGTAAATACGTATACCTCACATCCCCAGTGCACTGCCACTTGAATGGCCACATGCGCCGAAGCACCGAACCCATACAGCCCCAGTCTTCCTTTTAATTTGATCTCGCTTGACTTCAAAGCCCGGTAGCCAATGATCCCCGCACAGAGCAGGGGAGCAGCTTGTTCATCGGAAAATCCAGGTGGTAAGGGATAGGCAAAATCCTGAGAGATCACCGTGTATTGTGCATATCCCCCATCTACGTGATAACCGGTGAAAAGAGCATCCACGCATAAATTTTCTTTCCCTTCTAGGCAATATTTACACTTCCCGCAGGTCCGGTATAACCAGGCCATTCCCACCCGGTCACCTTTTTTGAAACGAGTGACCTTCTCCCCTATTTCCTCTACTATCCCAACTACCTGATGTCCGGGAATCAAAGGCAACTTAGGAAGGTCCAATTCTCCTTCGATCGTATGCAAATCCGTATGGCAGACTCCGCAAATTCTGACCCGGATTAGAATCTCATCCGAACTGATTTTCGGTACCTCTTTCTCTACCAGCTGCAGCGGATTTTTCTCTATCTTCCCCGCCTTCTCCAAAAGCATTGCTAACATTTTACTCTCGTCCTAGTGTTGCTTCCTTTTTTCCCCTTATAATTATACAAAATATTATTTTCCTCCCATATTGACAAGCAAAACTTTGTTGAAACTGTAATGACCAAATACATATCGGACACCCAAGAGAGTGAAGTGGAATGTAGTTTAAGATGAGTTTAGTTTCAAGTTTAATTTTTGGATGGGAGTCATTTTATCGATACCTCCATGAGGTCTTTTGT
>Ga0256868_10000173_pt1 | contig 38313 bp, 47 predicted proteins | sample RVTome_13_FD_187341 | JGI IMG/M metagenome (GOLD analysis project Ga0256868, IMG submission 187341) | Soil microbial communities from uranium-contaminated site in the Upper Colorado River Basin, Wyoming, United States - RVT92D227 HiSeq ...
GGTGAAACATTCGCGTGTCGATTGTGCGGCGGCGGTCGCTCGCGCCATTCAGATCGCTGAAAGAAGGAGTGAAAAAGGTGAACAGAGAGATGAAGTTTGAGATGCGGGAGCTGCCGGTTGCAGACTTGATCCCCACGCCCGACAATCCGAGGAAACTGGACAGGAAGTCGGAGAGGTTTCTGGAGCTGAAGGCCAGCATCGCGGGCGGAGGCGTCCGATGCCCCGTCGCCGTGCGGCCGCATCCGACAGAGACGGGCAAGTGGGACCTGCGCTACGGCCAGCGCCGCCACGCGGCATGCGAGGAACTCGGCCTCGCGACGATGCCGTGTCTCGTCTACCTCGATCTGGCCGATGAGGAGGCCTATGACCTCACGCTCGAGGAGAACCTCCACCGGGACGATCTGACGCCCATCGAGCAGGGCCGCGCCGTAGCCATCGCCCTGGAGCACTGCGGCGGCGACCGGAAGGCCGTCGCGGCCCGGATGGGCGTTACCGAACGCTGGGTCGCGCTTCGGGCGAGGCTCCAGGAATTGAGCCTGGCCTGGCAGAAGGCAATCACAGATCCGAAGCACAAGGCGCGTTCGCTGAGCGTCGGCCACCTCGTGGCGCTGGCGAAATACCCGGCGGAGCTCCAGGACGGCATCCTGAACGCCCAGAGAGATTACCTCTACGAGTGGTCGCTGCCGGCCTGGGAGAAAATGCTCGCTTCGAGCTGCGAGCGAAAGCTCAGCGGCGCGAGATGGAAGCTCGACGACGAGACGCTCGTGCCCGAGGCCGGCGCCTGCGCGACCTGCCCGCACAGAGCCAGTCTCCAGGGCGTCCTCTTCGCCGACGACGAGGCGAAGCTCAAGCGCAACGATCGCTGCCTCAACCCGAGCTGTTGGGAGGAGAAGGAGAAGGCGGCCCTGAAGCGGCGCTTGGCAGAGGCCACGGCAGCCGAGGGAAGCGTGGTCGTCGTCGCTGGAGACGCCGGCTATAGCGAGCAGGAGCTTGCCGCCGCGGTGTTGGGCGTCCAACCGAAGCAAGCATACATCTTCGAGCCATGCAAGAAAAGTGCTCCGGGCGCGATCGCCACGTTCATCGCAACCGGCCCGAAGGCCGGCACAGTCGAATGGGCCAAGCCCAGGAAGGGCTGGGAGGACGAAGCGAAGGGCTCCAGAGTGGGCGACGATGGGAAGCGTCTGCCGACATCACTGGCTGAGCGGAGGAAACGGCTCAAGAGACGCCGGGACGCCCTGGCAATCCAGCGCGTGGCCGAGCTGCTGACGAAGGCAGGGCCTCCCGAGCATCTCCTCGAGTTGCTCGCAGCCTTCGGAACCCGGCACGGCGAGCAGGATCAGCGCGACATGAGCGCCTGGAAGGCCTTCGACGCCGCGGTCGAGAGCGGCGCGAATGCGGAGTGTTGGAGCAAGCTCTGGGCCAAGGTTGCCGATCTTCTGGGCTTCAGGCTCCAGATCGCGAGCGATTCGGGCTCGTTCATCCCCATTCTGGAGGTCGAACGGGTCGCCATGCTGATCGGCGCGGACATGAAGGCCATCGTGGCCGCCGTCGAGCGCGACTTGCCCGAGCCGAGGTCGTGGGCCAGTCTGAACGCGGACGGGACGCCGAAGAAGCATTCGGAGGCCCCCGAGGCCAAGCCGAAGCGGAAGAAGGCGGGATCCGAATGATCCGGTTCCACTACCGCACGGTGGCTGAGGAGCACCGCGTCGGCCTCCGGTCGCTCAGGCCCGGGACGCGGCTCTGCGAGGTCTATTCCACCGAGTCGCTTGAGGAGCTGCTGGCCTGGGGCCGGCGATACGGCTTTCGGCCGACTGTGATGCACTACGGCGCGATCCCGCATTGGGATTGCTGGGGCCGGATGCTCGCCATCTTGCGGGAGGAGATCACGGAGGGGCGGGACAGGATCGCCGCCGACGCGGCCTTCCAGGCGGACGTCGAGCTGTGGCAACGACAGCGGCAGGCGGAACGGCAATCAGTGCCATGCTGCCTGGTGCCTGAAGGAGGGTAGCCCCGATGAGTCACCGCCCGCGATTGCTCGACCTGTTCGCCGGCGCTGGCGGCGCGGCCATGGGCTATCACCGCGCAGGCTTCGAGGTCGTGGGCGTGGACATAAAGCCTCAGCCGCGTTACCCGTTTGAGTTCCACCAAGCGGACGCGCTCACGTTCCCCGTGCAGGGTTTCCAAGCGATTCACGCGTCCCCGCCTTGCCAGCGCTACTCCACGTTGCGGCATCTGCCTTGGCTGAAAGGGCGAGAGTACTGGGACTCCATCCCGCCGACCCGCGCTTTTCTACAGGCGTCGGGCCTGCCGTGGCTGATCGAGAACGTGGAGTTCGCGCCTCTTTGCGGGATCATACTGTGCGGCACGATGTTCGGCCTGCCGATCTATAGGCACCGCCGATTCGAGGCGAGCTTCCTGTTGATGGCACCCGACCACGAGAAACACCAGGTGCACTACCCCAAGCGGGATATCGTTGACGATGACGGCGTGACGCGAAAGGTATCGGACCTTTCCAGGGTCAACGCCAGTCGCTCCGCTTGCGGTGGGCAGCACATCCTCATGCGCGAACTCTACGACCGGAGCCACTGCAAGGATGACAAAAGCCGGCTCAACACTTGGGGCGAGACTGGCATCGCCGGGCGCCACGGCGGCGTGGCGCTGAAGCGTGCCGCCATGGGCATTGATTGGATGACGGGCGCCGAACTCTCGCAGGCGATTCCGCCGGCGTACACGGAATGGATCGGCCGGCAACTGATGAGATGGCTGAGGGAGGCCCGCTGCGATGCCTAAGGACCCGTCCAATGAAGAACCGGCGCATGACCGAATGCCAATGGCACGCGATGTTACTGCTCAATGAGAACCGCACTCTTGCCGTGCGCTGTCTGGCGGCCAAGAGCACGTTGGCCGCATTATGGCGCCGCGGGTGGATATGCGTGGGACCACTAGATGGCGCGCTCGGTCTCACAGGGCAAGGCGAGAAGGCCCTCCTGCGCGAGCGGATTGCCAGACGCCTCATCACAACCCGTGCGGTTACTACGCGAAAGCGAGCTCTGACAGAGTTCTCGGGATGCGATTTTCCCGTTGCGACGGCGACGGGCACGATCTGTGTGAGTCGTGCAGGTTGCGATCAGACCGGTAGCACGGTCAATGTCCTGGAGAGGAAGGGCCATGAGCTATGACGAGAAGATCGCGATGCTGGTGGAATTGGTGGATGGGATCGCACGGAGGGCGGCGGAGCTCCAGGCCGAAATCGCTCGGCTATCGGCCTGCCGTCGGAGCCTCTACTGCCCGCACTGCGCGGAGAGCTTTGATGATGGGGAGACCTTTGACGGTGCGCTCGGCAGGGTGGAGGTTCGGGCCGGTCTCGGGTGCCCGGCATGTGACGAGGCGCGGCTTGAACTGGTGCTCTACTTCCCGAACGAGCCAGCGGAAGGAGATAGTGAGCAGAGCCTACTTCCTCAAGCGCTTCGGCCGCGACCTGCGGCCTGGGGAGATTGTCAAGTTGCCGTAGGGAGGCGAGATGCCTGACCTATGCGTCCACTTCAAACTCGGCTCGTGAGGAGAGGCGCGTGGGGGCGGCCGCAAGCGACTGGGCTTTCGAGCAGTCGGCCGCTCGCGGCGCAGACCGCAATGTGCTCCTGGCGCTGGCGGATTGGGCGGATGGTGAGGGCTTGTGCTTCGGGAGCCTCCAGCGGATCGCCAAGCGAGCCGGCATCCACCGTAGAACGGCGATGCGGGCGCTCGTGAGGCTCGAGGCGGCCGGGCTGGTGAAGCGCATCCATCATCGCGTGAACCGCTCGCGGCGACAGGCCGAATTGCCAGGGATGGAGACCTCGCACATCGAGCACTTGAAGAACACGTTCCTCTTGTCGCTCGGGCGGCCAGCGGAGCTCCTGGATCAGCTCCAGGCGGCGGTCGAAGCCGGGGAATTGTGGCCGGCGACCCAGCGGCATCCGGCGGCAGGGGGTAGGGGCAAATTGCCCCTACCCGGTAGGGGCGGATTGCCCCTACCGGTAGGGGCAGGATGCCCCCAGGGTAGGGGCAAATTGCCCCTACCCCCTCATGAAGAGGATCTAGAACCGGATGGAACCGGACAAAGAACAAGAAGGCAACACGTCCGATCGCGGCGAACCCGAATCGCAGAACTAAGAGCCTGGCTCAAGAGGAGAGGCATCCTCTACGGCCATTACGGCGGGCACGTCTACGAGCTCCGCCTGGCCCCCGATGGGCAGGCCGTGTGTTGCGTCGATCTCGCAGATGGCCAGCGGAGGCAGATCGATCGCGAGTACGAAATCGAATCGCTCGGGCGGATCTCTGAGGAGATGGAGGCTTCATGAGGCGCGACCCTGACGTGGAGCGGCCGAGGATCGTTGCCGAGTACCTGCGGGTGGCCGAGGCCGCGGCGTACCTTGGTGTGAGCGCGCGGACCTTTCTTTCGATGCGGCAGCGGAAGGGGATCGCAGCCTTCCGGTTCGGAGGCGCCCAAGGGCCGCCACACTTCAAGCGATCCGATCTGGATGCTTGGGCAGAGCGGTTCCGCGAGGGGCATTGCGATGGCGATCGCGAGATCGGGAAGCTGCCGGCGAAGGCGAGCGTGGGCTCGTGGGCTGAGGCCCTGCGATGAGAGGATTGACATGCGTCCCTGGCGCCGTAGAATGAGAGGCGGCGTGCGTTGCCATCGGGATTGGAGGACCAGATGGCACGCGTGAGAGAGATCCGAGGGAGGCTGTACGCGGAGTGGTGGGATCCGAGGCGCCGTCAGACGGTCAAGATGCGTTGGCGCGGCTCGGCCCGGGAGGGCGAACGCTTCGCCCGCGAGAGGCAGGTCGAAGCCGACCGGCGAAAGTTCGAGCGCCTGGATCTCGTGTCGAACGAAGTGGAGCTGGCGCCCTTGATCGCGGCGTGGCGAGCCTATCTCCAAGGCCGAGCGAGGCCTCGAACGTGGGAGAGCTATTCGCTCGGGCTTCGGACCATCCTCGGGTGGATGGACGCCACGGGGCGACCGACTCGGCTCGTGTCGGATCTGGAGCTGGATGCCGTGGAGGCGTGGAAGGCGGAGGCGATGGAGAAAGGGATTCCGCCGGCGTGCAGGCCCATGGCGACCGCGACGGTTGCGAGGCGAGTCGGTGCGCTCGTGGCAGTGCTGAACTGGGCCGTGCGGATGAGGCGCATCGCGTCGAATCCTCTCGCGGGATGGACGGCGCCCAGGGGCCGCACCAGGAGAGAGCGGCAGCCGTTGACAGCCTTCGAGGTGGCCAAGCTCTTGGAGGCATCCCGGGGGCAGCTGGCGGAGCTCTGGCACGTCTTCCTGCACACGGGCATGCGGTCGGGCGAGCTGCGGGCAATCGAGTGGCCCGACGTGGACTGGGAGCGTAGCGAGATCCGTGTCAGGGCCGAGATCAGCAAGAGCAAGCGAACGAGGTTCATCCCGATGAGTGCGACCGTGCGAGCCATCCTGGATTCGCTGAGGCTGCGCCTGGCGGAGCGGCCAGACACTGAGGAGGCCAGACGATGGGTCTTCGTCCAGCCGAACGGGCGGCCCTGGCTGGCGAACCTATCGAGAGTGCTCAAGCGATGCCTGGCGAAGGCCGGTGTGCGTCGGGACGCGGATCTCCATACCTTCAGGCATACGTTCGCGAGCGAGCTGATTCGCCGCGGCGCGGATGTGCGGACGCTTCAAGCCCTTCTGGGCCATGCATCCGCGCGTACTACCCTGGAGCACTACGCTCACCTGTTTCAAGATCGCGCCGCCGAGGTCGTCGGGCTTTTGGACGGATTCGGCGAACGCATGGCAACGGATGAGCGCCTGGCCAGCGCCGCGAGTAGCTGAGAACAGCTCGGGAACCCAACGTGAGTGGAGTCAAGGACATGTGCAGGCGAGCCGGGTTATGGCGACGGATTGCAAATCCGTTATCCGCCGGTTCGAATCCGGCTGCCGCCTCAATTCGCAAATCGATGCAACGCACGCTCGGGCAGGCAGTTGCGGAGCAATTGCCTGCCCTTTTCTCTGCCATGGCACCCCCCCATCATTCGCGCAACGCGCCTACTTTTAGGCATCCGGCAGCGACCGGCGGCGGTCGCACCGAGCGCCCTACCAGCGCGACCCCAGGCCTGCGAGGGGTCCTTTTTCGGCCGGCGCCCCCGTGGGGGCACACCGAACAGTCCCCCATAGCAAGTGACTTTCTTTCATGCCAACCCCCGCACGAGACATCCTGCGCGACCTAGTAGCCGGTGGAAAACGGCCCAAACCCTTCCGGCGCATTGTCGGCCAGCTCGCCGATGCTGTAGCCAACCTCTGCATCGCTGGATATGAGCTCGAGGCCCTGACCGAGATGGTCGCCGAGCATTACCCAAACCTCAGAGCCACGGACGCATTCGTCTTCATTGGCGCGGTCGATCGCAAACTCTCGGAAGCCGGCCTCTTCCGGCCGGGGCATGTCCTCCTCGAGGCCATCCAACGGCTCGACGCCTGCTATAGCGCCGCTGCTCCAGAGGATCCGGTCGGCGCCGCGGGAATCGCCGTCAAGAAAGTGGGCATCCTCGGCATCGGCAAAACCTCATTCGGCACTGTCGATGATACGAACGCTGAAGCTGGCCAGGAAGCGGCCAACGCACGAGCTCATCTCGCCTCTATCAACGTTGGGCCTCCCGAGGCGCCCCTCGCAGAACTCGCGCGCCTCGCCGCTTCCGCGGTGATCCATCTGAGAAGCAAGATGCGTCTGGCCGAGAAGGAGAAGCAAGGGTGATGATTGTTTTTGCCGATCTCCGGGCATGCTGATGAGGGCTCCGGTGGCATGGCCTATGTCCAAACGCCGCCAACGTCCGGCTCTTCCGCCCTCCGTCGCCTCGTGGAGCCGCCAACGATATGAACGCCACAAGGAACACGCTCGTGCACGCCAGGCCAGCATCTCGCGCGGCGGCCGCAACATTGGGGATATCCCGCCGTGCCGCAATGTGGAGCTCCGGGAGCTCTGCGTCAAAGACCTTCGGCTCTTCTTGTCAGAGCTTTTTCCCGAAACCTTTTTCGTTCCGTTTTCGGCCGATCATCTCACCGTCATCGCCGACCTCCAGGAGATCATCCTGCTCGGCGGCTTGAGGGCCAATGCGGTGTATCGAAGCTTCGGGAAGACCTCGATTGCCGTCCGCGCCATCATCTGGGCGGCCCTATACGGCCATCTGCCGTATCTGCCGATCCTGGGAGCTGAGCAAAGCAAGAGCGATGAGCACGTTCACAGCATCAAATCCGAGCTGGAGCTCAACGATCGTCTCCTCGATCTCTTCCCCGAATCCGTCTACCCGATCCGCTGCCTGGAGGGGATCTCCCAACGGTGCGTCGGCCAGCTCTATAACGATGCGCCGAGCCGCATCGAGTGGCGCGGCAACAGAATCGTCCTCCCGAGCATTCCTGGCTCCGAGGCCTCGGGCGTAGTCATCGAGGCCGCGGGTATCACGAGCGCCAAGATCCGCGGACTGAGCTACACGCGGAGCGACGGCGCGGTCGTGCGCCCCGGCTTCTACCTCCTCGACGATCTCCAGACCGATCAATCGGCCGCATCGCCGATCCAGGTGCAGCGACGCCTCGACGTCGTGAGAAAGGCCATCCTCCGAGGCAAGGGGCACTTCGGCCGGCGGCTCGCCGTCTTCGCCAACGGGACCGTCATCGAGCAGGGCGATGTCCAGGACCAGCTCCTCAACCATGAGCTTTTCCCGGCGTTCCAGGGCCGCCGCATCCCCTTGCTCAAGGCGATGCCGGCCAACCTCGATGTCTGGCTCGGCCCCTACGCGGAGCTGCGCCGCTCCTATGATCCCGCGGTGCACGGGGATCAGGAGCGCGGCCGCCAGGCCTCCACCGCCTACTACCGCGAGCATCGCGAGCAGATGGATGCCGGGGCCGTCGTCTCCTGGGACGGCTGCCACCAGGACGATGAGATTTCGGCCATCCAGCACGGCATGAACATCTACGTGGACGAGGGATCCGACGTCTTCGCCTCCGAATGCCAGCAAGCCCCCGAGGTTCAGGGAGCGTCAGAGGACGAGCAGCGCCTGACGCCCGAGGCCGTCATCGCCCGCCTGAACGGCCTCCGGCAACGCCAGCTGCGGCTCGGCCGCCACACGCTCGTCGGCCACGTCGACCTCCACGACAAGCTCCTGACCTGGACGCTTGTCGCGTTCGCCGACGACTGGACCTCGGAGATCGTGGATTACGGCGTGCATCCCGAGCAGGGCCGCCGCTACTGGTCCCTGCGCGACGCACACCACAGTCTGCGGCATCGCGCCCGCGGAGCCGGCCTGGAGGCGGCCATCCAGGCCGGCCTCACGGAGCTCTGCCAGCAGCTCCTCGCGCTGCGCTGTCCCGCCGACAGCGGCGAGGAGATGCCCGCCAAGGCCATCGGCATCGACAGCGGCTACAAGCCGGACATCGTGCGCAATGTCGTCGCGGCGCTCCGCGATCCCCGCCTCGTCCCCACGCGGGGCCATGGCGTGAAGGCCATCAACAAACCGATCTCCGAGTACACGCGGACGCCCGGCGCCCGGTTCGGCGACTATTGGTGGATCCCGCCGATGCACGGCAAGCGCGGGCTCAAACACGTCCTCTTCGACGCCAACTACTGGAAGCGCTTCCTGCAAATGCGGTTCGCGACGGTTCCCGGCGATCCAGGGGCGATGACCCTCTGGGGCATCGAGCAGGGCCTCCACAAGCTCATCGCCGACCACGTGGCCAAGAGCGAGCTCGGCATCAAGGTCGAGGCCAACGGCCGCGCGGTCTACGAATACCGCCAGTTGCCGGGCAAGCCGGACAATCACTACTTCGACAACCTCGTCGCGTGCTGCGCCCTGGCGAGCTACTGCGGCCTCAAGCTCCCTGGCGCAACGCCCGCCGCCTCCACCGGCGGCCGCCGAAAGCGTGTCCGCGGGGTCGGTATCCGATACGTTGGTTAAGGAATCAGAGCCATGCACTCGATCATCATCCCGCACAGAAACCGCGTGCCTCATCTGGCGGCCTGCCTCTGGTCCATTCATCACGGCGCCGAATTGCTCGGCCTGCGTCTCGGCGTCGACCTCGAGATTCTCGTGGTCCACGCCGGCCCCATCAGCGACTTGCCCGTCGCTCTCTGGGACCAGGCGAGCTTTGTGGCTCATCGGGCGCCCATGCCCGTCTTCAACAAATCCCTCCTCCTGAACCTGGGCATCGAGGCCTCCCACGGCGAGGTCCTCACATTCCTCGACGCCGATTCACTCGTCGGCAGCCTGTTCCTGGGCGGCATCGCGCTCCTCGCCAACGAGCATCTGACCCGCCTCTGCTACCGCGTGCGCTATCTCCCGGCCGGCATGGAGCGCTTCCTCGAGGATACTCACTATCGCCGGCTCCACCTCTACACCGATTTCTTCGCCGCCTACGAAAACTACCCGCGTGCATTCGAGGCCTACATCACGCCCGACTTCTCGCCGGGCGAGGGGCACGAGCCAGTCGACCACCCCGTCTTCGGCAATTCGCAGTTCTCCGTCCGCCGCGACGTCCTGGGCGATCTGCGCTTCGACGAGGGCTTTGTGGGACGCGGCTTCGAGGATATCGACTTCGCCCGCCGCCAGTGGCAGCGCGAGGACGCCAGGGGCCGCTATTACGCACGGATCCTCACCGATGCCGACCACGCCATCCTCCAGTTCCGCCATCCCTACGCCACCGATTGGCGCACGGATGGCATCACCGAGGCCAACCTGAGGAGATTCAAGGATGCCTCCCGACGCTGAGAATCGAAAACAGGGAGTGATCTTCGCCATCGAGAGCTTCCGAAGGCACATGGACAGCGGCCGTTGGCTCTTCCAGCAAGGGATGGAGGAGCAGGGCTATCTCTCGGCCGGCGGCTCGATGCCGCCGCCAGGCATCGCCTGCGACGACGTGGCCGCGCTCGTCGACGCCTGGAATGCGCCCGTCGCCATCATGTGGCCCCGCTACGAGTGGGATCCGGCCCTCTGGAAGGGGGCGCCGCTCCCTCGGGACGCTTGCTTCCGAAACATCGGGGAACTCGCGGCCCGCGACGACGTGCTCCGCGTCGCCGTGCTCCACGATGCCGGCTCCGAACGCGAGAGCCAGCGGGCCTGGCACGAGGAATTTCGGCCGCACGTCTACCTCTGCTGGTACCACGAACGGTCGGTGATGGCCCTGGCTCCTCACGTGCCTCGCGAGAGGATCGTCAGGACGTACCACGTCATTCAAGGCAGGGATGTCCCACAGGTCTGCCCGCGGCGGGGCGTCGGTGTCGTGAGCGGAGCCAGAAATCACGAGATCTACCCATTTCGGACCGCAGCCATCGAGGCCGCCGAGTCCGGTCCTCTGGGGTTCACGGTGCACTATCTCAAGCATCCGGGCTATCACCAGAAAGGCGCCCAAAGCGCAGGCTACATCCACTTTCTCAGCAGATATCGCGTTGCCATCTGCTCGGCGAGTGTCTACGGATTCGCCCTCAAGAAGCACATTGAGGCGACCGCCGCGGGCTGCCGCGTCATCACCGATCTGCCAAACTACGACTGCCTGCCGGGGATCGACGGGAACTTCCTCCGCGTCTCCCCGAACATCACAATGCGCGAGCTGCACGATATCGTGGAGGCCCTGGCAGCCGACTGGGACCTCGAGCGGCAGCAGGCCTACGCCCGAGCGGCCGTGCAACGCTATGACTACCTCTTCGAGTGCGCCCGCCTGGCCAAGGAGCTGGCCGCCCAATCGCATCGCCTCGCAAAATGCCCTGCCCTCGCCATGCCGCAGCGCGCACCGGCTCCTGTCAAGGCCGTGGAGATCGAGCCGACAGAGCCAACGCTGGCTCTCCAGGAGCTTCGCTCACTTTTCGAAAGCACGCCGGCTGGCCCGCCGCCGTTATCCAATGAGCAGAGCGAGGAGGAACGCGCCGAGGAGAGCTACGAACAACTCGTCCAGGCCTACGAGGCCTGGCAGGCGGCGACGGGCCGTCTGGAGGCGGCTCTTGGCCGGATCGGCTCTGGCGTGAGTGTCAAGGAACACGCGGCGCTGGAGGCTGCCCGAGCCTCGATCGATGGCATCCGTTCCATCGGCTTCGTCGAGGGATGGCGGGCACACGGCCGCAACGCCGAGAAAGGCCAGCAAGCATGATCCCGCCCGGTGAGCAGTGGTGCATTCAGATCGATGTGACGAACGCCTGCCCGCGGCGATGTTCCAATTGCACGCGGATGCTCGCCCACTCGCTCACGACCTGGCACATGCCCGTGGAGGTCTTCGAGCGAGCCGTGCACGCCCTGGCGGACTTCCCGCTCGAGAGCCCGCCGGACCGCCAGGGTCGCGTGAAGCGCATCGGCATTATCGGCGGCGAACCGCTCCTCCACCCCGACTTCCATTCGCTCTGCCGCCTGCTGGCCGAGGCCGTCCCGGACCCCAGACACCGCGGGCTGTGGACCGGCCTCCACTGGCAGTCGCACCCCCACCGCGAGATCGTCGAGGAAACGTTCCCCCCGGGCATCGCCTATATCAATCCGAACGATCATAGCGGCCAGGTCTACCACCATCCGGTGCTCGTCGCATCGAGGGATGTGCTCGGCGACACGCCAGAGCTCTGGAGCGCAATCCAGGCCTGCGAACTCCAGGAGCTTTGGTCCGGCACCATCACGCCGAAAGGCTTCTTCTTCTGCGAGGTCGCCGGCGCGTTCGACATGGTTTTCGGCGGTCCGGGCGGCGTGCCCATCGAGCCGGGCTGTTGGGCGCACGGTCTGGACGCCTATCGGGCGCAGATGCTGGAATGGTGCCCGCGATGCGGCATGTGCCTCCGCGAGCTTGGCAAGCGCCGCGACCGCGAGGGCCGCGACGATATCAGCGGCACGAACCTGTCTCTGCTCCGCGCCCTCGGGAGCCCGAGGGTCCTCCGCGGCGACTACGTTCCCTATCAGGCGGAGGCTTCCGCTGCCGGACCGTTCCAGGGCGCGAGCTCTATCAACTACCTGAAGGGCCATTAACCATGCCTGACTACTCGGTTGCCGAGCTGCTCGCAGAGACGCCCGAGAGCATCGCCGCCGGCCGCATGGGCGATTACAGTCTGACCGAACGCGACATGCGGGTCGCCCTGGCGCTCTTTCGCATGCGGAGGCCGGCCGTGATCCTCGAGGTCGGCTGTTGCTGGGGCAACACGGCGGGCTTCATCCTGGATCACTGCGGCTTCATCCGCTCGTGGTATGGCGTGGATTTGGAGCCGGAGCTTTTTCCCCAGCGCGGCATCGTGCCCGAGCGCGCCGGCCACCTGGCCGCCCACGACACTCGCTTCCGCCTCCTGCTCACCGACGAATCGCCCGAGGATCTTCAATCACAGCTCCGCTTCCTGCCGACTTTCGACGCGATCCTGTTGGACGCCAACCACGACGCCGGCCCGACGCAGCGGGACACGGAGGCCTGCGAACCGTTCGCCGCCGACCATTGCCTCTGGCTCTGGCACGATTACGGCGTCGACAGCCGGCAGCATCCCGCCGGCAAGCCGTTCGGCGTCAAGGCCTACCTGGACGGCCTCATTCGCTCTGGGCGCGAGATCATGACGCCAGACGAAGCCGACCGCGATCCCTGGCGCTGTTGCTCACTCGCATGGGAGATCCGCTGATGACTCAGCAGAAATGGCTGCTTTCGCTCTTCGGCGACCGTCCCGGCTATTTCGTCGAGGCCGGCGCGCACGATGGCATCGGCGATTCCCAGACCAAGTGGCTCGAGGACCGGGGCTGGACGGGAATCTGCGTCGAGCCCTCCTCCGCCTTCGGCCTCCTCGCGCGGAGCCGACGATGCCGCGTAGACTCGCGCTGCCTCTGGTCGGCCGATGGCCAGGCGGTGAGATTCTGGGAGGTGGCCGGGAATGGCATCGAGCTGAGCGGCGTGGCCGGCTGCTTCGCCGATGCCTGGGACCGATCTAAGGGCAGGAGCGTCCAGAAGCTCACCGTCACCCTCAAGACACTTCTCGCTGAACACAACGCTCCGCCCGTCTTCGAGTACCTCTGCCTCGACACCGAGGGCTCCGAGCTGGAGATCCTGGGAGCCCACGACTTCACGAGCTACCGATTTCTCGCGGCAAGCATCGAGCACAATGGCGTCGAGCCGAAGCGGACCCTCACACGGCGCCTGCTGGCGGATCTCGGATATGCCCTCGAGGCGCGGAACCCCTACCCGATCGAGGACTGGTTTGTCGATCTCTCCCTGGTCTCGGAGCCCGGCCATGGAGTATGAGATGATCACGGCTCGGGCTGGCGATCTCTTGCCGGGCGCTTGGTGGCAGGCCGATCCGACTACGTGCGCGGAAATCAACTGGGCGCCTTACGAGGAGAGCTTCCGCGTCCTGATCGCCAACCCGGACGCCACGGGCGACGAGCTGCCCCTCTGCCAGCCGTGGCAGGCCTGGTGCAAGCGGCGCTTCGGCTACGTCCCGACTGGCACGGAACTGCCGAGCAAGGGGGGCCTCTGGGCCTGGAGCTACATGGAGGAGGCCATGAAGCGGCTCCTGAAAGGCTTCCAGGAGCACGGTGGCTTCGATCCCGATCGCAAGCTCACCGCGGAGTGGCCGATCCGCATCGTCATCGAGGGCAACGGCCGCCTTCTCGTCTCCGCCGGGAACAAGCGCGTCGCCCTCATCCGCGTGCTGCACGGCCTCGACCACGAGCTCCAGGTCGGCATCCACCATCGCGACGACGCCTGGCGGGCTCACCGCCGCATCCTGATGAGCATCTGCGGCGGCAACCCGCAGCTCTATCAACCTCTCCCGCATCCCGACTTCGCCTCCTGGACCGTATCGCAACCGTGCGTCGAGCGATGGGCGATGATGGCGGAATTCCTCGGCGAGGCGTGGAAGGGCTCCGTCCTGGACCTCGGCTGCCACACCGGCTGGTTCTGCCGGGCCTTCGCCGAGGCGGGGAGCACGGCTCTCGGCGTGGACGAGAACTACAACGCCCTGGTCATCGCCGAGATCATGAGCCGCTTCCGCCACGATGGCCGGCCAAGCCCACGCTACCTCTGCGCGGATCTCAACGACTTCCTGCTGTCGAACCGAGAGAGCTTCGATGTCTGCCTTTATCTCAGCACGATCATGCACACCTTCCAGCGCGACGGGGCGGAATGCACCTGGGCTGGGCTGCGCCAGGTCTCGGCACTCTGCCCGATCCTGTTCCTCGATTGCGTCTGGGGAGGCTACTCAGAGCATCTCCCGTTCACACCGGACACCCTCGGCGAAGCCATTATGACTCACACCGACTACAAGCACTGCCGCCTGCTCGGCCTCACGCAGCACGAGGCCCGCCCCTTCTACGTTTTCACGCGAGAGGAGCCATCATGAACGCCTCCCGACTCGACGCCGATGGGATTCCGCGATCTCGCCACGCCGAGATCGAGATCAATACGAGCTGCGATTGCCTGTGCCCGTGCTGCGACCGCTTCGTCGACGTCGCGCCGACGAGCGACATGACCCTCGAGCAGGTGAAGCACTTCGTCCGCGAATCGCTCGAGCTCGATTGGGAGTGGGGCCGCATCCACGTCCTCGGAGGCGAGCCGACCCTCCATCCCGAGTTCCTCGCCATCCTGGAGGAACTGCTGCGCTACCGCGAGAGGCACCCGAGTCTGCTCCTTCGCGTCATCAGCAACGGCAGCGGCAAGCTCGCCCGCTACCGCCAGTGGCTCCAGGAGCACGGGATCGTGCTCAACGTCGAGAGCAAGGCGGGCGGCCGCCGACTCCCGCCCTGGTTCTGCAACATGTGGCTCGCGCCGCAAGATCAACCCGGCGCCGTGCCCGGGGAGCCCGTGGAGCCCTGCGCCATCTTTGGCATCGAGGGCTGCGGCCTCGGCATCACCAAGCACGGGATTTTCCTCTGCGGCGCGGGCGCGGCCATCGCCCGAGTCGTCGGCCTCGATATCGGCGTCCAGCATCTCTCGCAGGTCACCTATGCCCTGATGCTCGATCAGGCTCGGGAGCTCTGCCACCTCTGCGGCCACACGCTCGGGATCCCAGCCACCGAGGGGCTGAGGAGATCTCCCTTCTGGGAGGCCGCAATCGCGAACTACCAGGCCGCCCCACCTCGCATGTCCCTCTATGGAGGATAGCATGAATGCCCTCACCGTCTGTGTCGAGTTCGACGACCTGCTGGCTATCACGTTGGCGCAGAATCGTCGGCACTTCGACCGGTTCCTCGTCATCACGTCGCTGAGGGACGAGGCAACCGTCGCGGTCGCAAAGCAGTTCGATGCCGAATGGCTTTGCACGGATGCATTCTTCACCGAGGGCGCCCCGTTCGCCAAGGGCTTGGCCGTCGAGGAGGGCTTCGAAACGCTCGGCCGCCAGGGCTGGATCTGCGTCCTCGATGCCGACGTTATCCTGCCGCCGGGGCCGGACTGGCTCAGCCTGCGCTACGGCAATCTCTACGGCCCGCGGCGGCGTCTCTACAAGGACGCCTCGCGGCCGATTCCGAGTGGCCTGGATTGGTCCACACTGCCGCGCGTGCGCGACACTGAGCTGGCCGGCTACTGCCAGATCTTCCACGCCTCCGATCCCGTGCTGCGGGCGCGCCGGCCCTGGTACGGCATCCGCTGGCGGCATGCCGGCGGATGCGACAGCGACTTCCAGGCACTGTGGCCGGCCAGGAACCGGTTGCGGCCCGCCTGGGAGGTCCTGCATCTAGGCGATCATGGGGAGAATTGGTGCGGCCGCTCTTCGCCTCGCACTGACGGAACTCTGCCTCCGAGAGCCGCCGAGCGGGCGCAGGCACTCGCCACGCTGCGAGAGGAGCGCAAGACCTACGGCTACTTGAAGGAGCTGTTCTGATGACGCGAAAGAAGGCCGAGCCGAGGCCGAGCGTGCGGAGCTTCTGCCTCCCCGCGAAGTGCCCCAACTGCGGCGGCACGGAAACGAAGGTCGAGCGAACATTGGCTTCGCTCGAGCACGGCGGCACGGAGGCCATTACGGGCCGGCCCTACAGCCGCGTGGACATGCGCGTCCGCTCTTGCCCGTGCGGCCAATGCTTCACCGAGCGCGAGTTCATCTTGAGCGATTGAGGCCATTCGGCAGAAATAGCATGTTTCTCCAGCCGTCTCTTGATCCGGCCTGGGAGAGCCGAGTAGAATAGCCGCCGTCGAGGCTGGTGCGCACCCGCCTTGAGACCACACAACGAAACGCCGTGCGGGGCCGCACACCCGCACGGCGTTTTTCGTTGGCCCTCTGGAGCCTGATTTTGGCCAGCTTCGCCCAGCGCATGAAGGCCGCGCTCGAGACTGCCCTGGCGACCAATACCCAGGCCGGACTGGTCAGCATCCAGATCGACGGCCAGGCCGTGACCTACAACCGCAAGGATGCCCGCGACGAATACGAGTTCTGGAGCCGCCGCGTCGCTCGCGAGAATGGCGCCAGACCGAACGTCGCGACGATCCGCCTGGATAAGGCGTTCTGATGCCCAAGACCGTTCGCCAGCCGAAGAAGTCCGCGTCGAGGATCCACTACGGCGATCCTCTGCGGCTGCCATCGAGGGTCATCGAGGCTCTGGGGTACGACGCGGCCGCCAGCAGCAAGCGTCGCAGGATGCCATCCTCGCTGCTTCGGCACGAGGATCAGGTTCTCGACCCGACCCAGCGTCGGAAGCTGCTGGCCACGTCCCGCGATCTCGGGCGGAACTTCGCCGTCGCGCGCTGGATGGTCAACAAGCACCTCGACTGGGTCGCGAACTTTACCTTCCAATCCCGCACGGGGATCCCGGAGCTCGACGACCGCATCGAGCAACTCGTGGACTGGTGGTCCAGGCCGCACAACTTCGACGCGGCCGGCCGCCACGGGCTCTTCCGCGCCCTCCGCCTTGCCGAGGGCTCCCGGGTTCGCGACGGCGATGCCTTCTTTGTCCTGCTGAACGACGGGACGGTGCAGACGGTCGAGGGCGATCGCGTGTGCGAGCCGTCCGGGGGCCTGCCGTCGGACTATCGCGAGGGCTCCTGGAGCCACGGCGTGCTGCTCAATGCCTCGGGCGGCGCGCAGGCCTACATGATCTGCCGCCGCGGCAAGTACAGCCAGTTCGAGTTCGACCGCATCGTCCCGGCGCCCTACGCCATCCACCACGCCTGGTGGGACCGGTTCGATCAGACGCGGGGCATTTCTCCCCTGGCGCCGGCGATCAACCTGCTGCGGGATGCCTACGAGGGCGCGACCTACGCGCTGGCGCAGATGAAGGTGGCGCAGCTTTTCGGCCTGGCGACCTTTCGCGAGGCCGAGACAGGCCTCGGCACGGTGACCGGCTCGGGAGATCAAGAGGACGAGGAGCCGTTCAAGGTCGACTTCGACAAGGGGCCGTTCCACCTCGACCTTGACGTCAACGATAAGGCTCAGTTCCTCCAGAGCCAGAATCCGAGCCAGCAGTTCCAGGACTTCTGGAAGGCGGTCTTGATGGCCGCGATGAAGTCCCTCAACCTCCCATGGTCTTTCTACGACGAGGCCTCCACCAACTTCTTCGGCAGCCGCGCGGCTCTCAATCTGTACGTCGTGGCGGCGGAGGTCCAGCGAGCTGACGTGCGCGCGACGGCCGATGCCCTCGTGCGCTGGCGGTCCAAGCTCTGGATTCTCGACGGCGAGTTGAACATCGAGCGCTACGGCCTGAGCATCCCAGAGCTCCGATTCGACTGGCAGCCTCGCGGCGTCAGGTGGTGGAACCCGGTCCAGGAGATCTCCGGGGCGAAGGCGGCCATCCGCGCGGGCCTCGATACCAGGACCCGCATCCTCCGCGAGATCTCCGGCGCCGACTTCCGCGAAACGGTGGACCAGATCGCGGAGGAGAATGACTACATCCGCGAGAAGCTCGGAGAGGGCTGGGTCGATCCGGAGGGCAAGGCGGAACTGCTCAGGCCCGCCTCGCGAACGGAGTCCAGCGATGCCACTGCCGAAGCCGCATCCTGAGGAGAGCGAGGACGACTTCATCGGCCGCTGCATGGGAGATCCCGTGATGGTTGACGAATACCCGGATGCCGAGCAACGCGCGGGCGTCTGCCAGTCGCAATGGGACGGCCCGAAGGCCAGTGGCCGGCGGCCCGGCCACGAGTGGAGGCTTTCGACGCCGCTCCGTGCCCTCCCGCCGGAGCACGTGGATGCCGGGAAGGGCATCCTCAGCGGCGTCGCCATCGTAACGGAGGGAGAGGCCCAGACCCACGGCTTCTGGCTCGACAGGGAGTTCGTGGAGGCGACAATCGCTCATGGAAACCAGAAAACTCAAGGCGTCAAGGCCCGCTTCGGGCATCCCAACATGTCCAGCACAGCACTCGGAACGTTCCTTGGACGGGCCAAGAACTTCCGAATGGACGACAGCGGCCAAGCGGCTATTGCTCGCGCTGACCTCTTTCTCTCGAAGGAAGCCAAGGACACCCCCAACGGGGACCTCTTCGGCTACGTGACCCGCATGGCGGAGAATGAGCCGGACGTCTTCGGCATCAGCATCGTCTTCGAGGAATCCGGGTTCTACCGCCGCAATGAGGATGGCTCCAAGATCTACCCGGATTACGGCGGCAAGGAACAGTGGCCCGGCTGGGATGGCAAGGACGCCCGCGAGTTCGCGGAGCTGGCCAAGCTCCACGCCGCTGACTGCGTGGACGATCCCGCCGCCAATCCAGACGGCATGTTCTCGGCCTGGTCGGCCGCGCAGCTCGCCGGGCAGGTGACCACGTTCCTCGATGAGCATCCTGAGGTCCTGCGCCTGCTCGCCGAGCATCCCGAGGTCCTGGACGAATTTCTGGCCCGCTACCGAGCCTACCGCGAACGAAAGGAGGGCGTCATGCCCGCAGAGAAAGCGATGGATGCCGAGCCGATGAGGCCGCCAGAGCAGGCGCCCGAGAAGCTCGAGGCCCCCGCAGCCGAGAGCGCCGCGCCCGAGCCAGCCGCCGAATCGAAGCCGTCGAAGCCCGAAGTGCAGGAAGCGCCCGGCCAGAAGTTCCTCGACGCCTTCGGCGACCAGGGCGGCATCTGGTTCGCGCAAGGCAAGGGCTTCGAGGAGGCGGGCGAGCTTTATCTCGCCAAGCTCAAGAGCCAGATCGCCGAGCTCGAGCAGAAGCTCAAGGCTCGGGACGCCGAAATCGCCAGCCTGACGGCGAGGCTGGCGGAGGCCCGCCGGGACGTCGGGCTGGACGCGGCCTCGCCGCTCAAGCCGTCGGCCGAGGCCTCGCCGGAGAGCGAGGAAATCGGCCGCGTCGTGAAGCAGCTCCTCGGCGCCAGGAATCCCCAGACGGGCCGGCGCTACGCCGAGGAGGAGGCGCGCCAGAAGGCCGCCGAAATCGTGGCCGAACGCCACAAGAAAAAGGACTGACGCGCCTTTCTGAATCGAGGATCATCCAATGTCTGAGAGCCACACTCGCGCCGATTCGGCGCAGATCCTGCTCGTGAACAACGCCGAGATCGACCTGGCGCCCGTGCTCCAGGTCATGAGCGAATTCCCCGAGCTCGTCTTCTTCCCGGCGACGCCGATCGACAAGACGACCTTCAAAACCATCGCCATCACGGCCGATCCCGTGGCGGCCTTCCGCGCCGCCAACACGGGCCGCGCGACCACGCGGCCGACGATCGTCAACAAGACCGTGACGTGCAAATTCCTCGATGGCTCCTGGGACATCGACAAGCTCGTGGTCCAGGAGTGCGACCGCCCCGAGGAGGAGACGCTGGGCATCTACCGAGCGGCCGCGCTCCGCGGCACCTTCGGGAGCCTCTGCGGGCAGATCTGGTACGGCACCGGCAACGACGCTGGCGGGTTCGCCGGCATGGATTCGCTCTATCCCTACATCGACAGCGACAACGTCGTCGACGCCGGCGGCAGCACTTCCGTCGCGAGCGCCTGGCTGCTCCACTTCGATCCGCAGGTCGCCTTCGCGCTCGCCTGGGGCAAGCACGCCCAGCTCGATATCGGGGACGTGCAGAAGGTGCGCTGCAAGGACGCCGACGGCAACTACTTCTGGGGCCTCGGCCAGGACATGTCGGGCTGGTGCGGCCTCCAGCTCATCGACTGGGAGAGCGCGGTCCGGGTCGCCAACATCGACTCGACCCACAAGCTCACCGACACGCTGCTTCACCAGGCGCTGAGCAAGATGCGCACCTCGAAGCAGCCGGACCGCATCTTCATGACGCGGCAGACCCGCGAATGGTGGAGAAGCGGCCGCACCGCGACAAACGCCACCGGCGCCCCGGCCCCCATCCCTGTCGACTTCGAGGGCATCCCCGTCACCGTCACCGAATCCCTCAGCGACACCGAGACGGCCCTCGCCGCGTCCGGGACCTAATCGCTCCCCCCTTGGAGCCCCGCCGTGTCCATCGCCTCGGCAGTCGGAGTCTTGGCCTCGACGCTCGCCGCGACCGACGGCAAGGCCGTGAGCTACCACCGATCGTCCGCTTCGGTGGCGCTCACGGCCGTCGTCGGGAGGACGGCTTACGAGGCGATCGACGACAGCGGCGTCGTCGTCCAGGGCCATGCGCGAGACTACCTCGTCCAGGCCGAGGACCTCGTGCTCGACGGCTCCGAGACGCTGCCCGAGCCTGGCGACACTATCCAAGAGGCCATCCGAGGCGAAGCGCGGATCTTCGAGGTCATGCCCCTGCCCGGCGAGGCGTGCTACCACTACTCCGATGCGGGCCGCACGCGGCTCCGCATCCACACTCGCGAGCGGGCCAATGCCTGAGATCGCCGACATCGCCGATGCCATCGTGGCCGAGCTGGCCGGCGGCTCGTGGAGTCAGAGCTTCACGCCCGAGAGAACCTACCTGCCGACCTTCGAGCTGGCCGACTCGGCTTTGCACGTAACCGCTGTCCCGCGAGGCACTGACGAGAAACAGGCCGCGCGCGATCGCGTCCAATACGACCACAAGATCGACGTGGCCATCCAGCAGAAGCTCGCGGCTGTGAGCAACGCCGCCGTGGACGCTCTGCTGGATCTGGCTCAGGAGATTCGAGAGTACCTAGGCCCCACCCAGCAACTCGCGGACTACCCGTCCGCGAGCTGGGTGGGGGCCTCCAACGCGCAGCTCTACTCGCCAGACCACCTGCGGGACTGGCGGCAATTCACGACCGTCATCACCCTCACCTACCGCATCGTGCGGTGAGGAGGCATTCATGGCAGCCACCGCGAGAGGCAAGCTCGGCAAGGATTGCAGGGTTTACCGCAACACGGCCACCTGGGCGTCGCCGACCTGGTCCGAGGTGACCGATGTCAAGGACCTCACCGTCGGCGACAGCAAGTCGGAGGCCGACGCCAGCACCCGCGCCAGCGACATCAAGCGCGTGCGCACCGCGATGCGCGAGCTGAGCATCGACATCGCGATGCTCTGGGATCCGGACGACGCGGGCTTCGTCGCCTTCCGCGACGCCTATCTCAATGGCACCCCCATTGAGCTCCTCATCCTGACCGGCGACGTCGAGACGGCCGGGAATGAGGGGCCGAGGGCCGATTGGGAGGTGACCAAGCTCGAGCGCACCGAGAACCTCGAGGAGCTCGCGACGGCCAACGTCACCATCAAGCCCGGCTACACGGCGAACCTCCCGACCTGGTATACCGTGAGCACCTGATCGAGGGCCTCATGCATTCCTTCCGCGACGCCAAGGGCCGCGACTGGACCATCGACATCAACGTGACGAGCATCCGCTATGTCAAGGCGCGGATCGACGTCGACCTGCTGAGCATCGTCGGCGGAGATCTGCTCGGACGGGTCGCGGGCGATCCCGCGCTTCTCTGCGACATCCTCTACGTGCTCTGCGAGGACCAGGCCAAGGCGGCCGGGATCTCGGACCTGGACTTCGGTCGTGGCCTTGCCGGCGACGCTCTCGAGGCAGCCTCCGACGCCTTCCTGGAGGATCTCGCCGATTTTTTCCCGAGAGCGAGGCGGGGCCTCCTCAAGGAGGCCCTGGCCAAGATGCGCGAGCTCGAGACCTTAGTCCTCCAGCGCGGGAGCGAGAGGCTCGCCAGCGGGAAGCCGGAGGAGGCGATGGTGGCGATCCTGGAGCGACTCGAATCGCAAGCATCTGGGCCAACATCTGGCGAATCGCCGGCATCCTCGGCCTCGACCCCGGCCCCTTCACCCTCCGCCAGCTCCTCTGGATGCTCGAGGGCCGGCGCCGCGACGCCTGGGACCGCGCCAGCTCCCTGACCGCCGCGACGCTCTCAGTCTATCGCGAGGTTGCCGCCATCGCCGCAGGCCTCGGCGGCCACAAACGGATTCGACCGCCCATCTCCCCCGAGGACTGCAATCCGATGATCGAATCCAGACGAAGGCGCAGCTCGGGGATCCCGCTTACGCCGGACGCCCTTCAGAGTCTCAAGCCCTTTTTCAGCGGGAAGAAGCGATGAAGGTCCGCATCAAGATGGCCCAGTTTTTCTTCGACCGCGCGGCGGTCGTCGAGGCCGTCGACCGAGGCAAGAGGCAGGCCTACTCTCAGATCGGAGCCTTCGTCCGCCGCAGGGCGCGATCGTCGATGCGGCGCCGCAGCGGCTACGCGCCGCCTGGCTCGCCGCCGAATGCGCACGCCGGCCAGCTCAAGGAGCTCCTGTACTTCGCCTACGACCCGGGGCCGGATTCGGTCGTCATCGGCCCGGAGCGATTCAAGGAGGGCGAGGTCCCCTGGCTGCTCGAGCACGGCGGATGGGCGATGCGGAAGGACCGCAAAACGGGCCGCCTGCGTCGCGTCCACTACCAGGCTCGGCCCTTCATGGGGCCTGCCTTGGAGGCGGAGAAGGAAAAGATTCCCGGCGCCTTCTCGGCCGTCGTGAGGTGAAACGATGCCCAGCGCGAGCGGCGTGAGAGCCGGCAAGGCCTACGTGGAGATCGGCGGGAAGGACACGCTCTCGCCGGTCCTGTCCAAGATCGGGCGCAAGTTCCAGGCCTTCGGGGCCGGCCTGCGCGATGTCGGGCTGAAGGCCATCGGCCTCGGGGCCGGTATCGTGATGCCGCTCCTCTGGAGCGTCAGGGAGTTCGCTCGGGCTGGCGACGAGCTGGACAAGATGGGCGCGCGCATCGGCGCCTCGGTCGAGTTCTTGTCCGCGCTCAACCACGCGGCCCAACTCGGCGGCACTTCAATGGACGCCATGGAAGTCGGCATCCGCCGGCTTCAGCGGACCGCCTACGATTCGACCCAGGGCCTCAAAGCAGCGACCGATGCCTTCGATACGCTTGGCGTAACGGTGACGGATGCCCAAGGCAATCTCAAACCGACCGAGCAACTGTTCATGGAGTCGGCGACCGCACTCTCGCAGCTAAAAAACAACACGCAAAAGGCCGCCCTCGCGACGATCATCTTCGGGCGGGCCGGGACGCAACTCCTCCCGATGCTGCGCGACGGCGAGGAGGGCCTGGCGGCCATGATGGAGGAGGCCAAGCGCCTCGGACTCGTGATGACCGGCGCAGATGCCAAGGCGGCCGCCGACCTGACGGATCAGATGGAGCGCTTGACCTCGGTCCTCAAGATGGGCATCGTGCGCATCGGCGCCGCGCTGGCGCCGCTCATGATGCGCGTCGCGGATTCGCTCATCGGTGCCGCGACGGCGGCCCGCAAATGGATCGACGAGCATCAACGCGTGGTGATGATTGCCCTCCAGGCCGGCGTGGCCCTCGTCGCCTTCGGAACGGCTCTCGCGGCCGTCGGCGTTGCCGTGTCAGCCCTCGGCAAGGTTTTCTCGATTCTGGGCGCAATCCTCCCGGCCGTCGGCGCGGCATTCGGGCTCATCGGCTCGCTGCTCGGGGCGCTCCTCTCACCCATTGGCCTCGTGCTCGGCACCGTCATCGCCCTGGGCGGCTGGTTCCTCTGGACGAGTAACGTTGGCGCGGAGGCTCTCGCGTGGCTGGGCGCCCGCGCGGGCGTGCTCAAGGACGAATTCTCCGCGATGCTCGACGGGATCCGCGCGGCGCTCGCCGGCGGGGATCTCGGTGCCGCGGCCAAAGTCCTTTGGGCCTTCCTCCGACTCGAATGGGTCCGCGGCAAAAACGCGCTGCTCGAGATCTGGAGCGGCTTCGGCCGAGGCTGGATACAGTCCACCGAGGATTGGTGGCACGCGGCGCAGCTCGGGCTCACGACCGCGTGGACCTATATCCGCCGCGTCTGGATCGAGACCGTCGGGGCGATGCGCCAGGTTTGGGCCGAGTTCTCGGCCACCTTCCAGACGATCTGGGAGGGGACGCAGAACTGGCTCATCAAGCGGTTGCACGAGCTCCACGGCTACCTCGATTCGAGCTTCGACGCCAAGGCCGCCAAGGAGCTCACCGACCAAACCACGAGCCAGGTGCAGGCCGAGATCGAGCGCCGCCGCCAGGCCGCGCTCGTCAACGCCGAGACGGCTCGCGCCGCGAACCTCAAGGAGCTGGAGGCCGACCATGCCGCACGCCTCCTCGCCATCGGGCAAAAGTCCGATGAGGCCGCCCGCCGCGCAAGGCCCGCGGCCGGCCGGGAGCTGGCGGCTCGCGAGGCTGAGCTCGTCGCGGCTCAATTCGAATTCGGCAACGCCCTCACGGCGGCGCGAATGGCCGAGGGCGCCGCGCGCCAGAAGGCGGCCGCCAAGGCGCCCAAGCTCGCCGTCGGCATCAAGAACCTCGCCGCCTGGATGCCGGAGCAAGTCAGCGTCGCGGGCACCTTCTCCTCGACAGCCTTGCGAGGCCTCGGCACGGGCGGTGGCATCCAGGCTCGGATGCTCGGCAAGCTCGACGAGATCGCGGCCAACGCGAAGAAGATCGCCCAGGCAGCTCAGAACGGAATGGCCTTCGGAGATTGACCATGGCCGTCACCTGTGAAGAAAAGTGGGAATCGCGCGACGTGGGCGGCGAGTCCGCCGAGCTGACTTACTTCATCGCGGGCACGGATGACCACGCCCTGGCCCGCGGCGCCCTCCTGGCCACCGCCGGGGTGACTTTCACGATTGACGCCCGTATCCTCAAGCGGGAGACCCAGAACGCGACCGTCCACCGCGTCGGAAGCGACTCGTGGATCGGCGCCGTGCCGTACAAGCGAGTGCCCAAGCCCGAGCAGAAAGACCCCGGGGAAAGCTCCTACTCGTTCGATACGTCGGGAGGCACGGCCCACATCACGCAATCATTGTCCACCATCGCCAAGTTCGCGCCGGAGGGCAAGACGGCGCCCGATTTCAAGGGCGCCATCGGGGTGACGGCGGATTCGATTGAGGGCGTGGACGTCGAGGATCCCGGCTTCCGCTGGACCGAGACCCACTACTTCGATGCAGATGACGTGGACGACGCCTTCATCGGCAACCTCTACTACGCGACGAAGCACACCAACGTTGATGCCTTCACCGATGCCAAGGGGAACGTCTTCGCCGCGGGAGAGGTCCTGTTCCTCGGCGCGACCGGCTCGCAGCGGGGCAACGATGACTGGGAGATCACCTATACCTTCCTCGCGCGGCCGAACGTGTCTGGCCGCACGATCGGCACCATCACCGGCATCGAGAAGAATGGCCACGAATACCTCTGGGTCTACTATGGGGAGGCCAAGGACGACGCGGCGAAGCGAATGGTCAAGGTTCCCCTGGCCGTCTACGTCGAGCAGGTCTACTACTCCTGCGCTTACGGCGAATACCTGGGGCTCTGATGGGTGATCCGTTTCGCAAAGTGGCATCGGGCGAGCCGCTTCGCATCTCGGCGCGAGCCTGGAACGCCATGCTCGAGGCGGCCGGCCTCGCCAAGCGGACGCGCGACCGTGACCGCGATGCCTCTCGGCGCATGCCCCAGGCGGGCATCGTGCCGATCTCCAATGTCACTGGCTCTGACCGCGAGCGCGGCCAGGTCCTCGGCCTCACCGCGCCACTCATCACGCCGAGCGACGACGAGGACGGCTTCCTGGAGCGAATCACGTTCAGCGGCAGCCAACCGTTCGCCAATCTGCACACCGGCCGATACGCTATCCTCATGGAGCCGATCCCTGCCGGCGAGATCGGCCTCGGCTGCATTGACGGCGTCTGCGCAGCCAAGCTCAATGTCATCGCGACCACGGACATCTACGCGGAACTCGTGGATGACGAGCCAAGGTATCTCCAGTCCGGCCCGGCCGGCAGCGCCCGCATCCTGTGGATCCCGGCGAGTGAGGGCGAACAATGGGCGATCATCCGGATCGGCCAACCCACCGGCGAGAGCATGTTCAAGATCTGCGCGATTTCTCCCGCGCTCAAGGGTTACAAGCTTCTGGGCATGCCCCTCGGGGTCCCGTCTTGGGACACGGACGAAACGACGCTGATTCATCTTGGCGTCGGCTGTATCAAGGCCAATGACGTCGTCGCAGCCCTTTTCCAGTTCGGCAGCTGGCTCATCACCTCGACCTATTACCGTCTTGTGGCGGATCCCTGATGGCCTGGACGAGCGAATGGCCGAAAGTCGGCGATCAGAATCTCGGCCTCTCCGTGATCAACGAGCTCAACGATGAGCTCAACCTCAGGGCGGGGACTTCGTACGAGGGCTTTCTGGCGTGCAGCAGCCTCTGGACTGCTCTCGTCCTCTTGCACGGCCGGGTCTATGCCCAGCTCCCCAGCTTCGCGAATCCAGACACCGGCTACAAATGGGCGCTGCCAGGGCAGATCGAAGTCCTGACGGGAACATGGACCGATCGCCGCAACAATATCTTCAAGAAGGTTTTCGGCGGCGATCGGTTGAGGTGGCTCAAAAACGGCACTGGCGGTGAGGGCTCGACGCCAGATTCCTGCTGCGAGCCGTACGCTTTCTTCCTCAACGAGCTGCACGACATCATCGATGCGATGACCTGGAAATATGGCGCCGCGACGGATGCCCTCGCTGTCAGCAGAGACGCTGATGCCACCGAGGCGACGAAGCAGGCGTCGCTCAATACGGCCTGGGCCGGGTATGAGGCCTGTGCCGAGGTCCTGAGCAGTGGCAATGCGGTCCTTCAGGGCGACTACGGTATGTTCGCGGGGCCGGACTACTACTGCTTCGTCGGCGGCCGCCATGCGTTCGGATCTCTCGCGTTGCCCGCCACGGTGACAGCCATGAAAGCATTCGTCTTTCAGATCCGCGGCAGTCACTACTATAAGGACGTCGACGGGGCTCCGGTCGACGCCGCGCTGCCCAGTTGGCCCCTCGCCTTCCGCATTGGCTCGGTCAACCCCGCGCCTCTCGGCGCCGGAGATTGGAATTACGGAGCCGCGGCCGGCAGCGTGGACATCAATCAGTACGCGCCTTTCACGTTTCTCGAGACGGTCACTCCGGTCGAGCCGGCCGCAGTGGCTGATTTGGCCGGGTATACCCAGGGCGCGACCAACTGGGTGCAACTCCAGCCCGGGACGGGGCAAAAGCCGCAGTGCATCGTGGATGACGGCTATTGGGACCCGCTGTCCAGCGTGAATTTCCACCAAGTCGTCCACGCGGTCACCGACATCCGTTTCCTCTGGCGCATCATCTGAGAGGAGAACATCGTGCTCCACTGTGTGACGTTCGGCGGCCAGCTCGCCGCGCTCGTCCTCATCGCCGCGATTGACCTCACGGGCACCGATGGCATCGAGCGGATCGGTCTCTACGCCGCGCTGGCAACCGTGCTGTCGCTCCTGACCTGGGCGCACCGGCGGATGGTCAATGAGGTCATCACGCGCGGCCGTGTGCTTTCCGCCCTCGTCGAATGGCTGCGCGATAAGCCCTGCGTCGCAAGACACGGGCCGGACTTCGATCGCGTCCTGAAGGCCGCGGCGAAGGAGCCCAAGGATTCCGCCGTGGAGATACGCGAATCCCCTTTATAACCAACCAACGCTGGGCGCTGCGCACGGCTCGCGATGGCAAGGGAAAGCTCATCGCCCACGGAGTCGACTTCGCGCCCATGGAGATCGCCAACGGCCAAGGCCGAGCCCGCGTCGGCGGGAAGGCGTGGGGCGTTCCATTCATCATCGAGCTGCGGGCCGCCAAGGACAAGAAATTCAAGATCGAGGAAAAGGCCAACGGCTTCATTGTCCGGGGCGTCGGCAGCGACCTTGCCTTTGAGCAACGCGGCGACCTGATTCTGCCGTCGGGCGAAATCTGGACGCCAGAGGGCGGCCTCCTCAAAACGACGCTCACCCTCGACAAGAAGCCAGCCTGCAACGCCTGGGCGTTCGATCTGACCTTCCCGGCCGGCACTCGATTTGCCTTTCAGGGCGAACTGACGCGGGATGAACAGGACGGCACAGGGCTGCTGGGCAAAGTGACCCGCCCCGATTGGTGCATCAACTCGTATGCAGTCTTCGACGCATCGGACGCCAAAATCGCCCACATCCCCAGACCGTTCGCCCTGGACGACGACGGCCGGTGGACGTGGGCGAGCATCGCAATCGCGGATGGCGTCGCCATCGTCAGCCTCCCGAACGAATGGCTCGAGGCAGCCCGCTACCCGGTCACGATCGACCCGACCTTCGGCATGACGAGCGTGGGGGGCGGCTTCTCCACATACGATGGCCACCCCTATGCGTGGGGCAGAAGTTCCCCCGCCACGGCGGGAACCACCTCACAGATATACTTCTATGGCGGCATCGACCTCGGCGGATACCAGGAATGCACGCTCGGGTTGTGGGCGGACGACGGCGCCAATCATCCCGGTGCCCGCGTCGTGGATACCGCCGCAGCGGAAACCCCATGGCCTCCCGCGTGGATCAGCTCCGCGACCGATTCGGCGGCGGCGGTAGATCCGGCCATCAACTACTGGATCGGCGGCGACTTCTCGCCGCACGGCTCTTCGGCGATTAACGTGTACTTTGACGTCGACGTCACGAAGCTCTGGTATCGCGACAACCCGGGCGTCTACGTCAGCGGGGCCGTGCCCGACCCATTTTCGAGCAACCGCAACTCGTTCGGCACGTACCGATTCTCCGCCTATGTAGTGTATGACGAAGGCGAAGCCGGCGGCGCCTTTGCGCAACTCATCAACTCCGGCCTCGTCAATAGACGTGGCCTCATCAACGGAGGTCTCGTCGCATGAGTTATCTCGGTGACTTCGCGGTCGACGCGACGGTCAATTTCCTGTTCACCAGCCACGACAAGGACGGTGGCGCCGTTGCACCTTCGACGGCCTTCGAGGCCGCCGACCTCATCATCTACAAGAACAACTCAGCCACGCAACGGTCCTCTACGGCCGGCGTAACGATGACTTCCCCATTCGATGCCATCGTGGGTTTGCACCAGGTCTCCATTGATCTGAGCGATAACACCGACGCCGGCTTCTATGCCGCCGGCAGCGACTACTTCGTTATCCTGTCCCCGGATGAGACGGTAGATAGTGAGACGGTGGTCCGGGTAGTGGCGCACTTCAGCATCGCGCGCGCCCTGGCCACGACGCATCAGCCGCCGAGTGCCGAGGCCATCGCCGACGCCGTGCTCGACGAGGCCAAGGGCGAGCATGCCGGGCACCTCGCCAGCATCCCGACCGACCCCTACACGGGGACGCCGCCGACCGCCGAGGCCATCGCCGACGCCGTGCTCGACGAGGCCAAGGGCGAGCACACGGGCCACCTGGCCAACATCCCGACCGATCCCTACACGGGCACGCCGCCGACTGCCGAGGCCATCGCCGACGCCGTGCTCGACGAGGCGCTGGGCGAGCACACCGGGCATCTCGCCACCATCCCGACCAACCCCTACACGGGCACGCCACCGGCGGTCGACGCCATCGCTTACGCCGTGTTCGAGGAGCCGAAGGGCAGCCATATCGGTTATCTCGCGAGCATCCCAAGCGATGCGCCGCCGACCGCCGATGCCATCGCCGATGCCGTGCTCGACGAGGCGCTGGGCGAGCACACGGGCCACCTGGCCAGCATCCCGACCGATCCCTACACGGGCACGCCGCCGACCGCCGATGCCATCGCGGACGCCGTGCTCGACGAGGCCAAGGGCGAGCACGCCGGGCACCTGGCCAGCATCCCGACCGACCCCTACATGGGCACGCCGCCGACCGCCGAGGCCATCGCCGACGCCGTGCTCGACGAGGCCAAGGGCGAGCACGCCGGCCACCTCGCCAGCATCCCGACCGACCCCTACACGGGCACGCCGCCGACTGCGGCCGCCATCGCCGACGCCGTGCTCGACGAGGCCAAGGGCGAGCACGCCGGCCACCTGGCCAGCATCCCGACCGATCCCTACACGGGCACGCCGCCGAGTGCGGCCGCCATCGCCGATGCCGTGCTCGACGAGGCCAAGGGCGAGCATGCCGGGCACCTCGCCAGCATCCCGACCGACCCCTACACGGGGACGCCGCCGACCGCCGAGGCCATCGCCGACGCCGTGCTCGACGAGGCGAAGGGCGAGCACGCCGGCCATCTGGCCAGCATCCCGACCGACCCCTACACGGGCACGCCGCCGACTGCGGCCGCCATCGCCGATGCCGTGCTCGACGAGGCCAAGGGCGAGCACGCCGGCCACCTCGCCACCATCCCCACCGCCACGCCGCCGACTGCGGCCGCCATCGCCGACGCCGTGCTCGACGAGGCGCTGGGCGAGCACGCGGGCCACCTCGCCAGCATCCCGACCGATCCCTACACGGGCACGCCGCCGACGGTGGGCCAGATCCGCAGCGAGCTCGAGGAGGGCGACGGTGCAGTCCTCGCGAAACTCGCTGCAACCGTCGAGGCCGACGGCGAGCTCTGGCGCTTCACCGAGAATGCCCTGGAGGAAGCGCCGAGCGCCAGCGGGGCGACCGACTGGTCCGCCAGCGAAAAGCAGCAGATCCGGCAGGCCCTCGGCGTCGCCGGCTCAGCCGCCGACACGAGCGGAGACGGCAATCTCGATGTGGCTCTCACCCGCATCAACAGTCTCCTCGGCTCCGTCGAGGTCTCGGCCTCGGCCATCACGGGCACGGAGGAGGATATTGACGTCTACCGCGGGGATACCAAGGCGGTGACGTTCGACCTCAACCGCGACATCGAGGGCGCCGCGCTCGCCTTCACGGTCAAACGCAAGCTCACCGATACGCAGGCCGACGCTCTCATCACCAAGACGTCTGCGGCTGGGGAAATCACGATTACCAGCCCGAGCGAGGGGCAGTTCTCCGTCTTCCTGGAGGCCGAGGACACGGAGGACCTTTGCTCGACAGGCAAGACCGCAGTACTGCACTACGATGTGGAGATGACGCTCGACGGGGCCGTCGAGACCGTCGCCTTCGGGGAGTTCCGCGTCCACTGCGATGTGACGGCCGATTAGCAGTTTTTCATGACAGAGCGGCCACGGCGTAGGCGCCGTGGCCGCAGAGGGAACACATGTGAGCCCTAGCCTACTCGTCGTCCTCGTCGTCCTCGGGAGCCTCGCCATCGGGCAGGGCGAAGGCGCGCTTGAGCTCGATGCTGCCGATGGCGATCGTCGCCAGGGCGCTCCAGCGACGGGCCTCGTCAGGTAGTGGCTGGGGAGGTCGAAGTACTCATTCAGCTTGGCGCCGCACAGGCTGTACACGGTCTCGGTGGGTTCGGAACTCGCCGCGCAGCGCAGCTCGGTGATGGTGCGGCTCGTGAGGATGTGCTCGTAATTCGTGTTGCCGAGCGGGTCGGGCACGTGGACGAGCTCGTCCGGGGCCGTCGCGAGGAAATCGCGGAGCAGGGTTTCGTCCTCGGCGCGCTTCTCGGCCGCCTCCTGCTCGCGGGCGGCGGCGAGGGCATCGAGCGCCATCCGCACGGCGTCGGGCGTGGCCTCGGCCGCATCGTAGCCCGCCTCGGGGATCTGGTAGTCCGCCCGCTGGGATCCCGAGTAGCGGGCCAACTCGGCTCGCTGGGCCTTGGAGAGCTCAGCGGCGGGCACGGCCACGACCTGGTAGCCGTGGGCGTCGTGCCCTGCGAGGAGGGCGGTCGCCTTCGACACATAGATCTCGATTCTCATCGCTCGATCTCCGAACGAGTGCCGACTGCGCGTCGGCGGGCGGTGCCGAGAATCCGCTCGGCGCGGGTGCGAGGGCGATGCCTCGCGCGGCCGCATCGTAGCGGCCGCAGACGAATCGGATGGCGAGCTCGGTCTCTCGGCCGATGGGCCGCTCGCCGCGCTCCCGTCGGGCGACCGTGTTTTTGGCGACGCCCAGGAGCCCCGCCAGCTTCTGCTGGCTCAGGCCTTTGAACATCCTGAGTTCTCTTGCCTCGTCGCCAGTCATCTCTGTCTCCTCTCTCCTCCCGCGTCGGAGGCTCAGGCCTCCATGTCCTCCTCATCCTCGGCATCCTCGTCGTCCTCGGCCACAGCCTCATTGATCGCGGCCGCAATCATCCGCGCGATGTCTCGCGTGCCCATGTCCTCCCACACCTCGCCGAGCTTGGGCAACGTGACATCCTGTTCGTCCGCCAATTCCTCCAGCACGTGTTCTGCCGCGCGCGATTTGCGCACGTCGTAATGATCCGACGTGCTCGCGTCCCCTGCGCCCTCTCCATATGCCCACGAGGCAGGGTAATAGGTCTCGTTGGTCTTCGGGAAAAACGAGCACTCAGCCAGGGCATCTCGCACTCGCTCCAGCGCCTCAGCCACGGTCACCGCGCACGGCGAACCGGCTGAGGGGCTGATCGCCGCGCGAACTGTTGCAGTGGCGGCAGGCGGTGACGATGTTGGCCGGCTCGTTGCCGCCGCCGTCCGATTTCGCTCGCAGATGGTCGAGCGTCACATCCGTCGGCGCCGCGCCGTGGAGATCGGCGAGGCAATAGAGGCAGCAGAAACCGTCGCGCAGATAGATGGCCAGCCGCTTTTCGGGGCGAATCCAGCGCCCGACCGGCTGGCTGGGGCTGTTCCTGCGCTTGCGCTCCGTCGTGGTCATCTCGCCTGTCCTTTCGTTTCCTTCCCCGCCATCTATAGTATACCACAGGTATACCAAAAGTCAAGGCGAAAAACGGATTATTTTGCCTTTTTTCTCTCTGCCCTCCAGAGCTAGCGGGCCTTCACGGCGGAGAGCGTCAATTCGATTCGCACGTCCTTGCCGCGCGTTCGGCCCCCAACGAGGTCGAGCCCCATCTTGCTTTCAGCTTTTGCGACCGTGCCCGCGACAGACAACTCGTCGTCGGCGTGGAATCTCGCCGCGCTGTCCTCTCCGACCTCCCAGCTCACGATTGTCTGCACCCACCGCGAGCCGACCCAGGCCGCGTGGACGCCGGCCGTGAGTGCCGTGGCCTCCACGGCCTTGACGAGGTGCTTGCCCTCCAGCTCGGTCGCTTTCACGCTGGCCACCACGACGCGGCCGCTGATGCGGCAGCCGACGAGCTGCTCGGGCTTGTGCCCGGGCTTCGCCAGCCACTCCGCCACGTCGGCCAGAGCCATTTGCTTCGGGGCCTTGGGCTTCTCGGCATCGGCTGCCAGGGCGATTGCCGCGGCGAGCGTCACCAGGATTGCGATCCTCATCTCCATGCCTCCTACCTGATTCCGAGGAATCTCAGGACCCCTTCGAGCTGGCTGGCGTCGAGCCCTTCGAGACGCCGGAGCAATTGGCGCAGCTCGCGCTTGTGGCCGATGCCCCGCACGAGCCTGAGCACCTCCGCGTCGAGGCCGTAGAGGGGCCTTGGCTCCATGACGGCGGCGACGGCCTCGGCGGCCGCTTGCTCCTCCGCCGAACCGATCGGATCGACCCCGAAGACGGCACACAGGGCGACGAGCGTGTCCCATCGCGGCGCCTTGAGTTCGCCCCGCCGCACCCTCGCGACGGCCATGTGCGAGACGCGCCCTCCGGCCCGCCTGGCCAGCTCGCGATTGCTCGTGCCGCTTTCGCGGATGAGTCGGCCGAGCATTTCAGCGTTCGCCCGCAGCGGATCCAAGCTCTTCCCTCCACCTCATCTAGTCAAGGGGATCGTGCCGCTCTTTTGCCCTCCGGCAGACTAATGTTACGCGCGCCGCTGCCCGCTTTCAAGATATTTTCAAGAAATTTTCTTGACAATGCGGCACGGACCTGTTACAGATGGCGCGCGTTCGTTCCACCGACGGCGAAAAGGAGCCCGTGAGCGATGGCCAAGAAGCTTCCAGAGACAATCGACAGCAGCCGGTTTCCGGTGCCCCTGGGTTGCTGGATTTCGCCCAAAGCGAAGGCCAAGCTCGAGCGGCTTCAAGTCTCGATGGCCGAGGCCCTGGGCCTGCGAAAGCTCCCGCAGGGCGCCGTCCTCGAGCATCTCATCCTCGCCGCCAAGTGAATGGATCAGAGTGGAGGCGGTTCCCGAATGAGGATTCACGCGCTTAAGCTGCCAGCGGCGGAAGGCCCTGCGATATGGTCGGTGGTGGCGGAGAGCCTTGCCTTGAACCACCGCCAACAACTCGCGATCTGTCCAAGTCGGATTTTGCGGAATCTGAAACGCTTGCGTCATCATCCGTGCCTTCTTCTGCGCCAAGCAAACGGCTGGCGGATCTCGGAGGTCATCGAGCTGCGGGGCCGGCTGCGGCTGTTCACCTTTCTCTTCCCATTCCGATTCAGGAACCTCCCGCATCGGATTTTCATGGAACGCTTCCACCGCCATCCGTGCTTTCTTCTGCGCCAGGCAAACGGCTGGCGGGTCTCGGAGGTCATCGAGGGGGGGGGCCGGCTGCGGTTGTTCACCTATGTCTTTCCATTCCGCTTTAGGAAGCGCCCGCACTCGGACGGGCTGCCCCCTCTCTTCCTATTCCGATTCAGGAACCTCCCGCGCGGGACGGTGCCCTGCCAGGTGACCCCTCCCCACCCGGACAGGCTGCCCGCGCGGGATCTCCTTCACCAGGGCCTCGGCGCTGCGTCTTCCCCGTTCCCTGCAGCGACCGGCGCCGAGGCCCGCCGAACCTCTAGTGGGCGACGAATGCAGCCCCAGAGAATGCAGACCCGCCCCGCGAGCCCCCACCGCCAGCCGCTCGACAAGCTCCAGGCGATGACTCGCGGGCGGGCTGCTTTATAGGAGTGAATGGATGAACGTCATCGACGCCTTTTTCCCGCCCAAGGAAGAGCCCGACTTGCCGGACGACGGGGACGCCGCGGCTCCACGCAGGCATTGTTGGCTCGTGGCCGTCCTCCTCGACGTTCTCGCGTGGCTGCGAGGCAAGAGCGAGGTCGAGGAGGCCGAGGCCGATGCGGCCGAATCCCTCCACGCGGCGGAGCCGCCAGAGCCCGCCGCGCCTCCCGGGGCGAGCCATCCGCCCCGGGAGGATCCTTCCGAATGCGGGATGTGTTTCCGGAGCTTGCTGGAGGCCGTCCAGGCCTGCAATCAATCGAACGCGAATCTGCTCAAGGGATTGCAGGCGTCTGAGGCGTGGGCCGCCCAGCTCGAACGCCAGCTCGTCATCGCTCGGCAGCGGAGCCGAGTCCAGAGGGTCTACTGCTTCCGCCACGAGAATATCTTCCAGGGGCTCATGCACAACGTGGGGAACTGAAGCTCATGCACACGTCTCTCAGCTTCGACATCAGTGCCATCCTCACAAGGGGCCACCATCGCGAGGAGCTTGGGGATCTGGAGGATCTGAAGGCCTCGATGACGGCCCGAGGCCAGCTTCAGCCGATCATCGTCCGACGGGACCATGAGGGCAATTGGATTCTCGTCGCGGGCCGACGCCGCCTGGAGGCGGCCAAACAACTCGGCTGGAAGTGGATCGAGGGCATTAGCGGCTTCGGTGAGCGCGGTTCTGACGTTTTGGGGGGCGCGAATGCCATCCTGGCCATCGAACGGGACGAGAACACCTGCCGCAAGCCCTTCACCGCCTCGGAGATGGCGGCCCTCGTGGCCGAGATGATGCCCGAGGAGCAGAAGGCCGCGGCAGAGCGTCGAGCCGCTGGCCGCCCAAGGAAAACTGGTGGTACAGTACCACCAGTTCCGAGGCCGAAGGGCAAGGCGAGGGACCGCGTGGGCGCGGCGCTCGGCATCTCGGGCACACAAGTCGACCGTCTGCGCAAGCGCGCAGAAATGCAGGCGGCCGTAGCCGGAGACAACATCCGCTTCGGGGAGGTCGCGGAGCTTCTTGGCCGCAACGAGATCCCCCGTGCTTGGCGTGCCTACAAGAAGTTGACCTTTGACCCATCGAAGGCGAAAGGCGGCCGCCAGGTCACCATCCAGGAGCCGACCGAGGCACCGATCGGCGGCATCAACGTGGAGGCCAATTCCTCGCGAGCCACGGCCCTCGGCGAGACCGTCGCGGCGGAGCTGGAGGTCCAGGCATTCGTCAAGAGCTTGGACGCCATCGCCCGGCGATGCGCGAGCCTGCTCCACAGCGAGAGTGGGCTGGAGACAGATCAGCTCCTGAGGCTTCAGGAGGCCGCGGGCAAGGTCGTCGAAGCACTCGGCGGCCGCGTGACGTTCGACACAGGGGAGCCATCGCGAGAGGAAGGAGAAAGGAGATGACCATGGCGAAGAGCGGAAAAGCAATTGTGATGGGGTGCAAGGCGCGGGACGCCATCACCGGATTCACGGGTGTGGTGGCGGGCATAACCGTGTGGCTCAATGGCTGCGTGCGGTACGCGCTGCAGTCGCAGGAGCTGCACGACGGCAAACCGATCGAGCAGCAGTGGTTTGACGTGGAGACCCTGGAACTGGTAGACGAAGTGCCGTTCGCGGCAATGCCGCAGGAAAGGAGGGGCGGCCCGCAGGCGGATCCGCGGCGGCCTCATTCGCGGGCGTAGGGTGCGCACATGACTGGCCTCGCGGCGCTGGGGCCGGGCAGTTCCCTCCCCTGCCCGCCTCGGCCCGCGAGGCCACGCAGGGGAGCCATGCCGAGAGGAAGGAGAAACGAATGGCGGCGAGTGAGGCGCGGTTGAAGATCGTCCAAGCGGAGACACTTCAGAAGCTCGATGGCGAGCGGCAGCAATCGGTCGAGAAGGAGAGGCAATTGCTCTGCGCCGTACTGGAGATTTACGGCAAGAGGCTCGAGCTCTGCATCCGCGAGCAGCACGTCCTCACGGAGGCCGTCGAGACCATCGCGGCGAGACTGGCCTTTCTGGAGCCAGGCGAGCGAAAGTCCGCGGTCCCCGACGCTGCGGCCCAGGCGGCGGCTGAGACATCGGGAGCTCCGCCGGAGGCTCCCGCGGAGATTCCGCCGCCACGGCGGCCAGGCCGGCCACCCGAGGCGAAAGCAGAGAACGAGAAGATGTGGCTATTCCGCGCAATCTGCGAAGTCCTCGGATCCGCGGACGGCTCTCCGATGTCACCGATGGCCATTGCCAAGGACTTGCCGCATCAGGGTATCGCGCTCGCGGCCGATAACCTCAAAAGGCGGCGATTCCTGGAACGCATTCGCATCGTCCTGGAATCGCATCCCGAGAACTTCCAGCACGAACCTGGCGTCGGCTTCAGCCTGACGCGATGCTGAGGTCCATGCAATGGCCTGTCTGGCGGCCAGAGAACGGGGCCGTCTGCGCCTCCTTCCCCCCAACTCCCGACGCCCGGCACCCAACACCGTTCTCTCTCATTCATCTTCTGGAGGTTTCGCCCATGAGGCAGTATGAGCCGTTCGATGCGCACCGCGAGGAGCTTCAGGTGTGGGCCGTGCGAGTGCGGCCACCCTTCGGGGGGAACCTGCGGCGCTGGCTCGGCTACCTGGCGGGGCTGGTGATCCGCGGCTTCACGCTCCGCCACGGCGGACGCTACTCCCATCTCCTCCTGCGGCTCGGCGACGCGATCTGGGAGGCGGCGGGGGACGGCGTCCGCGAGGGGCGGGCGATCGAGTACCGCGACCGAAGCTACAAGGTCGACGTCTTCTACGCGCCGCTCGCCGACGAGCCGCGCGAGCGCCTGCTGGCCTGGGTGCGGCGGGCCGTGGGGTTGCCCTACGACTGGCCGCAGCTCCTCCGCATCGCGCTCGCCGAGCTGGCCCGGCCGGAGATCGCCGAGCTCGTGCCCGACCTGGGCGAGGAGGGGCTGATCTGCTCGGAATTCGTCGCCCTCGCCTACCTGCATGCGGGCGTCGACCTGACGGGCTCCGCTCCCCTGTGGCGCTGGACGCCCGACGACGTGGCGAGGGCATGGCGCGATGGCCTGCTCGAGAGCCGCGGGCGGCTCAGCTGGCCCGAGGAAGCGGCGCCTGACCTGGGGGCCATCCGCGCGGCCGTGGCGCGGATCAAAGGGACCTGGTGTCGGCTTCGGCCGTAAGTAAGGAGGTCCACGCAATCGCCTGTCTGGCGGACAGAGAATGGGCCGTGGCAAACGCCATCAAGGCACTAAAACAACTGCCCCTCATGCGTGATGCCTTCCACAGTTCGGAGGAGCAGTTGCGATTGCATCTGCTAGATCAGATAGTGGCTTCTCTCGCGACGCTCGGGCTCGCGAGCTTCTGCCCGCTCTGCGGCGTGGACTTGGTGAAACATTCGCGTGTCGATTGTGCGGCGGCGGTCGCTCGCGCCATTCAGATCGCTGAAAGAAGGAGTGAAAAAGGTGAACAGAGAGATGAAGTTTGAGATGCGGGAGCTGCCGGTTGCAGACTT
>Ga0256868_10000175_pt1 | contig 38219 bp, 28 predicted proteins | sample RVTome_13_FD_187341 | JGI IMG/M metagenome (GOLD analysis project Ga0256868, IMG submission 187341) | Soil microbial communities from uranium-contaminated site in the Upper Colorado River Basin, Wyoming, United States - RVT92D227 HiSeq ...
AAGGCTACCCTCTACTGTAAAAGAAGTAGAGGATCCGTCAGGGGCAACGTCTTCAAGATAAGCGAGGAAATCTCCGTCCGTGGCAGTCGACGAGATCCAAAGCTGGACTACGGGGTGTCCTGTCACTTCTACATCTGCGGCCAGGGGTGCAGTGGTGTAAGTCAATCCCTTCTGGGACCGATTGGCAGCCGTGACACTATAATCGACAGTGTAAACATCCTTCGCACCAACCACTCCAGGATGGGTCGTGCTCAGAGTCCCGTTATTGACACCAGACGGCTCGCCTTCAGATGGCCCGGGCCCCAGATAATAATTTATCCTCTCCTCATTGGGCAGCGGCCACTGCCAGGCAAAGCGCCACTCCTTACCCACGGGCGCATTGTAGGTAAAGAAGTAAACGGGTGGTTCATCCATGATCCCGTTCTGGATTCCTTTTAGCCAGTGGTCAAACCAGCGGAGCTCCTCGGTAACAATCGGAAAAGTAAGTGGGTAAGGTTTAGGACTATAGGCGGTCCACCATATACAATGGCCCCCGGGGCCGAGTAAGAGTTTAGCCGGGTTGCTGAGATTATTGAACCTGAGAATGGGTCCCCATCTGAGCCCAACACTATCCAGCCAGTTTCCGGCATTGTACATGGCCAACCCTGATTTTTCAATGTTATCGAAATAGATATGTGGGCTGCTGAAGATGTTCCACTTCACGCTTATCCCCTTTTTTTCTAGTATCCAGGGCGAAATGCTATCACGGAAGGGAACATACCCTATATCTACCCCAGCCTTATGCTCTTCCTTGGCGGCCTGCATCATTAAACCACCAGCATCCTCATCGACAGGAACTGCATACGGGTCGAATTGATCTACCCAGTAAGGATACGCTGGTGCAGGCGTGATTGTACCGGCAGCAACGCCACTTCCTGCCCCGTAATAATCACCCTCGCAACTCATTGGAAAGATGGCCGCTAAATGTGGCGGCATTGAGGCTGCGGCTTGCAACTGGGTTCCTCCCGTAGCGGAACAGCCCCACATGCCAACTTTTCTATTGCTCCAGGGCTGAACGGCAAACCATTCTGTGATATCATAGGCATCCCAGAAAGCAGGTTGCAGCCATTCTCCGCGATTGTACGCTACCGTACTCCCGTAAGAAGCATATATTCCCCTGGCGTCCACCACAGCGACAACATAGCCATATTTTACCAGCCCGAGTGCAGCACCCGGATAGAGATTGACAGCCAAATGAACGGTTTGCTGGGCGGGATAGTATCTCCGGTTATAGGGCGAATGCATCCAAACCACAGGTAAGGGGGTATTCACCACCTGCCCGTTCAATGTAGGACGCCAGATGTCTACAGCCAGCTTAGTCCCGTCTCTTACCGTCACATACTGAGAAAAAAGTTGGTACCCGTCGTATATAACCGGCGAGTAGCCACTGTACACACCCGGTTTTGATACCAGGTCCTCTGCATTGGCAACGGGTGTTAAGCCAGGCGCATGATACATGCTGAGCCAGCTTAATGCCAGTACCAGAGCAAACAACACTAAAATGATTCTGCGCTTCATTTTTTCCTTCTCCTTTCCGTGAAAAGATTAAATTCAAACGCAAATAAATCATTGCGTTACTATTGACTTCTTTGAGCCTATGTCTTCGCACCCATAAACGAGCTCACTTATCCTCTCGTGGGCAGCTTCAACAGCATTTGGTGAGTTTCTAACTGGGGGATGAAGGCAATCAATTCGGGCGAAACAAGTCAGATTAAAAATGTAAAGCACCCCCATCCTGGAAAGGCTTATTAGAATTCGAAATTAAATCCGTCAGCATTTCCTGGTCGGCAAGCCCTAACATTCGCCCTTTCTCTTTGCCTTCCACCAGGATCAAAAATGTTGGAGTTCCCACAATACTATAATGTTTCTTAAATGCCTCGATAAATCCCTCCTCCAACAGAACTACTTTTAATCCCTCGCTATACTTTGTTGCTATGTCCTCCATTACCTTCAACTGTTTGGGAAACTCTTCGTCCCGGGGCATGCATAATAGGAGAACCGGTTTCTTTTCGGCAATCACCTCTCGCTCAAAATTCTCTGGTCGAATTAAACTCACCGAGGTCTTCATTTTTTCCACCAATTTCTGTTTTCTGGAAACGAGGGAATTAAAAAGACCAATGGGAGGGAGCGGGGTGCTCCCTCCCCGCGCTTTATCTAATCAATCGTGCTGGTCTGAAACTAATTGGACCAGCGTGGAGGATCCGGTTTTCTCTTCAACGGGGCGGCTGTTTTGTGGTAATCGTGGAGAACCCCGTCTTCACCAATGGCGGAACTCCTATGTCAAGGTACAGATCGCGGGAATCATATTCCGGCCAATTCCATGTAATGAGCCGATCCCGGAAATGCCTCTTTCGTGGTGTTGGGTCTCCGGTTGCCGCAAAATTCGTCCACATGGTCATCACGGCATCCTGAAGCCAGTAATCCTCCTCGTTAACGCCCGGGTCGGGAGGAACGCTTGGACTGGCAGGCAAAAGGGAGGTTCCATAAATTCTCATTACCGTGTCAATCACTCCGTACTGATAGGAAACCTCAAGACCATGATAGGCGTATACGCCAGCCTCTGCCCAGTTTTTGGGAACATGGGTGAACACATAGGTATAAATTGGGGATTGTTGTTTGTTGCTCATGGTCAGAAGAAGTTGCCCCCTTGCGGGACTTGCCGCCGTAATTTCCGCCCCGCCGCTGCCGACCATGTAGGGAACATCGCTGTGCATGCCTGCTGTGTAAATGTTTCCTATGGTATCCGGCAAAGACCAGCCATCCACCGTCTGAACGGTAGCATAACCACTGCCACCAGCGTTGATGACATCTATGATTTCTTTCCAGGGCTTTTCACGCATCTCAGAAATATTGGCTGCGCCTACTTTATTCATAAGGTTGACACCATACTGTTCCGCTGTTGCCAGAGGTGTACCCCCGGTACTGAATCCGGCTTCACTGATGGCCCGGTGGAAAAGCCCTTTGGCTAAAGGTGAGGCCAGCGTAAAATTAGTTTTCGAACCGCCCCCGGAATGGCCCCAAATCGTGACATTCTTGGGGTCGCCGCCGAAAGCGGCGATGTTTCTCTTTACCCACTGCAAGGCTGCGATCAGGTCTAACTGACCGTAATTTCCGGAAGCATGATTGGGAGATTCCAAGGTTAGCTCCGGGTGAGCCATGTAACCAAAAGGCCCGATCCGGTGTTGGACGGTAACGGACACGACACCATGTTGGGGCAGGGGGGGGCAGTTGTCGCCAAATCTATTCACGGAGCCGGTGGTGAGGCCGCCCCCGTGGAACAGGACCATTACCGGAAGACGCTCGTTCGCATTTTTTGCCGGCGTCTGGAGGTTCAAGTAAAGGCAGTCTTCACTCATCCCTTCTAAAGGGATACTTTCATACACTGAAGAAGCCGGATAAGCTTGCGGAGCCATGGGGCAGAATTTCGTGCATTCACGGATACCCTGCCAGGGAGTGACCGGTTGCGGTGGCTTCCATCGCAAAGCGCCCACCGGCGGAGCGGCATAGGGAATGCCTCTGTAAATCCTTATCTTCTCTCCAATTTCGCCTATCCTTCCCTCGTAAGTACCGTAGGCGGTGCTGCCTTTAACGTAAATGGAGTCTATTGTCGTCCCGGAAACATATCCGGCGTCTGTCTTAATGGGATCAATGATAAAGTGGCCAAAATGATTTTCTGTGGCAGCCACGTAACCCACAGGTATTGTTACTGCCAAGGCCAGGACCAGAACCATCCCGATAGATTTAAACCCTAAAATATTTTTCCAATTCATTGTAATCCTCCTTTTCTATTTTACCGATGAAACATTTGGTGTTAGCCGTTTAAAATCTTCTTCCCAACCGGCTGCATACCTGCCAACATCCCGCGTTTCGAGCAAGTCCACAGAACACTTTGAGGAAACAACCGGAGTGGGAGCACCCCCGCTACCTCCCATTGATCTTTTTAATTCTCTCGTTTCCAGAAAAAAATGGAGCGTTCCTGCATTGATCCTCCTCTTTTCCTATCTTCCCTCACCCCCTTTCTTTTGGAAGTAAGTTACAAGTCCTACAACCTTTGTCAGTCATGGAAAATTCATTAACTTCTTCATCTCTGGGTAAGACAGGTTAAGTGACTAAAGTGAGCTAAAGTGCCTAAAGTTAAAGAAAGGAAATTTCTATACAGACAAGTTCAAGCAGGAATCCAAGGACAATCATCTCGAAAAAACGTACCGAAATTTAGAGAGTAAATACGTTACCGTTTCCTGGTCGGACAGCCACAACATCCAATTTTCTTTCCTTCCACCCTATGTTAGGGGCAATTACAAGATATATGCCAGAAAGAAAAAAAAGCAAAATATGAAAATAAGGTGCAATTTATGCTATTTTGGTGTGGAAATGACAGAAATGATTCTTAAGAAGTGTGCCATGTCCCAACAATGTGTCGGCGCACATTTGTGCCACGGCGCATTTTTTATTTTTCGTTTGGGAATTGAAATAGGTGGATTTTTCGATAGATGGTCCGCCGGCCAATACCTAATATACGAGCAGCCTTAGCTTTGTTCCAGTCGGTCTTGTTTAAAGCATCGAGGATCTCCTGGGCTTGCTTCGGTTCCTTTGCATGGGTTTTTGAGATTGTGATCTTCTCGGTCTTCTCAGAATTACCGATTTCCGAGGGTAGATGCTCGTGGGTGATCACTGGGCCGTGGCAGAGCACAAAGGCATGTTCCATCACATGCTCCAACTCCCGTACATTGCCCGGCCAAGGATAATTCATAAACCTGCTGAGCACCTCACTCGAAATCCCCTCGATATTCTTTTTGAACCTCTCATTAAAGGAGCGGCAGAAGTGATCCACCAACAACGGCAAATCCTCAAGCCGATCCCAAAGAGGAGGAAGTGGAACCTCCACCACCTTGAGCCGATAATAAAGATCCTGCCGAAATTCACCCCTTTTCACCTTCTCTTTGAGGTCTTTGTTCGTACAGGCAATCACCCGTACGTCCACTTTCTGAGGAGTCGATTCTCCCACCCTCTCAATTACCTTTTCTTGCAGGACTCTAAGAAGTTTTAGCTGGATCAGGGGAGAAATATCCCCAATCTCGTCTAACAAGATCGTCCCCCCATTGGCCGCCTGGAAACGGCCCTGCTTGTCTTTAATTGCTCCGGTAAAAGCCCCTTTGACATGGCCAAAAAGCTCGCTCTCAAGCAGACTCTCCGCCAAAGCAGAGCAGTTCACCGTGACGAAAGGCTGGAAGGCCCGCTCCCCGCTGTAATGAAGCGCCCTGGCAACGAGTTCCTTCCCTGTTCCGCTCTCCCCTGTGATCAAAACCGTGGTCTCCAGATTGGCTAAATCCTCTAAGAGCCGATAGATATCCTGCATTTTTTTACTTCTACCGATGATGCTCTGAAACTGGTTCCTCTCTCTCAATTCTCTTTCCAGGTCTCTGAGAAGTGTGATATCTCGGATGACCAGTACGGCTCCCATGAATTTGCCTTCGGGATCTTGGAGCGGAGAGCTGGTTACGCTGACGGTCTGCTGATGACGCTGCTGATGGCCGCATTCAATCCGATATTCCTTGATGGTCATTTTCTTTTCGAGAGTTTGCCTTAGAACCTCAGAGCAGGATTTGCTACATTGGTTCAGGCATTGGGAGAAGGTCTTGCCGGCTATTTCCTTTACAGCGATCCCGCAGATATCTTCCGTGGATTTGTTTGCTTCGATAATCCTTAGCTCTGGATCCACGGTAACGATGCCATCTTTTACACTTGCGAAGATGGCCTCCAACCGGCTGCGATGCTCGGCTAATTCTTTTTCTGTTTCCCTACGATCGGTAATATCCCGGCTTACGGTTCGAAATCCGGTAATCATCCCCTCCGCGTTTCGAATCAACGAAACAGAATCTTCGACAACCCTCCGCCTGCCGTCCTTTCTCATGATTTCGTAAACGATATTCTTACCAGGAATGCCGGTTCTGAAGACTTCATGGTATGCTTTATAAACAGTCTTGGCTGTTTCCTTATCTACATAGGATCGATAGCTCCTGCCTGGACCTTCTTCCACCGTATGTCCCCAGATTCTGCTGGCGCAATTGTTGGTAAACGTTATGATCCCCTTCAGATCCACCTCGGCCACACCGTCTTCAATCTCGTTGATGATCGTCTGGTATTTTTCCAAAGAATCGTGCAGGGATTTTTCCTTCTCCTTAAATGGGGTAACGTCCATGAGGTGGCCAACGTTTGCCGGTTTCCCACGGTAAATAGTAGTGCTGCCCCCCATATGCACCCAGATAATTGTCCCGTCTTTCTTGAAAACGCGAAAAATAGGCCTGTCCTGAAATACCTCGCTTCTTCCTTCTTCCATGCCGAGCTTAACCAACCTTCGGTCATCGGGATGAATCAATTCCCAAAACGATTTCCCGATCAATTCCTCGGGGCTTCCATAACCCAGAGTGTCAGATAGCATCGAGTTGACATAGCTGAACCGACCCCTTTGAATAACGTATAAGCCCACAAGCGATTTCTCAGAAATCGTACGATAACCGTCCTGCGAGTCCAAAGCAGTTGACTCAGGGGGGTTATACTTTTCGGGTTCATTCTCCCAATCGTTTATTCGTTCCTCGAGGCTTCTCCCGTTCAATCCTTGATCCATGATTGGCACTCCCATTTCCGGCTCCTCTCAAAGGCGCGTGGTTGCGATGGGATAGATCCCAAGGCAGATCCACATAAGAATTGAGTACTCGGACTTCAACTCCTCATAAGATGCGGTGAGATTTGGAGAATTTGGCAATGGTAAAAAGATAGGGGTATTTTTCTCAAAGCATCATTATTGTATTCCCCTATCCCCTTCTGGTTGGATTGAATATACGAAAAACGGGGTTGTGTGTCAAGCAACAAATCCACAAAACATGGAGTGGTTTCTCAAGCCATCCAGGGGGGACAAAATGTTGAACCAAAAAGCTTTAAAATAGAAAAGGCAGGGCCATTGCTGACCCTGCCTTATGTGATGGTGTTCTTTGTTATGAACCGTTATTTCAATCTTGCATTCATCCATTCCAGCACCGGTTGTTTTACATCTTCCAACGAGTGGGTGCCGGCGTAAACATCCAAGTGTCCATATCCTTGCAGGTAGATGGTGGTAATGTCGGTACTTGCAGTCCTGGGCTGATAAGATGGAGGGAGGTGCTGACAGATTCCCGAGGGGCAGCTCAGCTCACTGGCCATGAAAATAATCGGGAGAGTTATTTTACCCGTGTCATCGTAATCCAAATAGGGATTATCGAGATAATTGGCCATGGCGGCGCCTTCCAGGTCCTGCATACGCGGCCAATATCGGGTGAAATTGGAATAAATGTCTATAGCGACCTCGCGATCCATGTAGGTTTCTCCGTTACCGCCAGGATATGGCTTATAGTAATTCATTACCATCCCGGCACCCCATGCATAATATCCATAATAGCACACGAGATCCGAGATAAAATTGATTTCTTTCTTGTCGTCGGGTGCAAAATCTGGAATGGGTGGGACAAGTGAATTCGCCGCCGGAAGGGGTCCTCCCACCGTCGTCGTGGCGAACGGAACTGCCCCGGCAAATAGCGACCGTTCATACCCTGATACTTCGCTTAAAAATGTGTTGTAAGTAGCATTGGATGGGTTTCACCAGGGGGGATGGCACCAATGGAGAGCATCCTCTCCGAAATAATGAAACCTCCTGAAGGGTTCATGAAGGAATTTTCTTTGATTATCCTTTCTCATCGTTCGTTCCAAGGGTTCGGAGTCAATCTCCAATTACCGTCACTTGGTTTTGGACTGTTTCGCTTTCTCCTCGTCCTGCAATATCCTGCGCAACACCTTGCCTACCAGCGTCTTGGGCAGGTCCTTGCGGAATTCGAAGAACCTGGGAACCTTATAGCCTGTGAGCTTCTCCTTGCAGAACTGCTGCAGCTCCTCCTGCGTTGCCTGGTGTCCCTCCCTGAGCACCACCCATGCCTTCACTGCCTCCACCTGCCGCGAATCGGCGATCCCTCCAACACATACCTCGGCGACCGCCGGGTGCATCATGAGTATCTCTTCGACCTCACGCGGCCACACCTGGAAACCTCCGCACTTGATGAGGTCTTTCTTTCGCGATGTCAGGAAGAGGTAACAATCTTCATCCAGGTAGCCGATATCACCCGTATACAGCCACCCATCGCGTAAGGTCTCGGCTGTCTCCTCCGGCCGCTTCCAATATCCCTGCATCAGTTGCGGCGCTTTGATGGTGATCTCCCCTATCTCCCCCTGCTTCAGTTCCTTTGCGCCGTTGTCGATGTCCACAATGCGCACGACGACGTCCGTCGGGGGGATGCCAACCGATCCCTGCTTCCACTTTCCCTTCACAGAAAAGCTTGCGCCGACAATTCCCGATTCCGTTAAGCCATATCCCTCTACAACGGGTCCGCTGATGAGTTTTTCGAACCGGTGCTTGGTCTCACTCATCAGTGGAGCTGCGCCTGAACCGACACGTGTCAGTGACCGCAGATCGTTCGACTTCAGACCGGGATAGTTCAGTATTGCGTTCAGAGTGGTAGGGGTAACAGAAACGCAGGTGATCTTATCGTCCCTGATCGTCTCCACGAGATTTTTAATATCCCGTGGGTTTTGAATCAGCACCTGGGGGATATGACACATGAAATACGAGCCGAAGGAAACATAGACGCCGAAGGAATGGAACAGGGGCAGGGGCACCAGCGCCCTGTCTTCCCATTCGACAATCAGCGATTCAAACCACGCCCTGTGCACCATGGCCGTGATGATGATTGAATGGTGGCTGCCCATCACGCCCTTGGGAGTGCCAGTGGTGCCGCCGCTAAACAGAATGACGGCCGTGTCCGATGTGTTCACTTGGACAACGGGATGCGGTGTCCTCCTGTGCTTTGCGATCAGGTCGGTCCACCAGACATCTCCTTTTTCCAGCTTGATCGAATCACCCTCCTTCTTCATTGGCGACATCGCGTAGGTTTCGACGTCTGAAGCAATTACCCAGCGCAGCTTGGTGCGCGGCTGGAAGGATTTAACTGCCTGATAATAGGTCGAACCTATGATTGCCACCTCTGCCCCGATATCGTTGATCGAGCGCTCCAGTTCAAACGGCGTGTACAGCGGATTGAGAGGCACCACAATGGCCCCAGTCTTCCAGATGGCAAAAAAAACAATAAAGCTCTGCGGGCAGTTGAAGAAAAGACATATCACCCTATCACCCTTCTTCACACCTCCGGCCATGAGCGCGGCGGCCAGGGCATTGCTGTGCTCTTCTACCTCACGGTGGGAAACCTCCCTGGCCTGAAAGATGGCCAGGGGATGCTCCGGTCGTTGTTTCAAAGTTTCTGTGAGCACATCAAGTACGGTTATATCAGGATAGGGCTGCAATGTATGCGGCACGCCAGCGTCATAGTGCTTTAACCAAGGATAGTCTTTGATATTCATGTTTCCTTATTATGTGTTAATAGCCTCCGGGTAGGGTTCCTACAGTGGCCATTGGGATCGGTGCGCTTCTACACCCCAAGATATGCTTTTTTCACGTTTTCGTCGAGCATCAGATCGGAAGTCCTGCCCTGCAAAACCAGCTCGCCGTTTTCCAGAACGTAACCGTAGGAGGCGAGCATGAGCCCGAGACGAGCATTCTGCTCCACTAAGACCAGGGTCACTCCCTCACGGTGGATCTCCCTTATCTTCTCAGCCAGATGCTGGCGGAGTAAGGGACTCAGGCCCAAAGAAGGCTCGTCGAATAGAAGCACTTCCGGCTGCGCCATCAACCCCCGCGAGATAGCCACCATCTGCTGCTGCCCGCCGCTCAACTCGCGGGCCTTCGCATGGAGTCGTTCCTTCAGGTCGGGAAAAAGAGCCAGCGCTTTCTCCATGGATATCTGCACCTGTCTTTTGTCTTTTCGCAGATAGGCTCCCATCTGCAAGTTCTCTCTGACGGTCATGAGCGGGAAAAGCTTTCTGCCTTCCGGGATCTGAATGATGCCCCTGGACGCGATCTTCCCGGGTTTCAAATCGGTTATTTTCTCCCCCTTAAAGAGAATTTCACCCTGACCTTTCTTCACCTTCACGATTCCGCTGATGGCATTAAGCGTCGTCGTTTTACCCGCACCGTTTGCGCCGAGGACGGTGACGAAGTCTCCTTTATTCACGGATAAAGACAGCTTCCTCACCGCTGCTTTCTTGCCGTACTTAACCCAGATGTTTCTAAGCTCCAGCATGCCTTATAACATCTCCGTTCCCAGGTACGCCTCGATGACCTCCTGCTGATTCATCACTTCCTCAGGCCTGCCATCGGCAATCTTGTTGCCGAAGCTGAGAACGGCTACCCTGGTGGCTATATTCAAAATGACCTTCATGTTGTGCTCAATCAAAATAATGGTGACCCCCTGGTCGTTAAGCTTCTTGATCTTATCTACCACAAACATCGCCTCTTCATGGTTCATACCGGTAGTCGGTTCGTCGAGAAGGAGCACGCTCGGGTTGGCGATCATCGCCATGGCGATGCCAAGCATCCTTTGATACCCGTGCGAGAGTCCTTCCGCCGGTAGAAATGTGTCGTTCAACAGGTCAAGGAGCTTCACCAGTTCGATGACCCTGCCCACCACCTTTTCATTTTCATCCTTCCAGACCTTCGTCTCGAAAAAGGACTGCCAGTGGCTTGTCCTATACTGCTGGTATGAGCTAATGAGCATGTTTTCCACAACCGTGGCGCCTTCATAGAGCACATTCGACTGGAAGGTTCGTATGATGCCCATCTTAGCTATCTGATCGGGCCGTAGCCCGGACAATTTTTTACCCTGAAAAGATATCTCTCCCCTGGTGGGACGGTAATAGCCGCTGATGATATTAATCAGAGTGGTCTTACCTGAACCGTTGGGCCCGACGATGCCCAGGATTTCACCCTGCTCCACCCGCAAGTCAATATCCTCAAGGGCGGCCAGCCTACCGAAATGTTTGGTTACATTTCTTAACTCTAAGTAAGACATCTCTGGTTCGCTTCCTGATTTAATACAAACACAGCAATCCTTTTCCTTTTGCCCTTGGATTTCCCCTCACCCCGCCTCTCCCCCAATGGGGAGAGGGGAAGAGTAGGGGGTCTAATCATCCGACGTATCCGGTTCATACTCCTCTTCCCTCCAGACCACCTTCCGCCAGAATCGCTCCCAAAGGTCAACAAGCCCCGTCCCCTTGGGAAGGAAAATGAGCACCAGCATCACAGCAGCGCCAAATAAGAGGGGTTGAATACCATAGGTTTCCAGGCGGGCCAGATAGTCGCCTAAAGTATAAAGCAAGACAGCGCCAATAATCGGTCCCCCTGCCAGCGAGCTTATGCCGCCCACGATACTCATAATCATGATCTGTATGGACTGCCACAATCCGAATAGGTAGGGCGTGATCACGGACAGGAAATGTGTGTAAAGGGAGCCGGCAAGGCCGGTGAACACTCCTGCCACAGTAAAAGCGATAACCCTGTACTTCATCAGATGGATGCCTTGATGCTCAGCAAGGACCGGATTGAGTGCGATACCAGCGAAGGAGCGCCCCATCCGGCTCTCACCAAGCTTCCAGAAAATCAGTCCCGTGGCGGCCACCAGACAGACCGTGAGGTAAAAATAGGGCACTGGACTCGCGGCAAAATTTATTTCAAAGCCGCCCAGGACGACGGGCGGCGGCGGAGATGTTATCAAACCTCTCGTCCCACGGGTGACGGGCTCCCACTGCTGGGCAATAATTCTCACAATCTCACTCAGAGCCAGCGTAATAATTGAAAAATAGATGTTACCTACCCTTAGCACAACCATGCCTACAAGCATTGCCACGATTCCCGATACCATACCCGCCACCAAAAAGCTCGGCCAGAATGGCAGACTTAGTTTGACGGTGAGTATGGCAGAGGTGTAGCCGCCGATAGCCAGAAAGGCAGACTGTCCCAGGCTGAATTGTCCTGTTCTCAAAACGAGTGTGAAGCCCATGACGGCAATGGCCAGGAGGCCGCTCAAAATGAGCATGGAAAGGGTCGCCACATTCGTGGTGATCACAGGCACTAAAACGATTGCGAAAATCAGGAGCCCGATGACTATCTTGGGAACCATATTTTTATAATCAATGAATGGCATCATTTTAAGGAAGCTCCAAATAACCCCTGCGGCCTGACCAGAAGGATAAAAATGACGAGCAGGAAGAGCACAACCTCAGATAAGTAGGATAGATAATAGGCGATGACGCTGTTAAGGAATCCTAACATGAGGCCGCCCGCAATGGCTCCGGTGAGGCTGCCGATCCCTCCGATGACAATGGCCAGTAAAGACATAATCATGGGAATGCGTCCCATAAAAGGGTTTACCGCGTAGACCGGCGCCATGATACTGCCGGCCATGGCCGCCAACCCACAGCCAATGCCCATCACAATTAATGAGAGGCGCCCTACGCTGACGCCGTATAAGCTTGCCGCATCCGGTTGCTGGGCTGTCGCCCTGATGGCCAGCCCTACCTTGGTAAAATTCAACACGATATACATGGCGACCAAGACCACCAGGGTGAAAAAGAGCACGGCGACCTTCTGGTAGCTGATGCTGAATGAAGCCAGGTTTATGACGCCGGGCAGTACTGTGCTCAATCCCCTATCCTGCATGCCGAAGAGCATACTGGCCGCCCCCTCGAAGAAAAAGATAAGTGAAATGGTCGCCACGCCCACATATAAATCGCCCTTGACGCGATCGATAACGAGTTTCCTAACCGAGATACCCAACCCCGCCATCAGCAGTCCTGATATCAGGATGCTTATGGGAAAGGGGATGCCCCAAGCCGTTATTGTGTAATAGACGACGATGGCACCGAACATGTAGAACTGACCGTGAGCCCAGTTCAAGATTCCAAGGATGCTGAAAACCAGCACCATGCCGAAGGCCATGGTCATATAGATGCAGCTCTGTATCAGTCCGTCAATCCAGATTCCGGCAGGGGGCATCCCTTTCTTTTCCTCCTCTTCCCCGGTTTCCCGGCGATTAGGGGAGATTGGTTAATGGATGTTCACTTAGGTATACTTCCTTATTACCCTTGATCTGAGACATACAGCCTGGGGTTCCAAAGACGATCGGTGAACCGTAAGTCTTAGCACCCGACATGGTGAACTTTCCAATAGTTGTATCAAAAGTGCCGCCGCGGATAGCCTTCATGATCGCATCTGGGTCGTCCACCGTGCCAGCCTTTTGCATGGCTTGAGTCAAGATCTCAATATGATGCGGGAACCAGCCTATCCAGGCGGTGTAAGTGTAGGGTTTACCCTGCTTCTTCGAAACGATCTCCATCACCTCCTGGCACCTCTTTATCTTTTTGGGATCTACCTTGGTCTTCTTGAAATCCCAGTTGGCAAAATACTGACCCATGAAGCCCTGAGAGGCCTCCATGCCGCTGACCCCGATATACATCATCGGGTCCAGGATTCCGCCGGAGGTACCAGTTCGCCAGGTCTTGAAGCCCATTTCCCAGCGCTGCTTGGTGATCAGCATGGCGGCCATGACATCGCCGGCGCCGTAAATAATATCGCAACCGGCTTCATTGTATCGTGTAATGTAGGGAGCGAAATCCTGCGTGCCGGGCGGATACCATTCATGGTGATACCTGATTTTCGCCTTATCCAGTTCACGATCCACATAGTCCCAGCCGATGCCTTTACCCAGGGTCGAGTCGTTAATGCCTATCCTTTTGTAATTGGGGAAGGCCTCGGCAATGGCGAAGATATCAGAGATAAATTGTTCATGGGAAGGATTGGCAAAGACCGTGTAAGGCTGCTTTTTGGGGTCATAGACACCCCCCGGTACGGCCTCGTTGCCGGTTCTGCACAAATAAATGACCTTAGCTTGATTGGCCACGGCGGATACGGAGGGAAAGTTCCAGCTCCAGTGCGAGACGATGAACTTCACCTTGTCTTCGTAAATAAGTTTCTTGGCTGCGGCGGCCCCCCCCTCAGGCGTATTCATGTCGTCAACGTTAATCAACTGGAAGTTGTAGGTTTTATTACCCACCTTGAAGCCTTCCTTATTGAACAGATCTAACCAGGTCTGAGAGGGTGGAATCCCAATCTGACCCCAGGGACCTGCCGGGCCGCTCAGCGGTGTGGGTGAGCCCACCTTTATAATGATGGGTTCCGCCGCTTGCGCTGGTTTCAGCGCCAAGGTAATGCCAAACACCATACCAAGGATCACTAAAATTATTGCGATGCTGTAAGTTCTTTTCATGACTTTTTCCTCCTTCTTTCTTTTTTTGGCCATTGTTCACTTCAAGTTTTCTTCCGCTAACGCATACACCTCCTTTCCAAGGTCAGTGGCCATGCCTCAGCTTCTTTCCATGACTATTCTCGAGATGATGGCCACACTCCCCCTCACCCCCGCCCTCTCCCACCAGGGGAGAGGGAGTAATCGAAGCAGCCAGTTCTCTCAGCCACCCGCAACTAAGAGCATCAGATCAAGTTTATCGCCATCCTTAAGGACCGGTTCATCAAGCTGGCTTATGTTCCTGCCATTAAGGAGGAATATGCTGTTATCCCAGATTGACTGCCTTTTATTGACTCCCATGGATTTAAGCTTTTTCTCATATACAGGCCCGTAGTGAACCTCAACATAATCCCTGGCTTCCTCAATACTTTTTACGTTGACGGTTACAGTTTGTGTTCCAAGGATGACTCTCAACGGGCCGATGAAGTTGATATGGATTTTAGCCAAGATCGATCCAATCCAGTTTAAGATTTTGCGTCCGTGCTTGTTACTACTTGGCGCCGATTGATGCCGCGATCTCCGGCATGCCCAAGCTTTCTAAACGTTTCTTCGATGGCTTGCCGGTAGCGCTGTCCCAGTCTCTGAGGGCATAATACTCAGGCAGCATCTTTTCCATGTTCGGCACATGGCCCTCCTGCCCGCCATCGGGAATCGGCCTCATCGCCAGTTCAGGCAACACATCATCTTTCGCAGTAATGCCGAGCTTGCAAGACAGGGATCGCTGCAACTGAAAGGCGCGTTCCCCAGCCTTCAATAACTGGTCCAAGTCCGTATTCCAGCCTGTGGAAGCATTGATCATATCGGTGATCAATGCAACCGGTATAATGGCCCAGTGACAGATACCGATTGAATCGCATACCGCCCTCCAGTTCTGGCTTCTTTCAACCATCTCCGCCTTATCATCAGCCCAGCGGTCTGTTATCTTAAAGGCTAAGTCAGGATGGCCCGTACCACCGTCTATATTGTATCCATCGCTTTTATTATGGTCCGCTCCCCGCGCGGCGGTTGCATAAACAAGGCCCATGGAGTGAAACGCCCTCGGGTCGTGCATGGGGAACTCAAGTCCCTTGGTTTGGACTGCCTCTCCGATAGGCCGGCCGTATTTTTGCGCCATCCGCTTCGTTCCGCCTGCCAGGATAGCGCCAAAGCCCTGGTTCTTGCCGATCTGGTGTACAAGCTCGATCGCCGCGTCGATATTTCCCCAGGTGAGCTTAAGGCCGCCGGTGTCCTTCTCGGTAATGACTCCCAGGTGATACAGATAGAACGCATAGCCGGCGCTGGCGCCACTGCTGATCGTATCGAACCCATAAGCGTTACACATCTCGTTAAAGTAAACGGCCGTGGACATATCGAGATCGAGCCCCATCATCGCGCCCCAGGCGATCAATGTTTCATATTCAGGGCCTTCGACCCTATCATATAGATACTTTCCTTCTTTGATCTGGAGTATCTTGCGGCAGCGTATCGGGCAGCTGTAACAGGCAGTACTGTCGGTCTGATATTGCTCCACCTGTGTGGCACCGCTTATTCTTGTTGCTTCAGGCAGGGTAGCCGCTGTGTAATATTTCGTTGGGCCATCGCCGTAGGAGATAGCACCATCAACCCATCCGGCTGTGCCGGTTTCGTGCATGATCATGGAGAGGAAACCTTCCTTGACTTCGGTCATGGCTTGCCGTGCGGCCTCGCGGAACCTTTCCGGGTCATGCATGGGAAGCTTTATCTTGCCGCGAACCGCAATCGCCTTGACCTTCTTGGAGCCCATCACACATCCCAGCCCAGCCCGGCCAAGGCAGTGACCGTATTCGGAGATGATGTTGCCGTAGAGCACCAGGTTCTCCGAGGCAGGACCGATACAGGCAACCTGAATACGATTGTCTCCAGACTCCTTTTTAATTTCCTCCTGGGTCTTGTAGGTATCCTTGCCCCACAGGTGGCTGGCATCTTTAAGTTCGGCAACTCCGTCCTTGATGTTTAGGTACACTGGTTTAACTGATTTGCCTTTGAGGATGACGCCGTCGTAGCCGGCATTCTTGAGCTCTGCGCCAAACCAGGCGCTGGCATTGGCATCACCATAGTGCCCGGTGTAGGGAGATTTGGTGGCACCACCCCAGCGGCTGACGCTGGGTCCGCTGGTACCATTGAGGAGACCGGGCATGAGGATAAGCGGGTTATCGGGTCCGAGCGGGTCCGTTTTCTCATCAACCATGTCAAAGAGGTAGCGCGCGGCCAAACTCGTGCTGCCGATAAAGTCGCGTGCATATTTCTCATTCAGAGGCTCATCGGTGAGCGTACTCTTGGTGAGATCAGCAATGAGCAGCTTGCCCTGATATCCGTTCATGGCAATGTCCTCTTAGGATAGAAGGATTCAAGGGGTCAAGGATTCAAGTGAAAGGCATGGAAGTTAAAACCCTCGAATCCTCGAATCCTGGAACCCTATTTTCGTTTTAAAAGTCGACGCTTTTGCCTTCATACGCATAGCGGAATATCTTGCCTAAGTCTTCCTCGCCAGGAACACGGGTAACGGTAATCGTCATCACCTCATTCAACGCTCTGTCTATCAGCCCAGGAATGGATTCATCATACTTCGCCTTATCGATGCCGCAGTCCTTGACTGAGAGCGGTTGGCCAATCTCCTTTGCCAGTGCACGGGCCTTGGCTACCAAGGCTTTGGCGCATTCCTTGTCAGCGCCTGATGCGACGCCGCAATAGCGCGCTATCTCGGCATACTTGGCCGTTGTCTCCTCGGAGCCGTTTATTAGGTATTCCATGGTGTAGGGCAGGAAGAGGCCCACGGCGCGCCCATGAGGAAGATGGAAAATTGCGCCAAGGGCGTGTCCGCAGCTATGGCCCAGCCCCGCCATGGAATTACCGAAGGACATACCACCGAGTGCAGCAGCGTACATCATCTCCTTGCGTGCATCGAGGTCGTTCCCGTTCTTGTAAGCTTTAGGCAGATATTCAAAAACTCGCCGTGCTGCAATCAATCCCGGACCGTCCGTGATGCTCGTACCCCATGTTGACACGTATCCCTCTATCGCGTGAGTGAGGACATCCATACCGGTATCGGCTGTGATTTGTGGGGGCATGCCAGCGACCATGACAGGGTCAAGGATGGCGACATCCGGCATACATTCGGTCGTACCAAGACCGATCTTGCGCTGATACTCCGTGTCGGTGAGCACGATTGCCCACGTGGCTTCTGAACCCGTGCCGCTGGTGGTCGGAATAGCCATGAGCTTGGCTTTGGCCCTGAAATTGTAAGTATCGGACGCAATAATAGCGTCCGGCTCGAGGTCCGGCCGCACCAACAAGATGATAATAGCCTTGGCCGCATCCATGCAAGAACCCCCGCCCAGGCCGATGACCCAGTCGGGCTGGCACTTTCCTACTGCCATGCCGCCCTTTTTGATTGTGCCCAGTGACGGCTCGGGTTCTATTTCATCAAAGATCTGCCATTTAATGTTCACTGCGTCCAATTGGTCGGTAACCAGCTTGGTTAACCCGAGTTTTACGATGTTCTTATCTGTGACAATGAAAGCTTTCTTACCCTGAATCTGCACTATGTACTCAAGAGCATTATCACCATAAACGATAAAAGGGCAGGAAAAGGTCCACATATCAACCTCCTACGTTAGAAGAAAAGGATTCAAGGATGATAGGGTTCAAGGGGTCGAGGGTCTGGTTCATATACTTTCTATATAGTTCATTTGAACCCTTGGCCCCTCGACTCCTGGAATCCTTATTATCAGTCAAGCCACTCAGTGGGTATCCTTGCAGTAATGTTGGTAAGCTCATTCGCCGCCTTGGTGTAGCGTATGATTTTGCTCATGGTGCCCCTGCTCCCCGTCATGAGCTTCGATTGCTTGGTGATCAGTGCCTGTGTGGAGTCGAGCTGCTTTAGGCATATTCTCTTCCAGATAGGATAGGGGGCTGCAATGATAAATTCAGGGTTGTATTTTTTGGTATCGGTCACGACTTCTGCTTTCCGGCATTTACCATGATAAAGATCGACGTACCCGATAATGGGTTCTTTGACCGGCCCGCCCTTTTCTGTGATAAAATAAAAGTCACCTTCCCAGGTCTTTGCCGCCTCTTCGTAGGCCTTGCTTTTGTTGATCTCTTCCATGTAGATATCATACCATTCCTGTGTCCCGAACTTTGCCATATTTAAACACCCTCCTTCTTTTTCATAATTTTCTGTATTTTTCCAGACCATTCATAATACTTTCCCTCGTAGGTGGTTCAGAAACCATAACGGATTCGTTCTAATAAGCCTGTTTGTAGATTTCGAGAACCTCCATCGGATCACTCACAGGACGGGCATTGAACAAATCAGCCGTATCCGCAATGGCGTGAAAAGCGCACATCATGAGGCCCTCTTCAGAGACGCCGACGTCGCGCAGCCTCATCGGATGCCCCGCCTTTTTCATCAGGGCTTCCACTGCGTCCGCCGCTGCCAGGGCCGCATCGCGCTCTTTCATGCCGATGGTGTTGACGCCCAGGGCCTGCGCCACGAGAGCCAGCTTGTCAGCGGCATGATCGACGTTGAAACGCATCACCTTGGGTAATACGATGCCGCACGCAGCTCCGTGGGGGACATGGTGCAGCGTCCCCACTGTATGTGCCATGCCATGCGCCAGCCCTACCTGGGCAATGGTAAATGCCCATCCCGCCAAGGTGGCCGCTATCTGCATATTGAGCCTCGCCTTTTCATTTTTGCCGTCGGCAACAACGAGCGGCAGGTTTTCACTGATCAGGCGTATGGCGTGCAATGCCTGGCCGTCGCAGATCTGGTTCGACATGATGCTCGTGAGAGCCTCAACGGCATGGGTCATGGCGTCCATGGCTGTGGTGACGGTCAACTCCTTGGGCAGGGTCATGGTAAAGCGCGGATCCAAAATGGCTACATTCGGCATGATGTGCGTGTCTACTATGAAGAGTTTACGTCCGGCACCTGTGCTTGTTAGGACGGCTACATTGGTCACTTCGCTACCGGTTCCCGCTGTGGTTGGGATGGCAATATGAGGGGTCTGCGGTTCAGTAAGCACCAAGAAGTTAAGATGGTCATTGGCTTTGCCACCGTTCTTTAAGGTCACACAGACTCCTTTGCCGGTGTCGATCACGCTCCCGCCTCCAACGCTAACGATGCAATCGGCCCTAAGTTCACGGGCCGCATCTACCGCTCCATCGACTGATTCAAGATCGGGATCAGCCGGTACCTTGTCATAGATGCCCACGCAAAAATCAGCCAGCGCATTCTTAACAAGATCTGCAAGCCCGGCTTTCCTGACACCTGGATCGGTAAGGATAAGCGCCCTGCGGCAACCCACATCTACGATTGCCTTGGAGATCGAGCTCAGGGCTCCACGGCCAGCGATGACGGCTGTCGGGCAATTGTAACCGAAACCCTCCACTTTCTTATTGTCCGACAGAAGCGAGAAGTTCATACTGCTGTTGCGGTCAGCCAAGTAGTTCACATGGACTCTTTTGACCTGCGTATATTCGTGCAACCCTGCCGCTCCCAATTCGCGTCCCACGCCTGACTGCTTATATCCACCAAAGGGACAGAAATCCGCGAAGATATGGTAATTGTTGATCCACATGGTTCCGGTGCGAACCCCGCGGGCCACGCGCTCCGCGCGCGCGGTATTGTTGGAGAACACTCCACCCCCCAGACCGTAGATGGAATCATTCGCTATAGCGACCGCCTCTTCGTCGCTATCATATTTGATCACGCAGACAACAGGGCCGAATATTTCTTCTTGTGCGATGCGCATTTTATTCTTCACATTGGCGAAGATGGTGGGAGCGTAATAGTACCCTCCTTTGATTCCTTGAGCTTCGACGCGTTTGCCGCCGGTGATCAGCTCAGCGCCTTCCTCTTTCCCCATCTTGACGTAGCCGTCAACCGTGGCTAATTGCTGTGCGCTCACCAATGGCCCGATATGGGTATTCGGATCCATTTGGTATCCGACGCGGAGAGCTTCTGCTCGCTTCTTGAACATATCAATAAACTGGTCATAGATTTTTGACGAAACTAAAACACGCGTGCCTGATTCGCAGATCTGTCCCTGATGGGAGAAGGTGCCGTACGTTGCGCCTTCCACAGCCAGACTCATATCCGCATCGTCGAGAATGATATTGGCGGACTTTCCGCCAAGCTCGAGCGTTACCTTTTTTACCGTATCTGACGCCATTCTCATAATCTCACGCCCCACGACGGTGCTGCCGGTAAAGGCTATCTTATCTACATCTGGATGGGTGCAAAGGATTTTCCCCAACTCTCCTCCCGATCCGGGTATGACGTTTACCACGCCCATGGGTATGCCGGCCACTTTAGCAGCCTCGGCAAGGATCAGGGCTGTCAGAGGGGTGTAAGAAGCCGGTTTCAGCACTACGGTGTTCCCCATGGCCAGCGCCGGGATCATTTTCCACATGGCCATAAGCATCGGAAAATTCCACGGAATAATTCCTACGCACACCCCGATCGGTTCGCGACGTATAAATTCGCGGCCCGGTCCGAATGCATTCCCGGAGGCAGGAATTTCCTCTTCCCATGGGAATTTGGTCGCAGCGTAAAGGCTGATGTTGCGCGCATACCCAATACAGAGCAAGGGCATAAACTTTGCCAAGTTTAAAATTTGTCCTGCATTCATGGATTCGGTTGCGGCCAGGCGCAGGCCCTGCTGGGCGATCTGATCAGCGAAATCCTGGATTTTCGCCAGTCGCGCGGCAGGGGCAAGACCGCTCCAAATCCCGCTGTCAAAGGCCTTGCGCGCAGCGGCGATAGCAGCCTCTGCATCAGCCTTTCCTGCTTGAGCAACCGTGGCGATGGGTTGCTCGGTTCCAGGATCAATTGTTTCAAAGGTCTTGCCGCTTGCAGCGTCGACAAAATCACCGTTTATAAACAGCTTGTAATGTTCCATTTTAGACCTCCTTTATATGCTTTTGAATACCGGCTTGCCATGCAAAAAATTTGTTCAGAAAATAGCTCTCAAATCCCCCCAACCCCCCTTTGCGAAAGGGGGGTGAGGGGGGATTAGCAATTTTTTCGTTCGAGAGTGACACACCCGTCATGAAAGGTCGTTCTGTTGATTCTCATTGATGAACGGCGTTTCAACCATTATTGTGAATCGGGAAGGATGCCGATGGCACAGACACCCAAACCGTCCCACTCGCTCACGGGCTTGTCTGACGTGAGGATGAAACCTTTCCTTCCGATTTCATCCGTATAAGAGATTGTTATATCCCCAGCCAATTGGGAAACCTCGGGGTCGATCACAAACGTCAGACCATCTGCCTCTTCGATCAGGTCAGGCTCGCGGATACTGTCCACGCTTAGACCCAAGGATGGATCACAACACCCGGTGAACTGTAGATGAATGCGGAGGGGCCGTTGAATTCCCTTTTCAGCAAGAAATGATTTGATGGCTTGACCTGCTCTCGCCTCGAGCTTGACCGTAGGAATCGCCCTTTCTATTCTTATGTATTCCCAGCCCTTCGCCAAGCATGACTTTGAGAGATTTTTCTATTTCTAATGGATTCAAATGGCTGTTTGTTGGCTATTTATTGACAATAGAAATTTTTTCCTTCATTATTAGCCTGTTTCAAAATAACTGTCAATCCCTTTTGGTGTTCCATAAGCTTTCCTGTTTTATCGCAAAACAAGCCATTGTTTTCTGTTTATCATAACTCTTATAATTAGGGGGCAGGGGTTGTCCCCGCCCCCTTTCTTCAAGCTCCGTGCCGACTCCTTACGCTCATGATAATCAGTGCCAAGAGTCGTGTCCGTGCCCCTGATGTGCAGTCCATTTTTCATCGCACCGGCCTTCGATGTAGTCATCAAGCTGGACCGATACGGATTCGGAGAAAGTGTTCCCCTCGTTGATGATTGCCCAGTTGGGCACGTTTATCCCGTGCATCGCACCGCAGTTGCCTCGCGGGATCGACACAATGGATATAGTCGCATCGGGAGGCGTAGCCCCACGGAGATAAACGTCAACGGCACTCAGGAAAGTTGTATTTAATGCCGGGACGGGGATCGGTGGTGTAAGGTTGTTAATGTGGTCCGAATCCCAATCGCAAATAAAATACGCCACTAACATGTGGCTTGCATAGGCGTTGGCCGCATTAACGACGTTAATGCCGTTAATGGTGAGGATGTCGTTGAAGCCGTCATTCTGATCACCCAACCACTCCCGGTTCCTGGTAATAATCAGGTTGGTCTGATCGGGGTTCCTGGTCATTAAAGCACCAAGCCCACTACCGACCGGAGAGGTGTTGAGGCGGATAAAGTAATCACTCCTTATCCGAGGTTCGAGGTAGAAGTGGTGATTCCCGCCTGGACGGGCAATGTTAATTTCATAATATTCACCGGCCCTGGCCCTAAACGGTCCAAAGTTTCCGCTCTCATCTATCGGGTACGTTGCCTCCGGGTGCCTATGTTTTCTGGCGCCTGTTTCGCCGTTGAGTTTATAGATCTCCACAGTAGCGCCTGCAACGCCCGCATTTTGGGGGAACAGGACCGCCCTTCCGGCTAGGTTAATGTGACCATCGCGATCAGGCAGAACCGACGTGCTTTTAGGATCGTGACCGGTAAAGAACTTGTACATCAGGGCAAATGACTCGGGAGAGGTGGCCGTTTCGTTATGAGGCTGTTTGGGGAGAACATAGTTCTCCGCCCCCACGATCGTAGGTATCGGCGAACCGGGGACAAACCTGAACTCGGCCCAGAGGGCCAGGGTGGGCACTCCTCCCGGAAGGCTGGTAGCTGCTCTGCCGTCAAGATTCACATAGTGGGCAACCTTGGTGGCACGCGTTGGGTTACTCAGGTAGGACTGCGACACAAATGTGCCCAGAGAATGCCCCAAGAGCTCGACTTTATCGGCGCCGGTCTCCTGCAGAATGGCGTCGATACGGGCATCAAGGGCAGCTAAAACGGCCGGGGCAGTGGTAGCGTAATTAGGAGAATCGTATTCAAACGCATTGAGGTATTCCTGGGGGTAGCCGTTGCTGGCAAAACGCATGGCCTGCCACTCAAATTGTTGTGCCGAGCCCGTATAGCCATGAACAAAAATCATGGGTCGGATATACGGAAACTTTTTTTGATAATCGGCGCTGGCTGGTGTAGATAAAAAGCAAAGCCCGATCAACATGAGAACCAACAAAGTGATCATTGAACAGCAAGTTAATTTCTTCATCGTCTCCTCCTTCTTTTTAAAATGTGATTCTGCATTCCTGATTTCTTTATGTCTTTGAGCTACGGTTTTGGGCGCCCCCGACAGGGCTCATTTATTCTGTCGGGGGGTCACTCAGCAACACTTGAGGGGCTTTTTCACGGGGGATGGTGCCAATGGAGGATATTCTCCCAGAGACCAAGGGGTTTTCTGGATAATTTGGAAAGCCAATTTCCTTCCCAACCCATTCTCGCCATAGTCTCCCCGCCGTTCCGAATGGATGGCTCGAACTTTCCAGGTCCAATTTACAATGTTCCGGCTATACAGAACGATTGTTATAGATAAGATGGAGATGCTTAAGTTTGTCGGTGTTGGCTCTTTCTTGACAATAGAAATTTCTTGGTACATTATTACTCTGTTTTGAAATAGCTGTCAATCTTTTTTGGTTTTTCATAAAAATTCCTGTTTTATTGCAGAGCAACCCTTCCGGATGTACATCTTTCCTCTCTCCTGATGACGCTCCATTCCTGAAAAGGCGGAAGAGAACAAGGCGCTCAGGAAACGGGAGAAAGGAATGAGAAGGATTTGGCAATGAATCTTGATGAGACATTGTTAGAAGGCATAAAGGGTTTCCTGGATAAGGAGGAGGGGAGGTGTCTGTACGAGGTGGCCTTCAAGGCCAGCCGACTGGGGCCTTGCCTGGAGATAGGGAGCTACTGCGGCAAATCGGCGATCTATCTTGGCAGCGCCTGCAGGGAAAATAAAGGTATCCTCTTTTCGATTGATCATCATAGGGGCTCAGAAGAGCAGCAGCCGGGGGAGGAGTATTTTGATCCTAATCTCTTTGATGCCCAGAGCGGCCGTATTGACACATTCAAAGAGTTCAGAAGAATGGTTGAGAAGGCCGGGCTCGAAGACACGGTCGTTCCTCTGGTCTGCCGATCTGATGTGGCCGCACGCTTATGGGCCACGCCGCTGAGTCTGGTCTTCATTGATGGCGGACACTCCTATGAGTCTGTTTTCACCGATTATCAGTGCTGGAGCCGGCACATCCTGCCACACGGCTATCTGTTAATCCACGATATTTTTATTGATCCGGCACAGGGGGGGCAGGCACCTTATGAGGTCTATAAGCTTGCCAGGGCTTCCGGTCTTTTCGAAGCGCTGCCCATGATCAAGACCCTGGGCGTGCTCCAAAGGATACGTGATGCCTCGGGCTGAGGGCGGTCTATTCCGTCTTCAATGATCTCGATGAGAAGGGGAAGGGTCTCCAGAAGCTGTGGCTGAACAGAAGGCTGGCTGAAGTCATATCATACAGGATATCGGCTGCAAGCAGTACGGCCGCTGCCGTCCACGCGGTTTTTTCCGTCGTGTAGATTTCGCGCTCCGGGAAGGTCACGCCTGTCCAGAATGCGCCGTCATCATATTGCTTGTCAAGTATCCATCCGAAAACCATCTCCGCCGTCTTGAATTCGCCGATCGCTGCAAGCGCTATCGTCAGTTCCGCGGTTTCGGCCATGGTCGCCCACGGCCGGTCTGATACGCAGCGCACCCCCCACTCGGGAACAACAAAGTCATCCCATGCCTTTTCAATCCGTCTTTGGGCTTCCGTATCCATCATGGCGCCGCTCAGTATAGGGTAATACCAGTCCATGGAAAAACAGGATTTGGTCTGGTCAAAAAGGTGAGGCTTGTTCCGAATGGCGTCTCTCAGCTTTATGCGTGCCGCCTGCCAGCGGGGTCTGTGCTCGCCTAAGAACCGAGCCATTCTGAGGGCGCAGCTGAGGCTCATATAGATGGAGCTTGAACCGGTCAGAAGGGCTTTTCTATCTATGCTGCCGTCAACTCTTTTGGCCCAGAGGATTTCACCCTCTTTGGCCTGGAGGTCTATCACATAGTCTATGGCTTTACCCACGGATGGCCACATGATCCGAACGAACTTGTCATCGCCTGTCGCCAGATAGTAATGCAGCACCCCGACGGCAATATAGGCCGTCATGTTTGAATCCTTGTACGCCCCTTCTTCCGGTTTGCCTTTGTGGTAATAGGACCACCAGCTCCCGTCATCCATCTGGGTCCTGGCAGACCATAGGTACGCCTCCCTGGCTTCCTCAACATAGCCCCCTACGGTTAACCCCATGGCGCTTTCGACATGATCCCACGGGTCGGTCTTGCCGCCATCAGACCAGGGGATTTCCCCATCCCCATTTTGTACCCTCGCAATGAATTCTGCTGTCGCTGCGATATCAACAGGGGCATACTGAGTTCTCTGACAGGGGATCGTCTTAGGCATGTTTTCCTTTCCTCAAGTAGAGCACCAGGCTTTTCCCAAGAAGAGGATTCAGCAGATGCTCCAGCGAGCGCATCATCCTGCTCCGTTTCATGATCCCCCACACCAAGAAACGGTGATACAGGTTCACAAGTGAAGAATCATTCCGTGTCGGTCCCACCAGGCACTTGAGCCACCAGTATGGGGTGTGGAGACTGTGGGCAAAATGAAGAGCCCATTTCTTGACACCGGCCATTTCCAACAATTCGATCAATTCTTTCTGTTTGTATATCCGGATATGCCCGTTGTTGGCGTTGTGGTAGTCGGACGAAAGAGCCCAGCAGATGCGTTCCGGCAAGTATCTTGGAACGCTTACCACCACGTCTTTCCCCGGCTTTACGACCCTGGTCACCTCGTGGACGGCGGCCTCCTGATGAGGTACATGTTCCAGAATCTCTGAACAGATCACAACGTCGAAGACATTGTTTTTGAAGGGAAGCGCGGTAATGTCGGCCACCATCGTCCCCCATATCCCATTCCCCTGTACTCCCAGCGCTTTCTCCTCCAGCAGACGCTTCCTGGCCTCCAACACATCATCGAAATTAATATCCAGTGCGATCGCCATCACGTTCTCATGTCTTGAGACCGCACAGGTATGACGGCCTGACCCGCAACCCACATCCAATATCTTAGACCCCGGTTGTATGTGTAATCTATCAAGATCGACAGTGATCACGGATGGTTTCCCGGTACACCTCGACGGTCTTTTCGGCCGCCTTTCGCCAGGTGAAAGAATCTTGCACTCTTTTAAAGCCGGCCTGCCCCAATTGCCGCGCCCTTTCGGGATTGTCAAGAAGCTCCCCGATGGCCTTGGCGAGCGCTCCCGAGTCAGCCGGAGGCACAAGCACGCCCGCATCTCCTACCACCTCAGGCAAGGCGCCCCCTGTCGTGCTGATGACCGGGACGCCGCATGCCATGGCCTCGCCCGCCGGTATGCCAAATCCCTCATACACCGAAGGGACCACCGCGATCGTCGCCTTGGCATAGTGGCGAACGAATTCCCCATTGTCGATCCGGCCCGTAAAGGTGATGAGCCTCCCTATCCCGAGCTCCTTGATCATCTTGACGATACTCCCATTCTCTTTGGGGGCGCCCACCACCGTAAGCCTGAGATCACGGTTTCTTGATAGCTCGGCCACTGCCAGCATGAGATAGGAAAGCCCTTTCAAGGCGGTGTCGGCGCTGTTGGTCACCATGAGATGATTTTTTTCCCGCTCAATCTCGGGGATAGGATAAAAGAGGTCCGTGTTGATGCCATTCGGTACCACTCTCAAGTGTCGGAGGGGCAACCTGAATTCTTTGGAAATATCCTTCTTCGCACATTCCGAAACGGTGATGATGGGAGATAACCTCGAGGAAACCCGTTTTTGCATCCCCACGAATGAATACCACCGCATGAGTTGCAGTTTCTTCCATGGCCACCGGGCAGAGCGGATAGCCAGTCTGCGGTCCACAGTGATGGGATGATGAATGGTGACGGTGGTCGGCACACGCTTCATGATAGCCCAGAGGCCGTATGAAAGGCACTGATTGTCGTGGACAATATCGTATCGGTGAAACTTGTCTTTCAGAAATCGATATGCCCTGAGGCCAAAGGTAAAAGGCTCTGAGAAGCCCATGGTGGAAATCCCCACCCATTCCATGAAATTGATGGGATCGGAGAGTTCCTTCAACGAAGGCATCCTGAATAGATCATCAGGGTTGTAGAGGTCAAGACAGGGGAGACGAAAGACCTTGATGTCGTCATCGAGCTGGGGGTCCGGCGGGCCTGATACCACGTCCACCTGGTGCCCCAGGTCCTTGAGGGCGCGGCTGAGATTCTTAAGGTAAACCCCCTGACCGCCGCAGTGAGGATTGCTCCGATAGCTTAATAGACATATTCTCAGAGGAGCCTGATTATCCCTAACATCATGCGCCCCTCCGTTTCCCAACCCGTGTCGCTTGTGCAGCATCGTCATACGTATTCCCACCGGCTATTTTCTGCGGCCAATCACCTTTGGATACTCGTTTTCGATGGAGGTATCATCTTAGGTTATAGAAGGCGGGATGTCAAATATAATCTACCCATTTCCATCGAACCTGCCCATGGTTCTCTTCATACGTGAGGTTGCCATGCTCTATTGCAGAGGCTAAGGAGCAGGAGATATCTTCTGACCCATGCCCCGTTGACCTTCCTATTCTGTCGACTAAGATTCTGAACGCATCAGCGCCGGAAACCGGTTTGCCCGAGTTGCGCCAAAAACCTTTTTCCTCGATGATGCGGCCCATCATCAGATCGTAGATCAGCACCGTATGCACCAGATTGGTCAGGACGGAGGCTTCGTCCTCTGTCGCCTCCCCTGTCTCCATACGTCTTTTAACCTCTCCCAGCCATTCGTCAAAATCGTCTTTCCACTCGATGACAATTTCATCAAGCATCTTTCGCGTTACCGTCGGGGTCTCCACAATAGCCCTGTTAGCATGATACTGGGTCCAGTCGTTGGTCAAGATCTTTATGCCCAGCCTGTTATTTTCCTCACGCACCGCTGTTCCGGGGAATGGCGCCAACAGATGAAACCCACATAAGGCTCCCCTCTCCTTTAGCCTTTTGCCGAAATCGGTCGTTTCCTTCAGGGTCTCAGGGGTTTCGCCCGGAAGGCCGAGGATAAAGGATGCATGCGGTGTGATTCCCGCATCAAGACACATGGATACGGCAGCAAGCACCTGTTCAGTGGTAATTCCTTTCTTGATCGTCTTCAGTATCGATGCGTTGGCCGATTCCACCCCAAAGCATACGGCGTCGCATCCTGCCGCCTTCATCTTCTCCAAAACCTCCGGTGAGACCATATCAACTCTTCCAAAACAGGTCCACTTCGCCTTGAGCTTCCGCGCGATGATTTCATCGCACACCGCGAGACAGCGCGTCTTATTGGCGTTGAAAAGATCATCGGCAATGTTGATCTGATGGAAATGGAGGCTATTGAGATATTCCAGCTCATCCACAACCCTCGCGGGGTTCCGGTAGCGAACCGTGGACCCGACCATCTTCCTTCCCACACAAAAGATGCACTTGAAGGGACAGCCACGGCTCGTGGTCATGGTTATGGGCAGGTGCAGGGCCCGATACCGCCCCAAGGGGATCAGAGATCTTGCTGGCGCAGGGATAGCATCCACATCAAGAATCGCATTTCTAAAGCCGGTGCTGTGAATTTGAGATCCCTGGCGATACACGAATCCTTTTATATTGTTCCAATGACAGCCGTTTTCCGCCTCCTGGACCAACTGGACAACGGATTCTTCGGCCTCGCCGAGAGCGATGAAATCCAGCTCGGGCACGGCGTGCATGGTTTCCATCGCACAAAAAGTGACATGGGGCCCACCCATGATGGTCCATATCATAGGGTCAATATCTTTCACGTCTTTGATGACCTCTGCAGCATGGTCAAAGGTCATGGTGACGGCCGTAAAGCCCACAAAATTCGGCGAGAAGTCTTTTAACACGGATTCGAGCATCCCCTTGCTGTACGGGAAGACCACAAGATCAAGCATCCGTACCTCCACCCCCGCGGCCTCCAAGGCAGCGCCTATGTATGCCAGCCCCAGTGGCGGAGAAGGGGTTTCAGATATGGGGTAATATGGATTGATGAGCAGAAAGCGCATTGGTCAGTCACTCCCCTATCGCTTCGAAAATCACACAGCGACCGTAACCCCCCTTCATCCCCCCTTAAGTTAAGGGGGGAACGGAGGGGAGTTATTGATTTTCATCCTTCGTGGGTGACGCCCCCGTCATGGAAATTACCAAGTTTTAGAATTTCGTCGGCCAATTGGCCAACCGGTGTTGGCTCACACCACCCGTTCGCCGGTCTTGGCAGATCTGCAGGGCCCGGATAATGTAATTTCGAGTATCCCTGGGATCGATCACGTCATGGATATAGTGCATTCCCGCCGCCGGATACGGGGCGCTGTCTTTGATCATCTGCTCCACGAACTGTTCCTTCTGGGCAATGAGTTCAGGAGACTCTTGCAGTTTTCCTGCGAATACGACGTTGGCGGCGATCTCCGGGGCCACGAAGCTCATCTCGGCGGTCGGCCAGGCCACCAGGAAATCTGTGGCGCATCCCGAACCGGCCATGTTCCAAAAGGCCATGCCGTAGGATTTTCGGACGATGATGGAAATTTTCGGGACCGTGATTTGGCCGAGAGCATTCATAAAATTCATCACCCGTGCGCCGACCCGGTTGCGCTCGGCCGCCCGGCCCACGAGAAACCCCGGAGTGTCGTGGAAAAATAGCAGGGGGATGTTGAAAGAATCGCAGAGGACCAGAAAGCTGATCACCTTGTCAATCCCGTTCGTATCCATGGCCCCGGCATTGGCAAAGGGCTGGTTGGCCACGATGCCCACGACCTCACCGCCGATACGCGCCAGGGAGGTGATGACGTTCTTGCCGAACAGCGGCTTCAGGGGAAAGAGCGTTTCCCCATCCACGATCCTTTGAAGGATCTTATTCATATCATAAACCCGATTTCGCTTTTCGGGGAGCAGTTCCAAGATGCGGTCCATCCCGCTTCCAGAATCTTTGGGAACCGGTTTGACCGGTGGCCGCTCATCGCAATGGGAAGGCATGTAGGAGAGGAATTCGCGGATGATGGTGAAACATTCTTCCTCGTTCTCCGCCACCCGGTCGGAGTTGCCGGTGATTTCCGCGTGCACTTTCCAACCGCCGAGCTCTTCATCCGTGAGGCGTTCGCTGATAGCGAGCTCGAGCACCCGGGGGCCCGAAACTCCCATAGCGCTCCCCTTCACCTGGACGACGAAATCTGACAGGCAGGCCATCCAGGTGGGCATGCCATAGCATTCTCCCATAATGGCAGTCACCATGGGAGATTTGCGCACCCGGCTCATCATCTGCAGAAAGGTATCATGTCCTCCGCCCCCAATGGAGGCTAAACCCTTGGAGCCCATGATGTCGGGCATCCGAGCTCCACCGGCCTCCCCGAGGTAGACGAGCGGGAACCCCCTGCGCACGGCTCCAAGTTTGACATCCCCTTCCTTGCGCCCTGCCACCCGGCTGGAAGTGCCCGCCAGAACGGTGAAGTCATTGGCTACTACTGCCACGGTCCGGCCGTCGATTTTTCCGTACCCGGCGATTTTGCTGTCAGCCGGAGTTTTCTCCTCCATGCCGGGCACATCCGAACAATTGAACATACCCACTTCCAGGAAAGTCTCCGGGTCCAGAAGGCGGGCAATCCGTTCCCTGGCTGCAAGCTTTCCCTGGTCGTGCTGGCGCTTTACTTTTTCCGGCCCGCCCATTTCCAGCGCCTTTTCCGTCCGACGTTTTAATTCTTCTAATTCCTTTTCGAATGGCACAATATTCTCCTCTCTTCAACCAACGGAAAGACCCGCAACCGTCACCACCCGCCATAGATATTCATTAATCCTTTGGCAATTTTCTCGCCGGCCTCATTACTCCCCAGCAGACTGTACACCGTTCGGGGACACCTGTATCTTTTATAGAGCGCCCGAATACAACCGGAAAATTTCTTCTCCCGATCTCCGGTTACCGTAATCACCTCTTGTGAGATGTCTTCAATCTTCTTATCCAAAGTGTTCTCCATCAGGAGGCGTTCTTTCATCTGCCGATTTTCTATCTTCTCGTAAGAAATCCGTACTCCATATTTCCGCGCAAGGCTTTTCAGAGCCCTTTCCTTAATTTCCTCTAAAGCATCCCCGGGAAAATACCGCAGCTTTACCAAATATTCGGTCATGGTATCCTCTCCTTAACCGGTAATCCCTCAAATCTATCGTAGTGCGTCCAACGCTTCTTTGCATTAGTTGCGAAGCCGTCATTCCCGCGAAGGCGGGAATCCAGTTCAAAAATACTGGATTCCGGGTCAAGCCCGGAATGACAATCAAAGTAAAAAGACTGTTAACGCACTACACTGGGACAGAAAGTTCAGTTTGATGTCTGGGAATCTGTACCTAATATCTGAATCACAGACCTTAACCCGGCAGATATTCCTGATATTTTTTGGATTTACTTTTTCTCTCCTCTTTCGTCCGAAGAAAATAGTCTTTGGACGGCGCAATATGATAGGTAAAATGATTGTACGAAACCTCCGGCCGAAACCGATTGTCCGCCCAGGCTTTCTTTTCAAATTTCACGCGGATCTTTCCACCGACCCTGCTCAGCTTTCCCCGAACCCCGCATGTGGGACATTCGATGGTTTCCCGGTCTTTTAATATCCGCACCAGCCAATCATGACAGGAAGGACAAACACCCTCCTCCCCCCGATAGGTTAATTTCTTTTCCCGGATGGCGACGGCGATTTCTTTCCCCATGCGATAGGCCAAACCCATCGCATCCTGATCCAGCACCACTTCGGATATCCCCTGAGTACAAATGGCGGCCTCATTGATTTTGGTCAAGCCCATCACATTCAGGAGGATGTTGGATTGGACAGAAATATAGGGAATCCAACCGCGCGTTGCATACGGAACGATGACGGTCGCCGGCTTTTTGATTTTGCCAATCTGATGGCCGAGAATCCAGCATCGGTCGATCAGTTGCTTGATCACGGCAGTCAATTCCAGGAAATAGCAAGGCGACCCCAGAATCACCCCGTCGCACTCACCCACTTTTGAAAAAATGAAGCTCACATCGTCGTCTTTTACCTGGCAGACATTTTCCCGAAAGAGGCAGAGCCCGCATCCTCGACAGGGTCCAATTCGATAATCCGTCAGCCGGAGCATTTCTACTTGTGCGCCCTCCGATTCAGCCCCCATCAAAGCTTGTTTCAGAAGAATTTCCGTGTTCCCGTTCTTCCGAAAACTTCCGTTCAAAGCCAAAACCTTCATCGCATACAATCTCCTTCCTTTTCTCTTAATCCGCTGGTTGTATAAAAACATTTCAAAAGACGGTCAGGTGTGTTACTCGGCAAAGGTTTGGAAGCACACTCAACCGCCTCTTCAATGCCGCATCTGGATTAATAATTCAATTGGTTGACCCATTACCGCAGCATTCTGCGTGTTATGCTCTGTTGGCGTCCAAGAAACCTCCCCTTTTGCCACCCAGTTTCTCTGTTCCCATGAAGGTTAGCGGAAGACCGGCGGCAGAAGGTGCAGATAGTCCTTACCGGTGATCGCGCTGGCACAGATAAAAGCGGAGTGGGCAGCACCCTCGATACCTCCTTCGTTGATGCGCTTCCCATAGGTATCGCCGGCAAAATACAATCCCTCGATCGTGGGGCATCTCACATCAACCCACTCGTCCTCCGGGTGTCTCCACAGGATGCAGGTATCTCCAACGGTAAAGAGCATGAACTCCAGCGACTTTCTCCAGCCCGGGAATGCAGTATCCGCAAATTTCAACATCCTGTCAATCACTGTGTCCACTTTCTTTCTATCATGTGCCTCGGTATCCAGGATACTGCTGGCCATACCTGCCAGATGCTTGCCTTCAGGGGCAGTGGTAGGCGCAATATTAGACAGACTTATTATATCAAGTGGAACATTTCCTCTGAACAGACCTTCGCTCTCGGGGATCAACATGGAGGTATGGTAGAAAGCCCTGGGGTCTATCTCGAGTCCACAGAAAGCATTCAGCGGTTTGGTCATGCCGAACTGGCCGGCAACCATGGAAGTATGGATTATCTTTTTAGACAATCTAACAAAATCCTCTGGCAGGAGACTCTCTGGCAGGATTTTTAGCAATGCCTTTGGTGGGGCAGTGCAGACCACCACCGGGGACTTAATTTCCATCGTCTTACCATCCATTTCAGCTACCACGCCGGTCGCTCTTCCATTCTGGATGATAACCTCTTTAACCCTGGCATTTGTAACGATGTCGCCTTCAGCGTCTTTGACCGCAGCAGCAAAACCCTCGGTGATAAAACGGTGCCCGGGTGCGCCAGCGAAGCCCCAGGAACCATTGGTTATATGCACCCCAGTCTCCTGGACTTGCAAGAATACCTTCAGGTTTTCTCCGGCAGCGTTTAGCGCCGGGTCGTTAATGATTGTCTGGAAAGTCCCCATGGCATAGTGGAATTCTTGTGCCAGTTTATTTTCAGTTATCTCCTCCACCCAATCCTTCAAGGTCACGTGGTCGAGTTTTTCAGCTTCGGCTATCGTGCCTACCAAGAATTTGCGCTTATGGACCTTTACCATCTCAGCGTAATCTGCATCGCTCATCCAGCCGTACTTCGCTCTCCTGCCCACGATGTGAGGCTTCCAGTCATGGTCATACCACACGAAGCCCGTATTGGAGTAGAAAATCGAAGCCCTGTTGAACAGCGCCAAGGCCTGGCTTACACGTCCCCGGTTGGTGTACCAGGCGCCCCTGCCACCCGCTTCGAACACATATCCATTAAGCATCTTCTTCTTTATCAGCGTAGGCAAGACAGGCTCAGTCCTGTCACTCACCCAGACGTTAGCGGATAGAGCAAGGGTTCGACGGAATTCTTCGGCATCCGTAATCCCTTCGCCACGGAAAGATATGGCACGGCCTCCGATCTGCGGTGACTGCTCAAGGATAAGAACCTTCTTATGTTCCCTGTTTGATAATATAGTCCCGACAAGCGACCCGGCTATGCCACAGCCGATAACGATCACATCGTAGCTACTCGAAATTCTTGAAGACATATTTCTCCTATTTCTTCTTCACAGCGTTGTGGCCAAACATTTTTTACCCGTTACGGTTTTAGGAATGGTCTCATCCTTCTTAAGAAATTGGACGTTATGAGTGCAGAAGATTTTTCCCCGCTCTCTGTGATTTGATAGGCTCTCATGTTTTCCATGAGAATATTGGAGAGATGAGCTTTCTTGACAATCAATCAATACCCCATCGGCCAATTTGCCAGCAGACGCTAACTCTTCGATCCATTTTTTGCGCAGGAGTATCCGAGGGCTTTGCACAGGAATTTCCTCGTATCCCGAGGGTCGATGACGTCGTCTATTTGGGTTGTTTACCTCGTTAGATAGCCCCGTCGCTTGCCCTGTACACCATGCGGTGCAGGGCTTGCAGCGGGGACGAAAACTTTCTGGTTGCTGGATTCTTTGGCTAAGGAAATTTGTAAATCCATTTCTAACGCACATTTTTTACAGGGCACTATATCGTAGACCCCCCGTCGATGGCAATCACCTGTCCTGTTACATAACTCGATGCGTCCGAGGCCAGGTAAATAATGGCTCCCACCATCTCCTCGGGTTCGGCTGGCCGCGCCAACGGAGTTCTGCTCATTGCCATTTTAAGGATCTGCTCGTTTTTCCACAGGGCTTCGCTAAAGCGGGTTTTGGTCAAGCCCGGGGCGATGGCGTTTACCCGGATATTATATTGAGCCCATTGCTGAGCCATCACCTTGGTGGCCATAATCACACCTGCTTTGCTTATGGAGTAAACGGGCAATATGTCGGGGGTAATTCCAGCGACCGAGGCAACATTGATGATTTTGCCTCCGCCTTTTTCCTTCATGACCCTGGCCACCGCCTGACTCAAGAAGAATAGCCCCTTGAGATTCAGGTTCATAATGGAATCCCAGGCGCGGTCGTCTATGTCTATCGCCGATGCCATCGTGGGATTCGTGGCGGCATTGTTCACCAGGATGTCGATCTTCCCGAACTCCTCCAAGACTTTCTTAACAAGATTGTTGATTTCCTCTATCTTACCTACATGGGCCGCAACAGGCACGCATTTCCTTCCTGTTTTCTTTATCTCTTCCGCTACCTTTTCCAAGTCGGGGAGTTTCCGGCTGGCAATGGCAACGTCGGCACCGGCCTGGGCCAATCCTACCGCTGCTGTTTGACCGATCCCCCGACTGGCTCCGGTGATTAGGACGACCTTGTTCTTTAAAGACAATTCCATTCTTTGTTACCTCCTATGCGTGATAAGATTTTTGGACTTCTTTAGTATGAGAATTTCTAATGATAAGGGTTCGCTTTGGGTTGGGTTGAATATAAGAAATAGGTAGTTGTCTGTCAAGTCAGAAAATAATGGGACGGTGTTGCGGTTGGGCATGCGGGGGATAAATCGTCCTGGGCGACATCAATTGTCGGCGAGAACGCAAAGGGGGTGGGGTGGGAGCCCAGCTTATAAGCTGGGCTCCCAGGCATGCTTACTTAAGGAATTTCGGCTCTTATTGCATCCTGAATCATTTCGTCAGCATCGTCCTTGACGATGTAGCCAGCTTTCAATGCCTCGTACGTTGCATGCTTGAAGGCGTGAACATAGGCGTCATGGGTGGGATAAAGGGATTGGAGCGTGGCTTCATCGAACGGGGTAAAAAAGCCATAGAGCAGGCAAAAGGCAGGCCCTCCATTATCTGCCCCGTTGTTGGTTCCTATGGGCACATCAAATGCTGGCAGGCGCAGACCGCCGAGCGCATTGCCAAAGACATCGCGGGCGATGGTGAACGTTGTTCCCGAGAGTGTACCCTCAATCAGCGGAGCGCTTGGCGGAGGAGTTCCGTTTTTGACCCAACGGACCAGGTGGTCATAGGCCGTGTTCAGCGCATAGACAGTCGGGGTTCGGCTAAAAACGGGTTTAATGCTGCATTCAATACTTGACGGGACGAGGGCGTCCCGGCTTGTGATCGGCTTGCGATAGAGATAACTGTCGTAACCGGAATGGGCCGCTCCTGCTATTTCCCAGGTATGATGATTGGCGGAGTTGGGAATTCGAAGGTAGGCGGCGCGTTTGACCTCAAACTCCGACACCACCTGGAATATTTTTGTGCTCAGGTCGGTGCGGGTGCCGTAGCCACCCACGAGGAGATAGAATCCATCGACTACATTGTGGAGCGGGTGGATCGAGTTGTAGTAGATCGTAAGTCTACTCGCGGACTGTGAAGCTCCAATCGCGAGGATCAGCTTCGCGTCGAGGCCTGCCATGGGATCGATCCCTCCAGGGCACCGAATGGCTTGGGCAGCCTGGGCAAAGATATCGTAGCACAGCGAATCGTCGGTGATCGTGCCCCCCGCGGTCACATCCAGAGTTCCGTAACGGACTGGGCTCCACGCCTTGAGCCCTTGATTAGGCGTAGTGCTGGGAGGAACAGGATCCACTCCATGGACCCCCACCCTCTGGGCCGAGACGCCTACCCAAACGTAACCTGCCCGCAGAAAATGCTTCCAGGATATCCAATGAGCGTCGAGATCGTAGCCGGCGGTGACATTCTGCCATTCAAGCAGAACCGTCCCGTTGAAGTGATGTCGAGAAACGGGCCGACGGACGACAATGCGGGTTTTGTAAGGGTGCCCGCTGGAGAGGATGCTTCCTGTTGCACCCGTTGGAGTGTTGTAGCGATTGGCGGTGCCTTCAATAAAGAACTCCTCCTGGATATATCCGTAATCAGCCAAATCGGCGTAGGGGCTGAAGAACGGGTAATTCTTAGACACGTCACCAATCCTATCGGAAGTCCAGGCCGGCTTGGTTACCGTTGGACTTGGTACGGAACTGTTTTTACAAATCTTATGGTACCAAGCGAAGGAATCGGCAGCAAACATTACCGATAATAACAAGACCAAAAAGATTGAACAGTATGTGAATTTCTTCATCGTCCTCCTCCTTGTTATTAAGAATAGTGAATTGGCATTCGTGATTTCCTTATTTCCCTGAGCAAGGATTCTTTGCACCCCCGGCAGAGCTCACTTATCCTGCCGGGGGCAACTTAGGCAACATGGGATAGGACTCTCCATGGCGGGATAGTGCTAAGAGAGAACATCCGCAAGGAGACAAACAACTTCCTGAAAAATTTGCAAGGGCAATTTGCTGAGTGCCTCTTTGTGACCGTTGATCCCAAGAATTTTAAGCTAATTGCGGGCATGATTAGAAACTAACAGGAATGTTGAAAAATCTGATAGAACTCTACTACCAATGGTGCATGAAGTCAAGAGAAATGAACGCTAAAAAAAACACGATTTGGAATGCTTTGTTGAGATGTCAGGAGACAACCTGCAAAAAGCTTTGTAGTGGGATAAGGGAAACCAAAGACAAGGTTTCCGCCCGGGCAAAATCCTTGATCTGTTCAGCTCTAATAGGAACCCATCGGGTCATCAGGGTGAGCGTAGAAAGAATCAGCGGAAGAAATCTGAGAATCTGAGTTATCCGTTTGAATCCTTTTGAAGGGCGCCTTCACTTGGTGAGGAGGTTGGGCCTTCACAACCCGGAGTCCAAGATGCTTGAGGATTTCCGCGATGGCACCGGTGAGGGGGAAAAAAATTGAAAATTGGATTTTTTTTATGTTTAAGCAAAGGCAATATGTCCCCCTAACTGCAACGCGAAAATGTCCCCTTGATTGGATTGCAATTTGAAGCATTTTATAGGAACCAAACGCCTCCTTAACGTTTTGTATGAAATCCACGATACAACGAATCGCCAGGATGCGATGGAAACGATGATTATCTTCTTCCCTATAGGTTGATATTCCCCC
>Ga0256868_10000176_pt1 | contig 38138 bp, 33 predicted proteins | sample RVTome_13_FD_187341 | JGI IMG/M metagenome (GOLD analysis project Ga0256868, IMG submission 187341) | Soil microbial communities from uranium-contaminated site in the Upper Colorado River Basin, Wyoming, United States - RVT92D227 HiSeq ...
TGTCGCCCCGGCGTAGCCCTGCCCGGTCCAGGCGAGACTCGTGATTGCAGGGAGGGGCGGCGCCCAGAAGTCGTGAACGACCTGGGTCCATGTGGCACCGTCCGGGCTCGTCGCGATCGTCCCGAGCGCCCCGGCAGCCACGAATTGCTCCCCTGTCCAGATCACGTCGTCAAACTTGCCGGGTTCCCGAAGGGTCCAAAAGCCGCCGTCGGGGCTCGTGAAGACGCCGCTTCCGGTTGCGCCAGCGAACTGATGACCGTCCCAGGCCAGCGCGACGATGCCGCCCCACGGCATGACGGGAGCAGTAGTCGCCCAGCTCCTGCCGTCCCTGCTGTATGCGAACACGTCGCCGACCGCGACGAACTGCCGACCGGTCCAAACCACGGCCGCCAAATAGCCCGCGGGATCGAGCGGTTGGCTGACCCATGCTATGCCGTCGGTGCTCACCGCCGGAGAACGGCCGACGGCCACGAACCGCTCACCGTTCCACACAATGTCCCTAAAATCGTTCCAGGTTCCGCTGTCCCGGAAGGTCCACGTTTCTCCATCAGGGCTGGTGAGGATCGTGCCGCGGCTTCCCACGGCGGCGAAGATTCCGTCGCCGTAGGCAATCGCGAGGATGTCGTTCCCGGTCGGCAAGGGGCTCGCCCATTCCCAGGTGGTGCACACCTGGGCATTCGCTGGGGCCGGGAGCAAAGCCAACGCGAGAGCCACCACAGGAGCACATGAAGACTTGAGCGTCTGCACCCTGCATGCCTCCTGAGAGAGTATAGCCAGCGTCGGGGATGGGGGTTGTGACGTGCGTGACGGGACCGTTGGGCACCGCCACACCGCCTGCGTTGCTGCTCCGATCAGCCCGACAGCCGCATGCCCTCAGTGGGTCCTCATCTGCTTGACGGCATCGAGACGTTTCGCTACATGCGCGGTCTTTCGCGTTGCTCGACCTAGTGGTGGGCGGGAAGGACCTCGATCCCGCCCCGCGCGTCCCAATGACCCCCGAGGAGATGGCCACCCGCGCCCGCGCCGCACTCACCGGCGCGTAGCTGCGTCACTTCATGATCGTTTCGGCTGGGTCGCCAAGGCGCCCCTGGGGTCAGCTACGCGGCTTCTGCCTGTGCATGCACGAGAAGTGCGCCTCGTACAGACCCATGGCGTGGGTGACCGCCTTTTTCGCCTCGTCTGGGCCGAGGAAGTCCTGGACCAGGACCTCCTTGTGCTCGAGCGCCTTGTAGTCCTCGAAGAACCGGCGCACCTCGTTCATCCGGTGGGTGGGCAATTCGCGGATGTGGGTGTACTCGCGGTACTCGGGGTCATCCAGATGGATGGAGACGATCTTCTCGTCGTTCTCGCCCTGGTCGAGCATCGTCATCATCCCGATCGGGCGCACGCGCAGGATCGAGAGCGGCACCACCGGCTCCTGCATAAGCACCAGCACGTCGAGCGGGTCGTGGTCGTCGCCCAACGTCTGCGGGATGAAGCCGTAGCTCGCAGGGTAGATCACCGAGGATGAGAGGATCCGATCAACCCGCAGGAGGCCGGTCTCCTTGTCGAGCTCGTACTTGACCTTGCTCCCTTTCGGGATCTCGATCACCGCCTGGAACTCCTCCGGGGCTTGCGGACCGATGTGGACGTCGTGCCACGGGTGGCTCATGTGCTCGCTCTCCGGCGTCTCGTCGGTGGGGGCAGGCCGGGGGAAGGCCCAGCTCCTGGAGATTCCGACCCGGACCCGGCGGTCTTCCTGGCGTGACGCCGACGCCATCGTAGCGCAAACGACCGTGTCCGGCGGTCTCGGGTTGACAGCCTACGACGGGAGCTCTAGCGTCACGAGGGTGCGGCACGTGAACGCGACCCGCCGCGAGCTTGACTGGCCCCGGTCGGTGAGGCGGTACGGGGGGTACGGCACCCCGCGTGGGCGCCGGGCACCGGCGGGGAGACAGGACCTAAGCGAACGACAACCTCCCCGCACCCGGCGGGGAGGCCATGCTTGATGGAGATCGTCGCTACCTTCGTCCCGGCTCCCCGGATCGACCCGGCGGAGGAGGTACGTCGCCCACCCTCCGGTGCAACGTCGGTCGAGCTGCGCGCCGACCTGCTTGAAAGGGACCTCGACCTCGCGTCGTTGGTGGCGGCATCACCGCTGCCGGTCGTGGTGACCTTGCGTTCCCACGCCGAGGGCGGTGAGGGGCCCGATGAGCCGGCCGAGCGCCGACGCTTCTTCCAGCGCGCAGCCTCCCTCCCGGCTGCGCTCTTCGACCTCGAGGCGGCCCGCGACGGAGAGCTGGTGGACGCGGTGATCCCCCGCGACCGTGTGATCCTGTCTGCGCACTTCACGAGCGGCGTGGCGGCCGACCTGGAACGACACGCGACGGCGATGCTTGCCGCAGGAACCCGTTTCATCAAGGTCGTGCCGACGGCGGCGAGGCTTTCCGACGTCGTGGCGGTGGTGCGTCTGGCAGAAGCCCTCGAAAGGGCAGGCCGCCCCGCACGGCGGGCGGTGGTGTTCGCGACGGGCGAGGCGGGCCGCGCAACCCGTCTCCTCGGGCCGCTGCTGGGGGCTCGTATGGCGTATGCGGCCTGGGACGCGGCAAGGGTCGCCGCACCCGGGCAGTACCTCCCGGAGGAATTGGGCGCCCTCATCGGGCATCTGGGTGGGCGGCCGAGGCGGCTGTTCGCAGTGCTCCGCTCGCAGGTTGGAGCGTCGCTGTCGCCGCGCCTGCACGCGGCCGCTTACCGAGCGCTCGGCCTGCCAAACGTATTCGTGCCCCTCGAGGTCGCGGAGCTGGCAGAGCTGGACGCGCTGCTGCGGCCGGCGGGCGAGTCGTGCCTCGACGGCCTGGGTTTCTCGGTGGGCGGCTTCGCGGTGGCCATGCCCTGGAAGGAGGAGGCCGCGAAGCGCTGCACCCTGCTTGCGCCCCGGGCCCGGCGCGCAGCGGCCGTCAACACCGTGCTGCCGCGCCCCGGGAAGGTGCTTGGTGACTGCACGGACATCGACGGCATCACCCGGGTCCTCGCCGAGGAGGGGGTTGAGCTGCGGGGATCGCGGGCGCTGGTTCTGGGCGCCGGCGGTGCGGCGCGCGCGGCCGCCGTGGCGCTGCAGCTCGGGGGCGCGCGGGTGGCGATCGCCGCGCGCGACGCGGCCCGCGCCCGCGAGACGGCGGCCAGGCTCGGAGCTGTCGTCACGGACGTGGGGGCAAGCGAGCGCGCCGCGGTGGTGGTCAATGCCACGCCGGCTGGCGCCGACGGGAGGCCGAATGCGTGGCTCGAATCGCTGCAGCTGCCGCAGGGCGGGGTGGTCGTGGACATGCCGTACGGCGCCGTGCCGACGTTCCTGGAGCAGCTCGCGACGACGCGGGGCTGGCGTTTCGTGAGTGGGCGCGATGTGCTGCTCTTCCAGGCGATCTCGCAGTTCGCGGCAATGACCGGTGTGGCGCCGCCGGTGCGGGCCATGGCGGCGGCCCTCGGGCTCGACGTGGTTCGGGAGTAATGGCGGCGGCTCTGTCCCGCGCAGGCGCGGAGCCGCGTGGTTGTGGAAACGCCACGCACCTTGCGCGACAATGGGCTGCGCCCGACGCACGATCGGCTGGAAGCAGCGCCGCAGGTTGTGACGGGCCTGGTGTGGCTGCTCGTGGGGGCGCAAGGATCCGCGCATACTGGCGGATGGTGGGAGGATGGCCATGAAGGTTCTGCGCAGCACGGACGAGAATGGCGAGAAGTACCTGGCCCGGCTTGATGGCCGCATGACCGAGGTGTTCTCCCCGCAGTTCGAGGACAAGGTGCGCAAGGTGGTGGCGTCGGTGGCGCGGCGCGGCGACAAGGCCCTGGTGGCGTACGTGCGCCAGCACGACCTCAAGGGGCTCCCGATGGAGAGCCTCCGCGTTCAGGGTCCGGTCGAGGGCGGCGAGGAGGTCGGGGACGACTTCGTCAAGGCGGTGGAGCTGGCCCTCGCCAACCTGAAGGCGTTTCACGAGCCGCAGATGCCCAAGGGCTACACGATCGAACAGGACGGCGGCGACCTCGGAATCCGCGTGCGGCCCATCGAGTCGGTGGGCATCTACGTGCCCGGTGGTTCCGCGGTGTACATGTCCTCGCTCATGATGGCGGCCGTGCCGGCGCGCATCGCGGGTGTGCCACGCATCGCCGTGGCGACCCCACCGCGCGCGTTCCTCTCCTCGCCGCAGCTTCGCTATCTGCTGGATCGCCTCGAGCTGCACGAGGTCTACCTGATGGGCGGCGCTCACGCGATTGCGGCGCTGGCCTACGGCACGGACTCGGTGACGCCGGTGGACAAGATCGTGGGACCGGGAGGGCGCTGGTCCGCCGTGGCCAAGAGGCTCGTTTACGGAATCGTTGACATCGACGGCGTGGCGGGCCCCACGGAGATCGCGGTGGTCGCCGACAGCCACGCGGAGCCCGAGATCGTGGCCGCCGACCTGCTGGCCCAGGCCGAGCACGACCGCGACGCACTGGCGGTGCTCGTCACGCCCTCCAAGTCTCTCGCAGAGAAGGTGAGTCGTCGCATCGCCAGCCGCGTGCGGACCCTGCCAAAGGGCGCCGCGGCCAGGCAGGCCGTCAAGAAGTGGGGGGCGATCCTCCTGGTGCCTGACCTCGCGGCGGCATGCGACGTCGTGAACCGCATCGCGCCCGAGCACGTCGAGCTTCTCGTCGAGGAACCGCTGCGCCTGCTGGATGCCATCGAGCGTGCCGGGATGGTGTACCTGGGCCCGTGGGCGCCGGTGGCGGTCGGCGACTACGTCGTGGGCGCCAACCACGTGTTGCCGACCGGCGGGGCCGCGCGCTTCTCCTCGCCTCTCGGGGTGTGGGACTTCGTGCACCGCACCGCGGTGGTGCGGGTGGCGGCGCACCGCTACCGGACCCTTGCCCGTGCCGCCGCCACGCTTGCAGCGGAGGAGAAGCTTCCCTTGCACGTGGAGTCGCTGCGTGCCGGGAGTCGGGGGACGGTTTGAGCGGCCTGGAGGCCGTCGGTAGACCCCCGCGCACCGCGGAAGGCTCGCGGTGATCCGTCCTACCCGCGCCCAGTTTGCCGCGCTCGCGGCGCACCATCCCGTTGTGCCGGTGGTGCGTGAGCTTACCGCTGACACCGTGACGCCGACCGGCATGCTGCTGCGTCTCGCGCGCGCCGGGCGCCACCCCTTCCTGCTCGAGAGCGTCGAAGGGGGCGAACGCGTGGCGCGGTGGTCGTTCGCCGGCGCCAACCCCTCCCGCCTTGTCACGCTGCGCAACGGTCGAGTAAGCGTGGACGGCGTGGAGGTGGAGAGCGCGCCTCTCGACGTGCTTCGGCGCGTGCTGACCCGCCCGGGGCGTGCCCCTCTCGAGGATCTTCCGCCGTTCGCCGGGGGCGCCGTCGGTTGGCTGGGCTACGATGCCGTGAGGCTGATCGAGAAGATCCCGGGCCGCCTCCCGGATCCGCTTGGCCTTCCCGAGGCATGGTTCGGCGTCTACCCGGCGGTTGCAGCGCTCGACAGGGTCCGCCAGCGCCTGCTGCTGATCGCCACCGTGAGCACCGGGGGCGGCGGAGAGGCGGCGTACGACCAGGCGCTGGCGATCCTGAATCACCTGGAGGAGGTGCTGGCCTCACCCCTCGACGAGGCGCGCCCGGCTCCGGTGCCCCCCGCTGACGCGGCCACCCAGCCGGATCCCTCGTGGACGGTTGCTCCCGACGACGAGCGCTTCCTGGCCGCGGTTGCACGTGCAAGGGAGGAGATCTGTGCCGGGGAGTGTTTCCAGGTCGTGCTCTCCCGCCGGTGGTCGCACCCCAGCTCGGCTTCCCCGATAACGCTCTACCGCGCCCTGCGCCTCGTGAACCCCTCGCCTTACATGTTCTACCTGGATGCCGGGGAAGCGCAGATCCTCGGGTCGTCCCCGGAGACTCTGGCACGCCTCCGGGGCAACCAAGCCTCCACCTGCCCGATCGCGGGGACGCGCCGGCGGGGGCTCACCGCCGCCGAGGACGCACGTCTCGCGGTGGAGCTCTCGGACGACGAGAAGGAGCGCGCCGAGCACCTGATGCTGGTGGACCTGGGGCGCAACGACATCGGCAAGGTCTCGCGCGCGGCCAGCGTCAAGGTGGTTCGCTTCATGGAGGTCGAGCGATACTCCCAGGTTATGCACCTGACCAGCGAGGTGCAGGGCGAGCTTGAGGCGGGCCGCGACGCCCTCGATGTGCTCCTCGCCTGCTTCCCGGCCGGGACGCTCACCGGTGCACCGAAGGTGCGGGCGATGGAACTCATCGAAGAACTTGAGGTTCTTCGCCGGGGCGTCTACGGCGGGGCCGTTGGGTACTTCGACTTCGGCGGCGACATGGATGCCTGCATCGCGATCCGCACCGCGGTCGTCTCGCAGGGCGTGGTGCACGTGCAGGCCGGCGCCGGCGTTGTGTTCGACTCGGAGCCTGCGAGCGAACTGGCGGAGTGCAGCAGCAAGGCGCGCGCCCTCTGCCTGGCTGGGCGGCTCGCGGAGGGAATGCAGCCGTGATCACGCTCGTGGACAACTACGACTCCTTCACCTACAACCTTGTGCAGTACCTGCGCGAGCTCGCCGGGGACGAAGACGTACGAGTCGTCCGCAACGACGCGGCGACGCCGGGCGAGATCCTGTCGGCAGGACCGCGCGCGGTGGTGCTCTCCCCCGGGCCCGGGATTCCGGAAGCTGCCGGGGTGTGCGTGGAGCTGGTCCGGGCCGCGGCCGAGGTGCCACTGCTCGGGGTCTGCCTCGGGCACCAGGCCGTGGTCGTGGCGTACGGCGGCCAGGTTGTGCGCGCCCCCGAGCCGCGCCACGGCAAGAACTCGGAGGTTCACCACAACGGGCTCAAGGTCTTTGCGGGCCTCTCCAACCCTTTCACCGCGACGCGCTACCACTCCCTGGTTGCGCACCGGGAGTCGCTCCCCTCCGAGCTCGAAGTCACCGCCTGGACGGACGATGGCCTGGTGATGGGCCTCCAGCACAGGCAGCGGCCTCATTACGGCGTGCAGTTCCACCCCGAGGCCTACCTCACGCACGGCGGCAAGCACCTGCTGGCCAACTTCCTGACCCTCGCAGGCATCGGCCCGGAGGTTGCCGCGTGATCCGCGAAGTGCTCGAGAGGCTTCTGGCCGGGAACGACCTGGACGGTCAAACCACCGAGGAGTGCTTCACGGCGCTGATGGCCGGGGAGTGGTCGGAGCCGGAGCAGGCCGCGTTCCTGGTGGCGCTGCGCGCCAAGGGCGAAACCGCCGGCGAGGTGGCAGCCGCGGCGCGAGTGCTGCGCTCCTTTGCGGTGCCGGTGGCCACGAGCCGCACACCGCTCATCGACACCTGCGGAACCGGAGGGGACGGCGCGCATACGCTCAACATCTCCACCGGTGCGGCGCTGGTCGCGGCGGCATGCGGCGTCGCGGTTGCCAAGCACGGCAACCGTTCCGTCTCCTCGCGCTGCGGCTCCGCCGACGTGCTAGAGGCGCTTGGGGTGCCGCTGGAGCTGGAACCGGAGACGCTTGGGGCGCTGCTCGACACGGAGGGGTTTGCCTTCCTTTTCGCGCCCCGCCTGCACCCGGCGATGCGCGCGGTGATGCCGGTGAGGCGCGTCCTTGGAGTGCGAACCGTGTTCAACTTGCTGGGCCCGCTGGCCAACCCCGCCGCGGTGAGGCGCCAGGTCGTGGGCGTCTACAACGCCGCGGTCATGTCACTGGTGGCCGGAGCGCTCGCCGAGCTTGGCGCGGAGCACGCCTGGGTCGTCCACGGAGAGGACGGCCTGGACGAACTGTCGGTGTGCGCCCCCACACGGGTGATCGAGGTCCGGCAGGGCAGGGTAGGCGGGGAGCAGGTAGTGGACCCGGCGAAGCTGGGGATTCCGCGCGCGACGCGTGCCGACCTCGCAGGCGGAGACGCCGCCGAAAACGCCGCGCGCCTTCGGTGCATCCTCGCGGGCGAGGAGCGCTCGCCCGCTGGGGATGCGATCGCGCTCAACGCCGCCGCGGCGCTCGTCGTGGCCGGGGTTTCGGAGGGGCTGGCTGCAGGGCTGGAGGCGGCCCGCGCGTGCATGGCCGAAGGCGCGCCGGAAGCGAAGCTTCGCAGCGTGATTCGCAAGGCGCGAGAGCTGACACCATGAGGGCGGCAGAGCCCGACATCCTGGCGGAAATCACGGCCGCGGTGCAGAGACGGCTCGCGCAGCAACCGCCACCCGGCGATCTCGAATCCCGCGCCAGGGAGGCAGCGGCGGAGCGTGTGCGCGGGGGAAGCCGGAGCCTTCGCGCCGCGCTCGCGCAGCCCGGGGTGCGGGTGATCGCCGAGTGCAAGCGCCGCTCCCCATCGAGGGGTTGGCTGCACGAGCCGTTCGAGCCGGTCAAGCTGGCGCGCGCGTACCAGGCGGGCGGGGCCGCTGCAGTGTCCGTAGTCACCGAGCCGGAGTTCTTCGCCGGGGACATCGGGTGGGTTCCTGTGCTGCGGCGCGAGGTTTCGCTGGCGGTGATGCGGAAGGACTTCCTGGTGTCGCCCCGACAGCTCTTCGAATCGGCACTGCTGGGTGCGGACGCGGTGCTGCTCATCGCTCGCATCCTCCCCGGAACGCTGCTCTCGGAGATGCTGGCGGTGGCGGGGGAGCTTGGGCTGGAGACGCTGGTCGAAGTCCACGATGGCGCCGACCTGGAACGGGTGCTTCGCCTGCCCGCGCCCTTGGTGGGAATCAACGCCCGCGACCTGGGCACCTTCCGGGTGGACTTGGACGCCGCGGCCGAGTTGGCCAGCCGCACACCTCGGGACCGGGTGGCGGTGCTGGAGAGCGGTATCAGCGGGCCCGCCGACGTGTCTGCCCTTGTTCAGCGTGGCTTCCGGCAGTTCCTTGTCGGCGAGTACCTTGTGCGGTCCGGCGACCCGCGCGCCACCCTTGCGGAGCTGCTGGCGTGAGCGTGACGGTCAAGATCTGCGGTCTCACCAACCCCGACGACGCACGCGCCGCCGTCGAGGCCGGTGCGGACTACCTGGGGTTCGTTTTCCACCCCGCCTCGCCTCGGTACGTGGGCCTCACGGCCGGCAGCTGGATCCGTATGGTGGAAGGGTCGCCTACCGTCGGGGTGTTCCGCGATCAGGACCAGGACCTCGTCCGCAGGGTACGGGAGGAGGCCGGCCTCGATTTCGTCCAGCTCCACGGCCGCGAAACCCCCGAGCTGTGCGCCGAGCTGGGTGGGCGGGCAAGGGTCATCAAGGCGATCCCGGTGACCGGGAGCATGGACTGGGGTCTCGTGGCGGCGTTTGGGCAGGTGTCGCAGGTGCTCTTCGACACGGGCTCGCCGGGCGGCGGCGGCACCGGCCGAGCGTTCGAATGGAAGCTGCTGGCCGGGGCGCCGTCCGGTCTCGGGTTCTGGGTGGCGGGCGGGCTGACGCCCGACAACGTGGCCCTCGCAATGAGGACGGCGCGGCCCGCCGGTGTGGACGTAGCCAGCGGCGTGGAAGCGGCGCTCGGCCACAAGGACGCTGGTAAGATGAGGGCCTTCATCGCCGCGGTGCGTGGAATGGCGCAGGCTCGGGAGGGGACGAAGATATGAGGGCCCGAGAGCCAGGGTTTTCGCGCCCCGGGGTTGGAGGTGCGGTCTCGGTGTTGATTGGAGCTGAGTGGAGATGAAGCCGTTACCGGACAGTCGGGGCTACTTCGGACCGTACGGCGGCCGGTTCGTGCCGGAGACGCTCATGGCCCCCCTCGAGGAGCTCACCCAGGCCTGGCAGGAAGCGCGACGGGATCGGGCATTTCGGCGGGAGCTTGCCGAGCTGCTCTCCACCTACTGTGGCCGCCCCACGCCGCTGTCCTTCGCCGGCCGCCTGACGAAGCACCTTGGCGGCGCGGCGGTCTACCTCAAACGCGAGGACCTCTGCCACACCGGAGCGCACAAAATCAACAACGCGGTGGGACAGTGCCTGCTCGCCCGCCGCATGGGCAAGGCGCGGGTGATCGCCGAGACCGGCGCGGGACAGCACGGAGTGGCGGTGGCCACCGCGGCCGCCCTGCTCGGGCTGCACTGCCGGGTCTACATGGGCACGGAGGACGAGCGGAGGCAGGCGCTCAACGTCTACCGCATGAAGCTGCTGGGTGCCGAGGTGGTGGGTGTGGACGCCGGGTCGAAGACCCTCAAGGACGCGATCAACGAGTCCCTGCGGGACTGGGTGAGCAGCGTCTCCAGCACCCACTACGTCATGGGCTCGGTGATGGGCCCGCACCCCTACCCGGTCATGGTGCGGGAGTTCCAGTCGGTGATCGGGAGCGAGGCGCTGCTGCAGATCCGCAAGCAGCACCGCTCGCTTCCCAAGATGATCGTGGCGTGCGTCGGCGGCGGCTCGAACGCGGCCGGCATCTTTTCCGCCTTTGTACCGTACCGTCAGGTTGATCTGGTTGGGGTGGAGGCCGGGGGACGGGGCACCCGACTGGGCGAGCACGCGGCGCGGTTTTCCGGCGGCACACCCGGCGTACTCCACGGCACCCGCAGCTACGTGCTTCAGGACCAGCACGGCCTGGTGGCGGAGACCCACTCGGTCTCGGCCGGCCTCGACTACCCCGCGGTGGGGCCGGAACACGCCTGGTGGCACGACTCCCGCCGTGTGACCTACGTACGGGTGAGCGACGAGGAGGCGCTCGACGCCTTCCACCTGCTCTCCGAGCTCGAGGGAATTGTCCCGGCGCTCGAGACGGCGCACGCCCTCGCGTATGTGTCCCACGTCGCACCGCGCCTCGGACCGGGGCAGGCAATCCTGGTCAACCTGTCGGGGCGCGGCGACAAGGACGTCAGCGAGGTGGCGCGCCTGGAGGGGGTGACGCTGTGAAGGGGCGCCTCGAGCAGGCGTTCGTGCATGCGCGGAAGCGGAAGCGCGCGGCGTTCATCCCCTACATCACCGCAGGTGACCCGACGGCCAGCCGCACGGTTGTCCTGGCACGCAGCCTCGAGAGGGCTGGCGCCGACGTCCTGGAGCTCGGGGTGCCGTTCACCGATCCGATCGCGGACGGACCGACCAACCAGCGCGCGGCAGAGCGGGCGCTGAGCCAAGGGACGACGCTTTCGTCCGTGCTGGCGATCGTGCGCGAGCTGCGTTTCTCCAGCACGATCCCGGTGGTTCTGTTCTCCTACTTCAATCCGGTCCACGCATACGGGCTCGCGCGTTTCGCAGTGGACGCCGCCGCTGCCGGCGTGGACGGCGTGTTGTTCACCGACGTGCCCGTGGACGAGGCGGAGGCGGCCCGGGAGGCGTTGCGACGAGTGGGCATTGACCTGGTGCTGATAGTGGCGCCGACCTCGACACGCGAACGTGTAAAGGCGGTGCGGAAGCTGGCGGGCAGCTTCGTCTACTTCGTTGCCCGAATCGGCGTGACCGGCACCCGTGCCACCCTGGAGGAGGGACTCCAGGATCAGGTGCGCATGGTGAGGAAGCTCACGAGGAGCCGGGTGGCCGTGGGCTTCGGCGTCTCCACCCCCGAGCAGGTGAGCCGCATTTCGCAGTTCGCCGACGGCGTCGTGGTCGGCTCGGCACTCGTTCAACGCATCGGCGAGCTCGGGGACGCCCCCGAGCTCCCCGGCGAGATCGAGGCGCTGGCCCGCTCGTTCGCGCTGGCCACAAAGCGCAAGTGATGAAGGCCGCGAGGCACGAGGAACGAGTCGCGAGGACTTGAAGCACCTCAGCGATAGGTCCGACGCCAGTAGAGAAAGCGAATCGCTTCCGTAGGGCTCACGCCTTGTTCCTCCCGCCTCATGCCTGACCTTGCGGGCGGCACGTCGCGGTGGGAAACTCGACCCATGCTCCGACGCCCAATCGGCACGATCTTGATCATCGGGCAGCTCGTGCTCTCGCTCTCCGGCTGCCTCTCGGTGCAGGCGACCAGTACCCGCAGGGCCGAGGGCCCGGGCGGCGGCGTCGCGGTGCAGGTCTTTGCCGACGACGGCGCCCGCCGCGCCGGCAAGCCGAGCCCGGCCGGGATCATGGGGGAACTGGACAGAAAAGAGGGCACGAACTGGGTCCCGGTTTTCCGCTCGCTGAACCCGACCTGGACCGTGGCGGGTCTGCCGCCCGGTGCCTACCGCGTGCGGTTCCCGGCCCGCCTTGACGAGGTCGGCAACGTGGTGCGCCTCGGGGGGACCGTCACCGACGTCAAGGTCAAGGAAGGCTGGATCACGGACGTGAACGCGGTGCTGGATCACGTCGACACGGCGCTCATCGTCGCCGGGGTGGTTGCTGCGGTGCTGATCGCAAAATACGTCCACGACCACGGCCTGCCCGAACTGCCCCCACCGCCGCCCGGGCTCCTGGATGCGGTTTTCTACGTCTCCATTGATATCTTGACCGGACCGGGCTGGACTGGCGTCGCCGACCGGTTGCCCCCGACGGTCACCTCGCACTTTCCGGCCGCCGACGCACTGGTGGCGGCTCGCCGCCCACGCGTGATCTTCTCGTTCTCGGAGCCGCTTCGGCCGCAGGACGTGAAGCCGGACGGGGTGACGATACTCGGAGAGGCGAGCGGTCTTGCGCCAGGCCAGGTGAGCTACGACGCTCAGAACTGGTGGGTGGTCTGGCAGCCCCAGGCCGACCTCAACCCCGGTGACACCTACCATGTCACCCTCGCCAAGGACGCGGTGGAGGATCTGGCCGGCAACGAGCCGGAGTCCCCGACGACGTTCACGTTCAAGACGGCGCGCTGAGGCACAGTAAAAGGAGAAAGGGAAGACAGAAACCTATGGCGGTTCCCTGGTGTTTGGTCTTCCGTATTCCCTTTTCCGTTTTTCCTTTCTCTCTCTTGGTGATCCGTGATCATTGAGCGAGAAGGCGTCGCCCTGAACGTTGCGGTCGAGGGCCGGGGAACACCCGTGGTGCTGCTGCACGGACACACACTGGACCTGCGGGTGTGGGACGAGGTAGTGCCCATGCTGGTCGGGGCGGGGTACCGGGCGATCCGCTGCGACCAGCGCGGCCACGGTCGTTCGAGCTCGCCGCCCTCCGGCTACCGCTGGGGCGACCACGCCGCCGACCTCGCGGAAGTCATCAGCCGTCTCGGGGCAGCGCCCGCCCACCTCGTTGGCCTCTCCAAGGGAGCCGGTATCGCCCTCGAGCTGACGCTACGCAGTGCGGAGGTCGTGCGGTCGCTCGCGCTCGTCGCCCCGCTGGTCCCGGACTTTGCGCTTTCGGACGGGCTGATGGAGTCGTTCAGGGCCCTGGCGAGGGCGATCTGGACTCAGGGCGTCCAGCCGGCACTGGGCGTGCTTTGGCTCACACACCCGCTCCTCACCTCCGCGGCGGCAATCCCCGGGACCCGGGAGCGTGTCGAGGCGATGGTCCGCACGTTCCCAGCGGGGGAGTACCTGGCAGCCGAGCGCGACGGCCCCGACCGCACCTGGAAGCTCACCGACTGGCTCGGGGAGATCGCGGCCCCCACCCTGGTGGTGAGCGGCGAGCACGACATCCCCGACTTCGTGGCCATGGCCGCACTGCTCGCCGAGAAGGTCCCCGGAAGTGTGCTCGAGATCGTGCCGGACTGCGGCCACCTTATCCCCCTCGAGCGACCGCACGCAACGGCCGAGATCCTGCTCCGCTTCCTGCAAGCCCAGACGTGACGAGAGCAGCCGGCGGTGCTGCCCGGCTGCTCTCGTGTGCGATTGCCCCGACGCGATGCGGCGCCGGGGGCAAGGCGCGGCAAGCCCTTCAGTCCTGGTGGGCTTGCCTCCCGTTCCGAAGCGAGCGCGAGTCCACGTATGCCAGCCAGAACCACAGGTACGGCAGCGCAAACGATCCGAACTTCACGGTGTGCCCGACGGCGAGCCCGACGAGGGCCAGGGATGTAGCGTTCAGCATGGCTGCTGCCGTGCCGTCACCGGCTGGGGCGCGGCGGAGCTGCCGAAGTGCGCGGAAGGCGACCACCCAGATCCCGACGAACATCGCGAAGCCCACGAGACCGGTCTCGGCGAACACCCGACCGGCCGAGGTGGTGAGCGTCGGCATGCCGGCCCAGCTGGCGGCGATGATGTCGCGTTGGCCGACCGCTGGAATCATCGCGGCAAGGTGGGTCGTGGTGCCGCCCAGTCCGTAGCCGAGCAGGTTCAGCGAGGAGAAGGCCCGCGCAAATGGGCCCAGCGTCCCGAAGACGATGACGGTTGCCGAAGGAAGAAATCCGCCCGGCTCGCCTTTTACGAGGCCCGACCACAGTCCACGCGCCTGAAAGAGCAGGTAGTTGTCGGGGAAGGCCAGAACCAGCGCAACGATGAGCACGGCGGCCGCCCCCAAGGTCGCCAGAGCAACTCGGCGGGTCGAGCGGTTCAGCGCGAGAACCAGCAGCATCCCACCTACCACCAGCCAGCCGGTCACGCTGAACGCCCAGACGAAGGCCACCGCCTCGACTGCAAGGGCAGCGCGCGCGAACCAGGCAATCCTCCCGGCCGTGCTGAGCAGCGCGAGAGTGGGGGGAAGCGTGATGACGGCCAAGAAGAAGGCAAAGTGGGAAGGCTCGGAGCAGAAACCCGCGGCTCTGTCGGCTTGGCTGAAGTAGGGTGGCACGACGAGGCCCCGCGGGACCGTGAGCAGGCGAAGAGTCCACACGATCTTTCCGGCGTCGGGCCACACGCCGAGCCCCCAGAGAACGTTCAGCAACGCGAGGAGAACACCCGGGCAGGCGGCCCAGACGGCGAGCATCGCAATCCGGCGCTCCGTGAAGGCGACCAGCGTCGTGCGCAGCACAAAGAAGACCGCGAAGCCGACGGCGAGGGCCGCCAGCTGCCGCAACCAGGCGGTCGTCCGAACCGGGTTGCTCCCCGAGAACAACGTGTCGATCCCCAGCGCCACGACCGAGTGGACCGCCGCGAAGACACAGAACGCCGTGACGATGGTAAAAACGGGCGTGAAGCGGCGAACCCCCGACAGGAGCGCCACGAACGGCAGCACGAAGACCGCCAGGACCCCCGTGAGTGGTATGGTCTGCGCCTGGATCGTCAGCGGGAGTTGAACGGTTTCGAAGCCCATCGTCAGAACCAGCGCCGCGCCGATCAGCGCAAGCAGATTCTGTCTCCGCATCGCCAGGGCAGCCTCGGTACCGGCTGGCAGGGCCGAGGGCTCAGCCTGCAGCACGAGCCTGCTCCCTGTCGTATTCCGCCAGCCTTCCGCCGAAAAAGTCCCGGTACCCGCGGATTTCGGCCTTGATGAGGTGGCTCCTGCCCCTGAGGAGAGCGAGGGCGAACTTCACGAGTCGGCTCAGGCCGAGGAACAGGAACCCCACCAGAACCTGCAGGCGCGAGCCGTGTTTGGTGAGCAGTAGCAGGCGGTACTTGGCGTAGTAATAGACTGAGGCCGCCGGCCGGCTCTCGAGGCTGCGCCCCTCGTTGTGAACGACCTTGGCGTCGAGCTGGACGCCCAGCTGCCATCCGCGTTCCCTGGCCACACACGACAGTGCCACGTCCTCCTGGCCGAAGAAAAAGGTCTCGTCCAGGAGGCCTGCGTCGCGCAGGAAGCCGGCGCGGAAGAGCGCACAACACGCCGACAGGTGTTCGGTGGTCCTGGTACCGCACCACCTCGGACCATCGGGTGTAAACCTGCCGCGGTGTACCGCACGCGCTTGCCAGAGCCTGAGCGTGCCTCCGGCGTAGAGGACGCGCCCGGGGTCTGAGCGCTGGAGGACCTTCGGCGCAACGCCAGCCCAGGTGGGACGGCCCTCCAGACAGCTGACCAGCTGGCTAAGCACGTCGCGGTCCACCATCACGTCGTTATTGACCAGAAGGACGTACGGGAAGCCGCACGCGAGTGCGTAGCGGAGGCCCACGTTATTTCCGGCCGCGAAGCCCTGGTTGGTGCCGATGGTGACGAGGACCAGCGCGCGGCCCGAGGGGGCCCTTTCGAGCGCCGCCTCCAGCTCCGCGACTCCACCTACCTCCGCCTGGACAGATGTGTACTCGGCGAGGCACACCGGCTTGCTCGAGGTGTCGTAGTGGACGAGGGCGGAGGCGACGGGCAGCTCCCCCCGTGCCCACTGCTGAATGCGTGCGACCGAGGCATCACTTGAACCGTTGTCAATGGCGATGATCCGGTAGTCCGGGTACTCCAATTGTTGCAGTGCCTCGAGGCACTCCACGGTGTCGTTCCAGCCGTTCCAGTTCAGGACGACGATCGCCACCTGGGGCAACGAGGCTGGGGCGCCAAGGGGGTGGGTCATCTTGCTGTCAATCCAATTGACCGGCCGATGGCGCGCTTCTCCGCAGGGCAGACTCCAGGACGTCGAGGACCACTCGGCCGTACTCCGATGCCGAAAAGCGAGATTTGGCCCATCCCCTGGCGTTCGCACCGAGTCGCGTGCGCTCGCCGGGGTTTTCGGCGAGGAAGCTGATGCAGCGCGCCAGGTCGCTGCAGTCCCCAGACTGGTACAGGAGCCCGGTGACCCCATCCTCGACCAGCTCGCCGTTGCCGCCGCCGCGGCCGGCGATCACTGGCTTGCCGGCCAACATTGCCTCGACGGTGGCTCGGCCGAACGCCTCCACCGGCGAGCAGCTCAGGACGAGGTCCGCCGCCCGTTGCAGGGGCAGCGGGTTCTCGTGGAAGCCGAGGAAGCGCACCTCTGCCTCCACGTCCTCAGATGCCGCCAGACTGCGCAGTTGCTGCGCGTACGGGCCAGTGTCGTCGCCGACCAGCCACAGCTCCGCGCTGACGCCCTGCCGCTTGAGGAGCGCCACGGCGCGAACCGCGTCCTCCTGGCGCTTGAGAGGGAGAATGGAGGCGACGACGAGACAGACTGTTGCGGCTTGCTCGAGCCTCGTGACCGGCGCCTCGCGTCCCGTGGTCGGCTCCCGCAGCGTCACCGACTGGTAGGCCACGCGGAGCTTGTCCGGCCTGATGGCGCCGGCAAGGCGTTCAGCCACCGTCCCGGAATTGGCGATGCAGACGTGCGAGAGACGGTCGACGAGGCACAGGGAGAGTCTCTCACCGAGGTCGAACTCGAAACCGGTCTCGCCGCCCCACAGCTCGTGGAAGTGCCACACGTGGGGCAAGCCGAGCAGTTTCGCGGCCAGCGCGCCGACACACACCGTCATGGTGTTGGTGTACACGAGCTCGCACTTCCAGCGCCACACAACCACGCTCACCGGCAGGACCATGATGAGGTTCCAGCAGCTCCTCAGGGCCTTCTTCCAGAGCGGCGTGTCGCGGTCGGCCCACCACCGGTAGGGGATGACCGTCACGGCGGCAGCGCGCGACTCGAGGTCGGAGACCAAAGGGCCTCGCCCGGGGACGATGACGAAGGCCTCAACGTTCGATTTCCGCAAGACGTCGAGGAGCTCCAAGATGGCCTTTCCAGCACCGTCGTGCCTGGCCAGATGGAGCACAAAAGCGACCCGCATTCGTCGTCAGTTCACCGGTCGGGAAAACCCGGAGCCCGCGAGGCGCCGCCTGATGGGCATGGTGAGGCCCAACTTGAACCTCTTGCTGACGGCCTTTAAGTAGTGGAATCCGACATCGAACGGTAGGAGAGGGCTGAGCGCCAGCAGCCGCCGGCACAGGCGCCCCCATCCCTCTTGAGGGACGTGGAAGAGATTGACGGCAGCTACTCGTGCAGATTCCTGTCGCCTGACGGTTGCTGTCTGGGGATTGTCGTGATGCTTGCTGAGCCATGCGTCGAGCATGTCGAGATAGGCGTTTCCCACCGCAACGCGATTCTCAACCTGCTGCTCATCATCGGGCGCACCTCCGACGAAGAGCCGTCGCATCCGGCTCACCGACTCCAGGGAGACAGGGAAGTCGGGCAACTCCTCCCGGACGGTTTGAAGGGCGAGCAGGTCGCTGCTCTGGAGTTGGGTGGCACGGCGAAGGCTTGACATGCTCCCGGGATGACAGCGGTAGTCGAGCAGTGCCTCGCCGAGGTTTGCGCCACGGCTGTGGCGGAGCACGCGACGCCACAAGTCATAGTCCTCAACGTCAGGGAAAGCCGAGTCGTACCAAAGGCCGTTCTCCAGAAGTAGGTCTCGCCTAAGCATAACAGTAGGATGGGCGAACGCCGGGGCCAGGAGGTTTGTCCAGCGAATGTGGAGATCAGAAGTCGGAAAGCGTTTGAGGTCCACGTGCCGGCCTTTCTGGTCGATTAACCAGTACGCGGTACCCAGAATCGCAACGTCGGGGCGGTCCGAGAGAAAAGCCACCTGCTTGGCAAGCCTTGTCGGCAGCGCAACGTCATCCTGGTCCATGCGAGCAATGAATGTGCCTCGCGCAACGGAAAGACCCCGGTTGAGCGTTGCGGTCAGCCCCTGGTTGGCCTGCCGATGAACAACAATCCGGCTATCCCGTCGCTGGCTCTCGGCCAGGGTATTGGGCGTGCCATCCGTCGAACCATCGTCAATGATCAACAGCTCGAACTCGCGATAGGTCTGCCGAAGGATGCTCCCGATCGCATCCTTGAGGAAGGGCTCGCCGTTATAGACCGGCATCAAGACGGTGACGACGGGCGGCGAGGTCAATCACGACACCTCAATTGTTGTGCCTGGGCTGGCTTTGCACGTGAAAAGTGGCTCGAGAGACGAAGCAAACCCCATCCGTCTGAAGATATCGTTGAAGCGGTGGACGTACGTGTGATCAGCAAGAGTTCGCCTGTAGCCGGCCTCTGCAATCGCGGCACGCTGGTCCTCGTGGGCCAGGTAGTGGCGGATCTTGTCGAGCAGGTCCTCGAAGCTGTCGAAAACGACGATTTCTTGGTCGGGCTCATAGTAATTGGCGAGGTCGTCGGCCCAGCCCGTGAGCATGAAGCTCCCGCAACCCGGGATCTCGAAGTTTCGACCCTTGATCTGGTCGTTGGGATCTGCGACCGCGGGTGGGCGCCTCTCCCGGTCACCAGGATGCGGGTCACCGAGAAGTCGTCGGAGGACGCGGCGAGCGGGCCTGGGGGCGGTGGCATCCTTGAGGACGGATGCGTTGGACAGGTTGAGATTGATCCGGCTCCGGTTGAAGACCCCGATCATCTCGTCCTGGGAGATTCTGCCCTCCTTCCAGCCCATTCCCCAGACCTTGACGCTGAGGCCGGCGCCCCCCAGCGCCTCGATAAGAACGCGCCGGTTTCCATGGGGCTGCCCGACGAAGGTCACATCGTGGCTCAGCGGAAGATCGAGCTTCCGGTAGAGGAAGTGATTACAGGCCCATTGACTCTTGATCACCTGGTGGCAGCCGATTGCCTCGTACTTCGGCAGCGCACTTCGGGCTGTCGTTACCACCCAGGTGAACCTGGGTGCCCAGTGCTGCGAGAAGGACTCGAACCGCCAGTGGTCGTCGCAGAACCAGTTCACCGTCGGGCACAACTCGGAGAGCTTGCTGATCGCATCGGGTTCGAACTGATCGGTATACAGAACTGAAAAGGAAAGATCCGGTTTCTCGGAGCGTGCAACCTCCAGCAGCCGACGATTCATGCCCTGCTTGCCCAACCCCTGGTGGAGGGTCATGAAATCGAAGTAGAGGAGGTCGTGCCCCATGTTGCGCAGCGCGTCGTAGAAGTTGTAGTGCTCGAACCCGAGCCCTCGGGCAGGATCCCCATAGTCATACTTCATCGCGAGGTAGAGGATTCGCACGCCGTTGGCCTTTGCCTAAACCTGCAGATACGACAGCCCGGGCAGGCCAAGCTGCAAGTGCACAACTTGCCTGAACGGAAACGTTTTGCGGTATTCCTCGATGGCCAGGTAGGGCCCGTGGTTGTATGAAGCGCCTGGCTGGTAGAAGGTATCGTGCACCAGGATGCAGGAAGCGCCTGGGCGGAGGAGTGTGGCGAGCTGGAGTTCCCGCAGCACGGTCTCGTAGGCATGGTCGCCGTCGAGGAACAGCAGCACCCTTTTGCCGGGACTAGCGAGGAGGATCTCCCGGGCAACGGTGTGACCATCCCCTAGGTGCTGGGCGACTGGGAGGCCGCTGATGAACTGGCCCAGGAGCTTCCCCGGGAACTCCGGATGATTCGGATCGAACAGGTCGACTGTATGGATCTGGCAGGGTTCGCCCAGCCACTTTGCCACCTCGTGCCAGACGCGCGCGCTCTTTCCGAGGTGCGTGCCGATGTCCACCACGAGCTCCGGGCGGTGGTACTCGAAAGCGCCCGCCATCGCAAAGAGCTCGTCGAGCGGGAAGGGGTGAGTTCCAACCACTCGGACCAAGCTGGGGAGCCACTTTGACAGCAAACATTTTTCGGTCTGGAGAAAGGCCCGGGAGGTCGAATCCGTGGATCGACGCGCGGGCGATGCAATCGAGCTTCGTTTGAATCGAGAGCCGAGCTTCAGTCTGGTGCCGGAGAGAAATCCCATCTGAACCTAGTTCGCTCCCCCTTGGCGCGGGTCAGATGAATGAGCCTTCTGCTGGTTCAAATACACCCGCTCGTATTGCTCCGCGATGGTCTCCCAGGTAAAGTCGCGCCGCCACGCTTGGTATCCTGCCTCGGCTTGGCGCTCGCGCTTGCTGGGATCTGCAAGCATGCGCTCGATAGCTCTTGCCATGTCTGTGGTCTTTCCTGTTACGAGACCACCGCTGGTATGCCTGGTGGGGATAATCGTGCCGCTCCCACTCCAGGCTGCAATCTCCCCGGCGTTGCCGCAGGCGGTGGAGATGAAGGGTGTCCGCGAAGCCATTGCCTCGAAGAGGACGATGGGCGAGCACTCTATGTTGGAGCCAAAGAGGAACAGGTCGGCTGCGTGGTAGGCAGCGACGACGTCCTCCCTGGGCGGGTCGACCAGGAGCACCTGCTTGCGTCCGAGAGTCGTCCAGCGCACGTTTCGCGCAAGGCTGCTGCATTGAGGGAGACAGCTCAAGTTTGGAAGCGTGTTGCCGATCACAACCAGGGTGGCGGGTCCGATTTGTGCCTTTCGCAATGCGCGCATGCAAAGCTCATGTCCCTTTAGGAATGTGTGGCTACCGACGGTCAGGAGCAGGGGCCGGTCCTTAGGGATGCCGTAGCGCTCTCTGAACGTTTTGTCGGGCGTGCCAAACTCCTCGTATGCGGCTCCGTTTGGAATCACGCTGAGGTGGCTCAGGCCGTGCTGCTGGGCAAGCCCGATGTCGCGGTAGGTGCGCGAATGGAAGATCAGGTGGTCGTACAGCCGGAGCCTCTCGGGCAGCATCCTGAAGTAGGGCCCGTACTCCGGCCAGAAAAGACCAGAAAACCCGCAAGGTGAGAGGACCTTGCGATAGGGAATCTGGTCGACTATGGGCAGGACGAGATCGGTCGCCCACTGCTGGGCCGCATAGTTCATCATCACGTCGAACCCACCGCTCCGGAGGAGCTTGAAATAGTCAAGCGTGTCACCACGGAAGCCCCGCGCAGAGTTGCCCGAGATCCCGAACTCTGCGATGCGCACGCCGTTGATCACCGTCTCGCGGCGCTCTGGCAGGCGCGTTGTTGCAACCGTGACCTCATGGCCGCGACGCACCAAGAGCTCGGAGATCCTTTTGACAAGCTCCTGGGCGCCTCCTCGACTCGGGTGGTAGAACTCGACGGTGTGCAAGATCTTCAACTTTGGCCTCGCCACCATACTTGAGCCGTGCGGCCGTCGTGCGGGGTGAGTACCTGACGGTTGCCGTGATCGTGCGAAGGTGCTGAAACGGCTACCCACACAAGCGGGTCCGGCGATTGATGTGCGGGACTCGTAAACTCGACCTTCGCCATTGTCCGTGCTCTGCCAGCTGCCAGCTTGCCCCAGAAACGTTGAAGATGGTCGGGGGCGTTTCCCAGAACTACTCGCTCTTGGAGGTGGCGCCAAGCGGACGGGGCCATGCGAGTGAAGCGCGAGCCAAACCCGGAAACGTCTCGTTGGCCCACAGTGCAATGAGATACATCCACAGAAAGTAGTTGACATAGACATACCTGTCGTAGATGAACGCGAACCACGACAAGAGCACACTATAGGCCGCAATGAAAACCACCACGGGAAATGCCAGACGAAGCACGTCTCTCTTCTTCAATAACTTCCACGCGATTAGTGGAACAAATCCAAGAATGCCCAGCGAAAGTGCCCTGATGAGCAGATTATTGTGAGCGGTTAGCCGCAGTAGAACCAGGCCAGGTTGCTTCAGGGGCGCGAGTCCCACGTCCCGGAAGTACTGGACCTGTCGATCTTCGTAGAAGAAACGGTCGTCGTAGAACCTCGTGGCAAGATCTGCCTTCTGGCGAAGCATGTAACCTACGTGCTCGTTCTGGGGGAACACAAAGGCAGCCCTGCAGACGTTCATAAGGATCTTTTTTGCTTGGAAGAGGGGCGCGCGCGACAGGTAGTACAGGATGAGTTGCCTCTGCAACCTGCGCACATCCCCCTGCGTGCACCCAAGCTGAGCGGTCACCGTGCTCCCGAGGGGAATATAGTATTCATCGGCACTGTGCTTCAAAATGCTCGCGAGTACGGTGGGATCGGTAATCGTCTTCGCTGCCCCACCACAGGAAACGCGCAGTTCCTTGAGCGGGCCCACTGGGTTTATTTGTCCCGAGACGAAGTCGGGGATTTGCACTATGGTCTGATACAAGGGGAAGGGCCGGATTGCAAAGACGAGTGGGACGAGAAGCAAGAGGAAGATACAGAACGACACGTAAGCCTTTCGAACAGAGATATGCCAGTTCTCAACTGCCCACGCAGCAAGCACGAGCGGTAGCAGGAAGATGAAGAAGATTTTGATGGCTGTGAGGATCAAGCCAATAGCTGCAGCGTAGTACACCTTTCTCCTGACCAACTGAATCATAAACAAAAGGAGAAGGCTGAGGATAAGGCCATCCGGAAAGAGGAGTTTTTGCATATAGGCGATTCCGGGAATTAGAGCAGGAACACAGACGAGGCATCGGAGGATAGGCGGAAGAGAAAGGGAGGACGCGAAGTAGAAAATGGCCACAACAAAAAGCACAGACTGAACCAGGAACAGGAGATTGAGATTGTGGAGGTCAAGAGAAGCCACCTTAATGAAAAGAGGGTAGCCGATGGAGCGATTGAGAGTGAACGGCGTCATTCTGGAAAAGAGGCCTTGTGCGATGACAAGGTAGTCGTTGGGGTCCCCGTTGTTGTCTGTGGGCACCATTAGAAAAACCCACGCCTGCACAACGATGACCAGGATAAGGCAGGTGGGGAAAGCCCTTCTCACGCGCGTCAATCTTGCTTGGTTGCGCCGAGGTGCAAATGTCTACGGTGGCCCGAGAGCCCGGCCGAGGGGAAGGCCTCGGGGCACTCCACCAAGAACCTGCTCACACTTGAAGATGTGGCAGTGCGACGACACAGGCCAGACAGTTCGGGGAGAGCTTGCGAGGCGACCTGAGCTGGAACCATGGGATCCAACGTGACCGCTGTATGTGAGGGCGCACTAGGCAAGGACACGACTGCCGCGGTGCCACGACAGCCGGACCCAGTCCCATGTCCTTCTGAGGCCGTTCTCCCAGGTGACCTGGGGCTGCCAGCCCGCCAGTTTGTGGAGCTTTTCGGAGCTGAGGACGTTTATTGGCACGTCGAAGTTTCGTAGGCCTTCCGTCTTGATTCGAATTCGAAATCCCGCCGGGCCTACAAGCCTCTCGATTGCCTCGAGAACCTCACGGTTTGAGCGGCCAATGCCACTGCCGATGTTATACGCCGAACCCGGTCGGCCCTTGTCCAGCGCCGCGATGATTCCCCGGGCGATATCCTCGGCATGTACGTAATCTCTGACGGTCCCACTCTTGCCGTAGACCACGACAGGTTTTTTGAGGAGGATTGCCCCCATTGCTGTGGCAATGAAGCCCTGTCCGATAAACGGCCGCTGCCCCTCCCCGAACGCGTTGGCCGGGCGCACCACAACCACTGGAAGATCGTGGAGTTGATGGAACATCTGTGTGTACTTCTCGAGTGCCAGCTTTGTAATGCCGTACGGGGAGATGGGGTGGGTGGGATGATCTTCGTCTATGGGGATTCGCTGTGCCCTGCCATAAACCGTTCCGCCCGAGGACACGACGACCATTTTTCGAACCGTCGCCCTACCCGCCGCCTCCAAGAGGCGGACTGACGGCGGCAAATTGTGGAGGATGTCGCCCACGGGGTTCTCGTAGCTGGTTTTTGGGAAAGTTGCGTACGCGAGATCCACGACTTCCCCGGCACCTTCAAGAGCGGCGTCGAGCACCTCTGATCTGCCATAGTCGCCACGGATGTAGCGAACCCCGGGGGCGAGCGCCCCTTTGCTCACGCGTCTACTATCCAGGACAGTGACTTCTCTGCCGGTGCCCAGCAACGCTTCAACCAGGTGTGAGCCGATGAAGCCAGCGCCGCCGACGACGCAGCACCTTCTCGCGGGGGGTTTTGTCGGACTCATGCCCGTATCAGCTTTCTCCGCAACCTGGAAGCCAGGCCGTGGGCCAGGTTCAAGCTCCTGTGTGCTGCGCTTGGATGGCTGGTGTAGTAGGCATGGCGAAGAGCTCGCAGCCGCTCCGCTACTCGTGCCCTCAGTTGGGTTTGCTGGTTGGGCGACGGGCCCGCGAGCCGGCGGGCTGCTGCCTTCAGGACCCTTGAGGCGAGACGCACGCGAAACTGCGGGCCGACCTGCTCTGCGGCGCCGTTCGCCAATGCCGCAATGGCGAAGAAAGCCTCATCAGGCTCGGCTTTTCCTGCAGCCCACGCAAGATTCTCGGCACTGATGCGGATGAGCCTTGTGAGAAATGGATTCTCACCAGCGCGAGACATGCTCTGTTTGACTTCCCGATAGATCTGCAGGCACTCCGGGATGTTCGCGGCCTCGAAGCTCCTGATCAACCGAGACCACAGTTCGTAGTCCTCGGGAGGCTGCCGATTCGTGTCCGTGCAGTATCCCCCGACCTGCTGCACGGCGCTTTTCCTGAGCATCACTGAGCTGTGGACAAAGGGGTTGTTGAAGAGGAGCTCCCATTTGAGGATGTGATCTTCCGTGGGGTGCTGGTGGCGCCGGCCGCTGTCGGCATTGCCGACCCAGATTTCCGCCCAGGTTCCTACCATGGCGTGGGATGGGTGCGCGTTGAGAAAAGCGACTTGTCTTTCGAGCCGGTGGGGGAGAGCCACATCATCCTGATCCTGGCGTGCCAGGTACTCACCCGTTGACAGCCCGATTGCGCGGTTCAGGGCTGCCGGCAAGCCCTGGTTGGACTGGCGAAACAGACGAATTCGTGGATCAGCGTACGTCTGGATGAGCTCGTGGGAACCATCCGTCGAACCATCGTCGATCACGATCACTTCGAAGTGCTGATAGCTCTGCGAAAGGACGCTCTGAAGCGCCGCATCCAGGTAGAGCTTACCGTTGAAGAGGGGTAAAAGAACGCTAACCAGGGGACGACCCCGCGGCTGGACCCCCTCGCACTCTGAAGAAGCCTCGGGGGAGCCACGATTGGAACTGAGAAGCGCCTTTGATTTCGAGTCTGGTCCCACCGGATGCAGAGCTACTCTTTCCGTGCCCAGTTCTCCCAGACGAAGGGGTATTGATAGGTCATTGAATGCGTTGAGGCCAGCCTTTCTTGGAGGTTTCTCATTCTTGCTTCGGCATCGGGTACGAAGTCGTGGAACTGGATTTGCAGGTTGGAGATGTTCGTGATCCAGTTCCGAGCAATGAGGTGTTCGAGAAGGTCGTATTCCGCTCCTTCGATGTTGATCTTCATGAGGTCCACATGCGAGAGCGCGAGTTCCCCGGTAATGAAGTGGGTGGCCTCGCGAAAGGGGCCCATGACAATCTCCCCGTCCTGTAGAACCACTGATGAATGGTCGAGCTTCTTGGACATTGGAAGTTGACAATCGCTAGGCCCGAGGCCGAACGGGAAGACTTGGACCTTGGTATTTCGCCGAAACCGAGATTGGATCTTGTCGGCGTATTCGGTGATTGGCTCAAAGACATACAGGTTGCAGCAGTACCTGGCGAAGATGTCACTGGCCCACTGGCCTTCGTAACCGCCGAGATCGAGAACGACCGAGTCGGGGTGAAGGTTGTAATCGAGGCGGTGTGTGAGGTCGCCGCGGTTTGCAGTCCAGAGCTCGGCCATTCTTTCCCTGAGACTGGGTTCGGGCGCTGGTGGCGGCGGCGGTGGGGGGTCGAAGTCGTTCCCCATGGTGACGAGTCGAATGCCGCAGGATCGCAGGAGTCGCCCTATCAGTTTAGGCACTGCAACACGCCCCCGAATTCACCTGCGGCAAGGGTCACGCCTGGCACAAGGAGGACACGCTCTACTCGCTAGAACTCAAGGAGCCACTCCCCATAATAGACGTTGAGCTTGAAAGCCTCCCGTGCGAGGTCGCTCGTCTGCGCCACTTCGCGGAAGCCGTAGACGGCATTCCCGACCACGAAGATCTTGCCGTCGTATGACGACGCAGCGTAAAGATCTGCGACCGCATCGAGGAGGTAAAGAGCCGCGAACCGCCGATCGGCCAGGTGAAGTCGGCTCGCCAAATCCTCTCGAACGAAGAAGCAGTTCAGGCCGTTGTAGCAGACCAGCGCGTACCCCTTTGCTTTGCCCAGCAGAGCAAGGGCAAGAGCGCTATTACCTATATAGGACCCCTCCTTTTGAACAAACTCGACATTGAGAGGGAATGTTGGGTTCGCCTCCACGACGACACAGCGCGGCCTGGACCGCACCATCGACTCCCAAACCTGCCAGTCATCGCCGTCGATGTCTATGATGCAGAGGTCTGGATTTTCGGGGGCTCCCACCTCATCGAGCACACCGTCGATGGTGTTCTCACATATCCCGATTCTTCGGTGAACGCATCGAATCGAGAAACCCTTGGCATTCTCCTGCATCCCTTGAAACTTGTCGCTATCAGCCTCAATCCACACGCCCGACCAACCCTGTTGGGCTAGCGCTCTTGTGTTTGAGAGGTAAAGTCCATCACCGGCGCCGAATTCAACGAAGAACCTGTTCTCCGCGCCGATGAGCCGGATGATCTCCGCAATGATCCCATCCTCACCGTACTGTGAAAAGACGTCCTTCCGGAAGTCGAGAAGGCTACATCCTCGGGTCGCGTCCTTATTTGCTGCGGCGGCGCCGAGGGCAGGAGACTGGCTCTGATTCGTCAAAAGGTCCAAGCGTCGCGAGTGGCGCACCATTTCGTCATACCTTCCCGGCACCGTCGGGAGCTGCGCCAATGCCAAATATGGCGGGGCGTGAGGTGGAGAACAACACGCCACAACTCGAGGAACGGAGCGGCGCGACCCTAGCACCTTCCGCCGTTATCGTGACGTGGCCGGCGCCGTTGGCGTCATAGAACCCGCGCTCAAAGGACGAGAGTCCAACCGCGACGGTGAGTTCTGTCTCGGCCAAAGGCAGGGTGATTGGATATTCCCCACGGTAACACCCCGGGGACAAGTCGCTGGGTGCGGACCAGATCGTCTGGATCGGGGATCCGTCAAGCCTTGTGAGTGCAAGCGCGGCAATGAGGTGCTTCACTGGGCGGACAATCTCGAAATCGAACCATACGCACCAAGGTTCGCCAAGGGAGAATCGGGAACGTGGCTGTCGATCCTCGGACAGAAAGTGCAGGCGGAGCCCATGGCCGGGGGCATCAGGGCTTCCCGCGCCGGGGAGCGCGACAGACGCAGCAGCCCCTTGGTTGAGGCCTAGAACCGTAGATTCATATGCTCCGACCACGTATTCGGTCCTGCCCACCGCCCGGCATTCGCCGCGCTCCAGCCACAGGACGCTGGTGCAGAGCCTCCGCACTGCGCCCATGTTGTGGCTCACGAAAAGGACGGTCCGCCCCCCACGACGCCCCTCGTCCATCTTGCCGAGACATTTCTGTTGGAAGGCAGCGTCCCCCACCGAAAGGACCTCATCGATGATGAGAATGTCTGGTTCGAGGTGCGCGGCAACCGAAAAAGCAAGGCGCACGAACATCCCGCTTGAATAGTGTTTCACCGGCGTGTCAATGAACTTCTCCACCTCGGCAAATGCGACGATTTCGTCGAACTTCCTGCCTATCTCCACCTTCCTCATGCCGAGGATGGCGCCGTTAAGGTAGATGTTCTCGCGCCCTGTCAGTTCGGGGTGAAAACCGGTGCCGACCTCGAGAAGAGAACTGACCCTCCCGGATACCTCCGCCCAGCCCTCGGTCGGGCGAGTAATGCGGGAGAGTAACTTGAAGAGCGTGCTTTTACCCGCGCCGTTGCGGCCAATGATGCCGAGCACCTCGCCGCGGGTGACCTCAAAGGAGAGGTTTCTGACGGCCCAGATGAGGTTCTTGGCTTTGTCTGGCCCGTGAGAGGGCGTCACCAGGCTCTTGATCCGTCGTAACGAGGCCTCCGGCGCCTGGGAAAGCGTCTCGCGCAGCGTCCGGTAGGCGAGTCGTGACGCCCCGATTTGGTAGCGCTTGCTCAGCCCTTGTGCCCTTACGACGATGTCAGACATTGGCTCTAGACCACGTCCGCGAACGTGTCCTCAACTCGTTTGAAATAGACGAGCCCGGCCAAAACCACGAGAACGACAAGAACCCCGGAGACGAGCGTGATCACCGTGGGCGGCGCGGCACCGAAGAGAGCCCAACGGAAGCCTTGGACAACTCCGGTGAGGGGATTGAGGTTGTACAGGAAGCGGACGGTGCCTGCAGGGATCAACTCCTCGGAGTACACGACCGGCGAAAGGAACATCCACGCCTGAACGAGAAACGGGATGGCCTGCTGGACATCCCTGTACTGCACGTTCAGGGCCGACAAGAAGAGCCCGGTTCCCAGTGCAGCGAGCAGCGCAAGCAGCACGAACAGAGGAAGCGTCAGGAGGTTCCAGCTCGGAGGAACCCGGTACCACACCATGAGGCCGCCAAGGATGACGAAGGAGACGGCAAAGTCTACAAGACCGGAAACGATCGCAGCCAGTGGAACGAGGAGCCTGGGGAAGTAAACCTTGGTCAGCAGGTTTGCGCTGTTCACGAGGCTCGTGCCTGCACGGGCCAACGCGCCGGCGAAGAGCTGCCATGGCAGCAGGGCAGCAAAGACGAACACCAGGTACGGAACCCCACCCGACGGCAAGCTGGCCAACCGGCCGAAGATGAAGGCAAAGATGGCGGCGGTCGCGAGGGGTTGAATCACGACCCACGCCACGCCGAGGACGGTCTGCTTGTAGCGTACCTTGATGTCCCGCCAGACGAGGAAGTACAGAAGTTCACGGTACTCCCACAGCTCGGCGAGGTTGAGGGAGAACCAACCCTGTGAGGGCTCGATCCTGATGATGGTGGGGGCGGATGCAGTGGTCGAGGTGGCGCTCACAAGAACCCTTCTAGCTGCCGCCGCCGTTTGCCCCTCAAGCGCTCACCGTAAACCTGAGACCGGCCGCAACTGCATGCCACATTGCCACCGAACCGCGAGTTTGAACAAACTACCGTCCCTGGTTTGCACCGCAAGCCTCGACGGGAGAATATGTTAAAGATCGTCATCAGCATTTTGAGGCGGCGCCCGTGCCGTCGTCCTCCGGCTTTCCGGCCTTTGCGGTCCGCAAAGACCTCAGCCGTGCAGAATTGTACCCGAGCGGGGACCGACAGACGCTTGATCGGCGGGACCGTCGCTCTCCTCGGGCGTCGCCTCACGGCCGGTGACCGCGCCGTTGATGTGTCCCGCCGTGGGACCCTGGAGAACGGCCGTCGTCTTATGAAACTGCTTGACGCTTATGGGGCCGTTGAGATAGAGTACCCGTCCCGGTTTGACCGGGCTTGTGCTCTTTGGAACTGGATCTGGGGACGAGGGCGGGCAATAAGGGCCCGAGGGAGACTGTGTCTCCCGGGGACGCCCGCCGGCAGCCCGCGGAGCAGGCGCGTAGCTCAGTTTGGTTAGAGCGCTACCTTGACACGGTAGAGGTCAGCGGTTCGAGTCCGCTCGCGCCTACCATACGTCGGCTCCGCTTGCGAGCAAGCTACAGGCGCGTAGCTCAGTTGGTAGAGCGCATCCCTCACACGGATGAGGTCTGCGGTTCGAGCCCGCACGCGCCTACCACGCCTTCGGCGTGGCGCGCGACTGCTGCCGTCCCCTTCGCGAGGACGGCTTTTTTGTTTTCCGGCTGTCCTCCCGATTTAAGGTTTGGTGCGGCCAGGAACGGCCGTCCCACAGCCGGCGCCGGGGACGGCGCCGTGAGGAACGGGTGGTTCGAGGTTGGGGAAGCAAGCGATGAGCGCGGAAAAGATCAAGCTGACCCTGCCGGACGGCAGCGTGAAGGAGGTCCCTGCAGGTGCGACGCCGCTCGACGTGGCGCGCTCGGTGGGGGAGCGCCTGGCCGCAGCCGCCGTGGCCGGGGAGCTGGACGGCGAGATCGTGGACCTCCGCGCGCCGATCGGGCACCCGGGGAAGTTTCGCGTCTTGACCCCGCGCGACCCCGAGGCGGGTAACGTCATCCGCCACTCCGCGGAGCACGTGCTCGCGGACGCCGTCGAGCGCCTCTTCCCCGGCACGATCATCGACGCCGGGCGCCAGGACCACTCCGAGAAGTTCCAGTACGACTTCCGCATCGACCACGCCTTCACGCCCGAGGACCTGGAACGGATCGAGCAGGAGATGGCTCGCATCGTTAAGGAAGGCCGCCCGTTCGAGCGCCAGGTCGTGGGCCGCAAGGAAGCTGCCGACATCTTCCGAAACCGCAAGGAAGAGATCAAGCTCATCCGCCTGCAGGACATCCCTGAGGACGAGGCAATCACGATCTTCCGCCACGGCGAGTTCGTGGACCTCTGCCGCGGCCCGCACGTGCAGCGCACGAACCAGATCGGGGCCTTCAAGCTGCTCGATACCTCGGGTGCCTACTTCAAGGGTGACGAGCGCAACGAGATGCTCCAGCGGATCTACGGCACCGCGTTCGCGACCAAGGAGGAGCTGGACGCCTACTTCGCGAAGATCGAGGAGGCGCGTCGCCGCGACCACCGCCGGCTCGGGAAGGAGCTGGATCTCTTCTCGTTCTCTCCCCTCGCGCCGGCCTCGCCGTTCTTCCACCCCCGCGGGGCAATCGTCTACAACGAGCTGGTTTCCTTCATGCGGGAGCTGTACCAGGAGTTCGGCCACGAGGAGGTCATCACCCCTCAGCTCTTCGACGTGGAGCTCTGGAAGCGTTCGGGACACTACGAGGCCTACCTCGAGAATATGTTCTTCTCCAACGTGGACGAGCGCGAATTTTCGCTGAAGCCGATGAACTGCCCCGCCGCCTGCCTGATCTACGCGACCCACGCTCACTCCTATCGGGAGCTGCCTGTGCGCCTGGCGGACTTCGGCAAGCTGCACCGGTACGAGCGCTCCGGCGTGGTGCAGGGGCTGACCCGCGTGCGGACGTTCGAGCAGGACGACGCGCACATCTACTGCACCCCCGGGCAGATCGGCAGCGAGGTCGCGAGCCTGTTCGATTTCATCTTCCGCGTCTATGACACGTTCGGCTTCGAGCGCCCGGTGATCTACTTCTCGACCAAACCCGAAAAAGCCATCGGCGAAGATTCGCTCTGGCAAAACGCCGAGGCCCAGCTCGAGAAGTGCCTCAAAGACCGCGGCGTGGACTACACGCTCAACCCCGGCGAGGGCGCTTTTTACGGGCCGAAGATCGACTTCGTGGTGCACGACGCGATCGGCCGTGAGTGGCAGCTCGGCACCATCCAGCTCGACTTCAACCTCCCCAACCGCTTCGACCTCACCTACGTGGGCGAGGACGGGACCGAGCAGCGCCCGGTCATGATCCACCGCGCCATCCTCGGCTCGATCGAGCGGTTCTTCGGCGTGATGCTGGAACACTTCGCCGGCGACCTGCCTTTGTGGCTCGCTCCCGAGCAGGCGCGCGTGCTGCCCGTGTCGGACAAGTTCCTCGACGCCGCCCGCGCCGTAAAGGCGCGTCTCACCGAGGTCGGGCTTCGCGCCGAAGTGGACGAGCGCTCGGAGAAGCTGGGCGCAAAGATCCGCGATGGCGAGCTTGCGAAGATCCCCATCCTTCTGGTCGTCGGTGCGCGCGAGGCGGAGTCCAAGGCCGCGAGCGTTCGAGTGAGACATCGGGGCGACCTGGGCACCAAGACGCTCGACGAGCTCGTCGCGACGATGACGACGACGGTGCGCAAACGTGCTTTGAACCCATGGCCGGAGGCGTGAGCCCCGGCCTCTCTTTTTGAGGAGGCATCAATGCCGAAGATCAAGACGTTGCGGGCAGCGGCGAAGCGGTTCAAGAAAACCGGAACCGGGAAGTTCAAGCGCCGCAAGGCCTATCACGCCCACATCCTGACCAAGAAGACCGCCAAGAGGAAGCGCCACCTTCGGGAGGAGGCGCTCGTCTCGGCGGCGGACGCGAAAAACGTGGAGCGCATGCTCCCGTACGCGAAGTAGGAGGCCTGCATGCGCATCAAGCGTGGACACAACCGGGTACAACGTCGTAAGAAGGTCCTCAAGCTCGCCAAGGGCTACTTCCTCACGAAGCACAACGCCTACCGGATAGCGAAGCTGCAGGTCGAGCGTTCGCTCCAGTTCGCCTACCGTGACCGGCGGCAGCGTAAACGCTCGATGCGAAGCCTGTGGATCGTTCGCATCAACGCGGCTGCGCGGCAGTTCGAGATGTCATACTCGCAGCTCATCGCCGGGCTAAAGGCGGCCGGGTGCGAGCTCGACCGCAAGGCGCTCGCCGACCTGGCGGTGCGCGACACCGAGGGCTTCGCGGAGCTGGTGAAGGCCGCGAAGAAGGGCCTCGAAGCCAAGTCGGCCGCGTAGATGGCGCTCGAGACCCTGGAGCGGGCGCGCCAGGAGTTCCTCGCGGCGCTTGCCAAGGCGGGCAGCGACCCCGCCAGGGTAGAAGCCGTCCGCGTGCGCTTCGCCGGGCGCCGGTCGGGCCTACTCCGCGACCTCGAGGACGAGCTCAAGTCGCTGCCGCGCGAGGAGAAGCCCTCCTACGGCAAGGCGCTCAACGAGCTCAAGAAGCTCGTCGAGGAGAGGCTGGCGGCGGCGCATAGGGCAGCCGCGGATGCGAGCAAGCGAGGTGAAGTTGCGGACGTCACACTGCCGGGCCGTAGGCCCGCCCTCGGTGCGTACCACCCGGTGACGCTGGTGCGGCGCGAGATCGAGGAGATCTTCCTGCGAATGGGCTACTCGGTGGCCGACGGCCCCGAGGCCGAGGACGACTGGCACAACTTCGAGGCGCTCAACTTCCCGCCCGACCACCCTGCCCGGGACACCCAGGACACGTTCTTCCTCAAGGGTGGGATGCTCCTGCGGACCCACACCTCGCCCGTCCAGATCCGCACAATGGAGACGACTCCGCCCCCGATCCGCGTGATCATCCCCGGCCGGGTGTACCGGTGCGACTCCGACCTGCGGCACACGCCGATGTTCCACCAGGTCGAGGGCCTGGTGGTTGACGAGGGGATCACCTTCGGCCATCTCAAGGCCACCCTTGAGGCGTTCGTGCACGTGCTGTTCGACCCCGAGATGGGCGTCCGGTTCCGCCCATCCTTCTTTCCCTTCACCGAGCCGTCGGCCGAGGTGGACATCACCTGTGTGTTCTGCCGCGGCAAGGGGTGCGTGGTGTGCACGGGATCGGGCTGGATGGAGATACTCGGTGCGGGGATGGTCGACCCGCGGGTGTTTCGGTTCTGCAACATCGACCCGGCCCGCTACACGGGGTTCGCGTTCGGGTGCGGGCTCGACCGCGTGGCCATGCTCAAGTACGGCATTCCCGACCTCAGGATGCAGTTCTCCGGCGACGAGCGCTTGCTGCGCCAGTTCGAGGGGATCCGGCGATGAGATTGGCTTTCGTTGCGGGGGGACCCGCGCCGCTCCGCGCCACCGCCCGGCGCTCAAGTCCCCCCGAGCCCCCCACGCTCGCCGGGAGTGAATCCCGCCTCGCTTGGCCATGGTTCGAGTCGGCGCGGTGTTGTCATGGGGGCCTGCCATGAAGTTCTCTCTGGCCTGGCTGTGCGACCACCTCGAAGGGAAATCCTCCGCGGTGGAGATGGCCCAGCGGCTCACGGCGGTCGGCGTGAACGTCGAGTTGCAAGAGACGTCGGGCGACGACGTGGTCTGGGACGTGGACGTGACCACCAACCGTCCCGATGCGATGAACCACCGTGGCCTCGCCCGTGAGGCCGCGGCCGCCGGGTGCGGCACCCTCAGGCCCCTGGCGGTCAGGGTCCCCGAGGGCGCGACGCCGGTCGGGAAGCTCGCGAGGCTCACGGTCGAGGACGAGGCAGGCTGCCCGCGCTACTGCGCCCGTGTCGTGCGCGGCGTCAAGGTCGGGCCCTCGCCGGCGTGGCTCGCAACGCGCCTTGAGCGCTGCGGCATCCGTCCCATCAACAACATCGTGGACGCGACCAACTACGTGCTCCTGGACGTCGGCCACCCTCTCCATGCGTTCGACCTTCCTCTGCTCGCGGGCTCAGAGATCCGCGTTCGCCGCGCCCGGGCCGGTGAGGGCCTGACGACCCTTGACGGTGTGAGCCGCACCCTGACTCCGGAGGACCTGGTGATTGCCGACGCTAAGCGCGCCGTGGCGATCGCCGGCGTGATGGGGGGCGCCAACACGGAGATCGGCCCCGCCACCAGGGACGTGCTGATCGAGTCCGCCTATTTCGCCCCGATCTCGGTGCGGCGCACCGCGAAGCGCCACGGCGTCTCGACGGAGGCCTCGCAACGCTTCGAGCGTGGCGCGGACCGGGCGATGGCCCGCACCGCCGTGGATCTGGCCGCCGAGCTGATCCTCCGCCTGGCCGGCGGCGAGGTTTTGGCGGGTGTGCTCGACTCGGCACCGGTGCTTCCGGCGCCGCGGGCTATCGAGTTCTCGCTTCGGCGCCTATCGGCGTTCGCCGGCTGCGAGATCCCGCGCGAGTTCGTAGCCAAGGTTCTTGCGGCCCTCGATCTCGCGCCCCAGGTCGCGGGTGACACCGTCACCTGCACGGTCCCCAGCCATCGTGTGGACCTGGAGCTCCCCGAGGACCTCTACGAGGAGGTGCTGCGCCATTTCGGGTACGACAACGTTCCCTCGGTTCTTCCGGCATTTGCCGTGAAACCCGGCAAGCGGCTCGGAACCTGGCCGCTCACCGAGCGGGCGCGCAACGCGCTGGTGGCGGCTGGGGCCGCGGAGGCGCTCACCTACAGCTTCTCCTCGGAGGAGCTGGAGGGCGCGACGGCCGCATCCGCACTCGGCGAGCGTGGTGGGGTCGTGAGAGTAGAGAATCCGCTCTCCGGACGCCTGGCGGTCCTGCGGCGCTCGCTGCTCGCCGGCCTGGTCGAGGCTGCGGGCGGCAACCTGCGACGGGGCGCCGAGCGTGTCCTCCTGGGCGAGGTCGGCCGGGTGTTCTTCGCCAGGGGCGCGGAGATCGTGGAGGAGGAGCGCCTCGCCCTCACCCTTGCCGGCACGGCCGGGCCGTGGGACGCAGCTCGCGCTGCCGATTTCCTGGACCTCAAGGGTGTCGTCGAGGTCGTGCTTGCCGAGTTGGGCGTGGAGGCAGCCGCATGGCGGCCGTCGACGGCGCGGCTCCTGGCGTCCGGCGAGGGCGCCGAGGTGCTGGTCGGGGATCGGATCGTGGCGGTCGCGGGCCGCCTGTCAGAGCCGTCGGCCAAGGCGTTCGATCTCCCCGCGCCGCTCTGGGTGGCGGAGATGGATCTCGGCGCCGTCGCCGCCGAGCGGGCGCCCTCGTTTCACCCGATGCCGCGCTTTCCGGCGGTGACGTCGGATCTCACCGTGCGTCACGCTCTCTCGCTCTCGTACGCAGAGCTGCTGGGGACCATTCATGCTGCCGCGTCGGAGTGGCTCGAGACCGTTTCGCCCGTGATTCAGTACCGGGGCGAAGGCGTCGGCGCGGAGGAGGTCAAGACCACGCTGCGCCTTGTTTACCGTCACCCTGAGCGCTCGCTCACTCAGGAAGAGGTGAACGCCGCACACTTCGCGCTCATGGACACGCTTGCCCGCAAGCTTGCGGTGAGCTTCCAGTAGGAGGCCGCATGGACATCTTTGTCGCTCTCGAGGAACGCGTCGAAAAGCTGATCACGGGTTACAAGGAGCTGCAGGCGCGCATCGCGGCCCTGGAGGAGGAGAACCGGAAGCTGCACTCGGGCGACGAGGCCACCGCCCACTTCACCGACCGAATCGTGCAGCTCGAGGCCGAGCGCAGCGAGATCCGCGCCCGTCTGGAGAAGCTGCTCAAAAACGTCGCCGCCCTGGAACTGTAGTTTGCCCCGCGGGTCAGTGTGCTCGCTCGTCCTGCCCTGCCTGCGGCGGGGACTCGCGACGCCTCCGCGAGCGACCCGACTGCGCTGCCCGGCGCGTGGCCCCTCTGCGTCGGCGTGAAACGGCCGCGCAGTCTCCCCCCGCCGGCCAACGCGTCGGGGGCCCGCTCGCTCCGGCGAAATGGCACTACCGACCCGTGGGGCTGGCCTCACCCCCTCCCAACGACAGAAGCGTGGCAGCCTCCGGGGCTTTGGCCGTCGGCATTCCGGGGGCGGATTAACCACCAGCTTCCACAACTGAGCTGGACTCAATGATCCCTTGGAGGCGTCTCGTCAACCAACGTGAAGGTCGAAGAGGAACACGTGGACGAGCACCCTCCCACTCTCGTCGTCGGGCGAGGAGAAGATGCACCGCCACTCGCCGGCACTGATTTCTCGAAGGCTACCAGCAAAGTGAGTGTGTTTCGGAAGCATTGCAGGGAGTCGCTGAACTAGCTCAGAGAACCGGACGTTCTCCTTGTTGAAGATGACGAGCGCCGTTTTGCAGTCCCGCCACGTAAGATAGCCGAGAAGCTGGTCCAGGGCCGCAAAAAGGTCGGCCTCGCCGCGCCAGACCTTGCACTCCGCCACGAAAGCGGCACGCTCCTTGTCCTCGATTCTGATGTCGGTTTTCCCCCGTTTTCGAAAAGTCTCGCCAGTGGCCCCACCTTCAAACGAGCAGTTCAGCGCCGCGAGAATGATATTTCGCAGGTCCTCTTCGCCGTGGTTGTTGTATGTGCCAGGCGTTTGTTCGAAGGTTCGGCACTGGTAGCGGATCACGCGAAGGATTTCCTCGTATGCCTCTTGAGCTATGCCAGGGACCGGGGGTTCTGGTGAGCCACTGGGCGATGTTGACGGCATAGCCACTCGGCGTTGAACTGCAATGCTTTTGAACGTCGGCAAATCCCCCCGAAGACGGATTGGCAGATTAAGGGAACGGGCGGCCGCGTCGGTCGTAGCAACACGCTGCACACGTTCGCTGACAAGTTTTCGAATAGTGCGCTCGATTTCGCGCATGGCTCCCTCAAGGTCTTGCCTCTGAAGCGCTACACAGTTCTTTAGAATCGCCAACTGCGTTGCGAAGAACTGTTTGTACGATTGTTCCTCCGTTCCCTCAGTAAAGCGCAAGGTGATGCGCACGCGGCCAACGCCCGTAGAATCCGGCTGTTCGATCGTGCCGATTGGTCCGCGAGAGGTTGGCTTCGACACCTCGACTTTCCACAGTTCCGGGTCACCGGTGTAGGGTACGGTGACCGTAAGTGAGTGAATGGTCAGGTGACCAGGGACTTTCTGGGTCTCGCCAGGGACCAAGTACTGGCCGTCTTCATGTAGCTCAAGCGGAACCCACAAGTATCGGGGCAGGAGCTGCTCAGCGATCATGTCGGCGCCGCCATGCCGAAACGCTTGATCTGGCATTCTCTCAATCTCTTGGCGGACCTGCTCCAGGTGAAAGCGTAGTGCTTCGCTCAGGGGAACGTCGCAAAAGAGAGGCAGGTTACCACTTTCGTCGAGATAGGCCATTGGTTTAACAAGACCAACTTCGCTTGTCCTCTAGTTCAATTCTAGTCCCACCTTGGGGTGCTGTTGAGGCGCTGGCTGTTAAATCACAGGCGGTCAGGTCGGGTTAAACGCCCTCGTGACTTGGCCAAGTTGGATGTCTGCGAGATTGAGGAAGTGAGTTATCTGACACGGAGCTCTGGGCCGAGGAACTGACGGAGCTCTAGTCATAAGCGCTACCGGCGGCCGAGGACCTCAGGGCACGAGGAGGGTTCGGTGGGGCCAACCGGGACGTGTGCTGTTCTTGGGCCGAAAGGCCCCCGCGTAGTGGCTAGGAAGCCTGCCTGGGAAAAATTGTGGTCCCGCTCACGTTCGGAGGCTGGACAAACGGTGCGTGGCGTCGAAAGATACAGAGAGGGGACGCCACCGTGTGGAAGAAGGCAGATTCCGAGCGCAGCGACCGGCCGGTGCCGGCGACGCCCGGGCGGGCGGGCGGAGGACAGATTTCGCTGGGTAGCGGCTTGCCGCTTTCACGCGTCGAG
>Ga0256868_10000177_pt1 | contig 38129 bp, 37 predicted proteins | sample RVTome_13_FD_187341 | JGI IMG/M metagenome (GOLD analysis project Ga0256868, IMG submission 187341) | Soil microbial communities from uranium-contaminated site in the Upper Colorado River Basin, Wyoming, United States - RVT92D227 HiSeq ...
TCTACTGGAATTACAAATGTAGCAATGAATCCTATTGCCAAAACTATGTTGGTAATTAGTATGTACATTGGAAGACTAGAGATAATTCCAATCATTGCAATGTTTATGGCATTTTTCCGTAAAATATAGATGATTTTTAGTATAAATTTTTCATGTATACTTAACTCTTTTTTAAAGCATCACTAATTTTGGTGTTTAGTTTAATTTTTAAATTAATCTTGTCTGTCCTTGAACTTTATAGTTGGAAAGTTCTTCAAAAACTTCATCTTCTTTTAAAATATCCATTATATCATCTATAGATGATGAAACTTTAATATCACGAGTACGACCATATCTTCCTTTAGAAATAACGCGCGCAGTAATAATACCAAGCATATCTAGCTCGCTTATAAGATCCGCAACGCGACGTTGCGAAATTTTATCGGTTCTAGCTTTTTTTGAAAGATTTTTGTATATTTCATATACTTCCCCTGTAGTTATTGCGACATTTGTACTTGTTTTTTTGTTATGTTGTTCCTGCAAAAGTATAGCAAGAAGTATAAGCTTTGATTGTGTAGGAAGTGTCCTTATTACTTCCAGGATACGATCGATTTCAATTTTATTCTGGGCCAAACGAACATGCTTTTTTGTTATACGAGGCGACTTACTTCGCTCTGCAAGTTCAGCACTCATCCTTAAAAGATCAAGTGCGCGGCGTGCATCTCCATGTTCTTGAGCCGCAAGAGCACTACATAAAGGAATGACGTCACTATCAATAGAATCTGGTTTAAAGGCAATTTCCACGCGTTGCTTTAAAATATCCTGAAGTTCGCCAGCATCATATGGCGGAAAAATAATGTTTTCTTCACCAAGACTAGATTTTACACGAGGATCTAAGAATTCTGTATACTTTAAATCATTTGATAATCCTACTATACTAACCTTTGCTCCTGTGAGTTCTGTGTTTATTCTAGAAAGATTATAAAGGGCTTCGTCACCTTTAAGCTTATCGACCTCGTCAAGAATAATAACTATTACGCCACCTTCTTTTTCTATTATTTTTTTAAGTTTAGAATATACTTCATCTGTAGGCCAGCCAGTAAACGGTATACGCTCGCTCCATTCATTAATAAAATGATTTGCAATGTTTTGCAAAACACGATAATGTGTATCTACTACTTCACAATTAATATAAATAAAATTTACTTTTTTGTTAATCTGCTTTCCTTTTTCAAGTAGCTCTTTTCCAACTAATTTTGTTACAGCTGTTTTTCCGGTTCCTGTTTTACCATAAATAAAAACATTACTTGGTGTTTCATTACGCAGTGCCGGGACAAGAACATTAGCAAGATTATTTATTTCTTTTTCTCGGTGGGGAAGTATATCTGGCATATATGTTGGTCTCATCGCTTCACGATTAATAAAAAGTCCATCGTGACTTAACAACTGACCAAATATATCTGCATTTACTGTTTTTTTTGCCGTAAAAATTAACCTCCCGGAGTCACTGTAATCAACAAATCCATATTAAAAAGTTTTGAAACTTTTTTTATCTTTGTTACTCCTGTAAAATAATTCGAAGACCAAGGCCTTCGTTTCCTGTGGAATATTATTGTGTGTTCGCTTTCATTTTTAAATTTTTTTAAAAATATAATTTTAAAAATGGAAGAATTAAAATACTTAAAATTTCATAACTATCTGGCTATACTTGTCGTCTATTTTTCTAAATTTTTTTTATATACTTAAAAAACAGTTTCCAAACGAAATAAAGGGGTCCCCCTCATATTTATTTTTCTATTTTCTAACTTTATAAAGTTACATTAAAAAAAATATAATAAGTAAAAAAACTAAAAATAAATAATTTTTAATTAGTTATTACTTTCCACCAATTATAATTACATCTTTTACAGATTTTATAGATGTAAAAGGAAAAACAAGATGCCCCTGCCCGTCTAAATGATATAAACGTGGATCTACATCATCAGATGGTTCGATGAGAACTCCTGTAAGTTCCCCTGTTCTAACATCAACCGTAGTATTTCTCATAATACCAAGGTATAATCCTTCTTCAGTCATAACTGTTTTTCCTCTTAGTTCATTTTCAGTTATTCTCAATTTATTTTCCTCCTTTTTATATTATACTGACTTTACATATATTGAATGTCTTTATCACTTTTATCTTTTTTGGCGATACCACTACCAAGTGTTTCAGAAATTTTGTTGTAAAATTTAATAATATTTGGTGTGAGGGATGCACGAACACCTTCCAGTGCTTTATCAAAATGAATCTTTTTTACTTTAACTGCTTTTTCGTTTTCACGTATAGCAAGCATTGCTGCTTCACGGCATAATGATTCTATATCCGCACCAGAATAACTCTCTGTTGTATCCGCAAGATATTTAATGTCAACATCTTTTCCAAGAGGCATGTTCTTTGTGTGAATCTTAAATATTTCTAGACGCGCTTCTTTATCAGGCGAAGGAATCTGAACCAAACGATCGAAACGCCCAGGTCTCAAAAGACCAGGATCGATAATATCTGGTCTATTGGTTGCCCCTATTACGACAACACCCTCCATGCTCTCAAGACCATCTATACTTGTGAGCAATTGATTTACAACACTATCTGTTACATGGCTTCCTGTATCTGTTCCACGCATTGGTGCGATACTATCGAGCTCATCTAAAAACACGATAGTGGGTGCTACTTGGCGCGCTTTTTTAAATAATTCACGAACTGCTTTCTCAGACTCACCCACCCATTTACTCATAACTTCTGGACCTTTAATACTAATAAAATTTGCTTTAGATTCACTTGCAACCGCTTTTGCAAGAAGAGTTTTGCCAGTACCAGGCGGACCATAAAGCAAAATACCACGGGGTGGCGTTATACCCATTCTTTTAAAGACATCTGGTTTTGTAAGTGGCCATTCAACTGCTTCCTGCAACTGTTGTTTAGCCATTTGAAGTCCTCCAATGTCATCCCACTTTACTTTTGGAATTTCAATGAGAAACTCACGCATAGCCGATGGCTCAATACCACGATGAGCATTTTTGAAATCCTCCATAGTAACTTCCATTTTTTCAAGTATTTCCACAGGAATTGGTTTTTCAAGATCAATTTCAGGCAAATATCTTCTAAGTGCATTCATGGCTGCTTCACGGGCAAGCGCAGCAAGATCCGCGCCCACATAACCATAAGTAAATTCTGCCAAATAATCAAGGTTTGTATCTTTTGTAAGGGGCATACCACGAGTATGAATCTGCAAAATTTCTTTTCGGCCCTCCCTATCGGGAGCGCCAATTATAATTTCTCTGTCAAAGCGACCAGGGCGTCTAAGTGCAGGATCAAGGATATCCGGCAGATTAGTCGCACCAATAACAATAAGTTTACCGCGGCCTTTTAAACCATCCATAAGTGTGAGCATCTGAGATACAACTCGGCGCTCAACCTCCCCATGAACTTCAGATCGTTTTGGTGCTATCGCATCTATTTCATCTATGAAGATTATACTAGGCGAATTTTTTTCTGCGTCTTCAAATATTTTTCTAAGATTTTCCTCACTCTGGCCGTAGAATTTTGACATAATTTCTGGGCCATTAATTGTGTAAAAATTAGCACCTGATTCATTTGCAACAGCCTTTGCAATAAGTGTTTTACCGGTCCCTGGTGGACCATGCAAAAGAACTCCTTTAGGAGGATCAATTCCAAGTCTATCAAAAAGTTCAGGATGTTTAAGCGGAAGCTCAATCATCTCACGGACTTTTAAAATTTCATCATGCAGACCACCAATATCCTCATAGCTAATACGAGCACCTGCTTCTTCTTCAGTTTGTGCTGCTTCTTCTTTTACTTTTATCTTTGTTTCTTCACTTATTGATACAATCCCTGTTGGTATAGTTGTGATTATTACAAAAGGAAGACTGCTGCCAAATAATGCAATACCAGGGATTATAACACTATCTCCTTTTGTAAGAGGTCTTTTTAAAAGTCCTTTTTTGATTAAATTATCTATACCACTACCAAACTGTATTTGCTGTCCTTTAGAAATCAGTGGTGCAATTGTTAGCTCTTTTGCCTCTTTTACGTCAGCTTTTCTAATTTTTACTCTTTCTCCAAGACCTGTTCCTGCATTTTTTCTTGTTAAGTTATCGATTCTAATTAGTTCTTTTCCTTCATCTGTAGGATGTGCACGCCATACTACAGCTGCTGTTGTTTTTATGCCCTCTATTTCTATTACATCTCCTATTGATAAATCTAAGATAAGTCTTGTTTGGTTGTCTATTCTTGCTCGTCCATAGCCTACATCTTGTTGGAATGCTTCTGCTATTTTCAAAACAGTTTCTTTTTGAACCATTTAAACTCCCACCAAATTAACAATAAATGTGTATTTTAGGGCTAATAAAGGAGGAGGTTATTATATTTTTTCTGCTAATGCTCTTTTATAGGGCGTCTTCTTGTTGAATTTTATTTACTTTGTAGTCATTGTATAGGCGTGTTATTGGTAGCTAAAATTTTTTATTTTATTAAATTTTTAAAAAATTGTTTCTCTGTTTTTTCAAATATTTCATCAAAATTAAGAGCATATTCTTTTCCAACTAATAATGCTGCTATTTCTGTTGCTATGTTTTTTTCTTTTTCTATTTCATTTATCCGCGTTAGTATTGTTTTTCTATCAAGATTTGATTTTTCAACTATTTTTTCAACAATCATATCTAAAATATTTTCATCTTGTTTTTTTTCAATTTTTTCTTTTTTAAAATCTTTTTGCTGCGATACTTGTTTAGATGGATAAAAACCTGTAGGTATTTTTATTTCTTCTATGTTAAAATTAGGTTTAATTAGATCTTTTTCTTCTTTTAATAAAATATTTTCAATAGCATTTTTTGCAAAAGTTTTTGCATCATCCGGCGTAAACCAATTTAAACCCATTGATAATGTTAGATAAAACTCTGAAAAACTCATTTCTTTTTTTCCTGCACGATTAAATACAAATGCGATTATTATCTTGTATTCTTCATTCATATTTGTTTAAACTCCCAATATTTTGATATGTCTACAAGAAAACATTCTGGGTTAAATTTATTCCAATAATCAATGTTTTTTTTATTATTTTCATAAATATATGTTTTATTTTTTGTTGAAATATTTTTGATTGCTTCCATTTTTTTAAAAGCATTTTCAAGTTCTTCTCTACTATAAAAATTAATCAGACCATCAACACCTTCAAAGAAAAAATCATCATAAAACTCTGTTTGATCATTTATTTCTATATTTGCATAGATTTTATTTTCTGTAATTTCTCTTATACTTTCGAGCTTTATGTGGGGATAATATGTTTTACGTAATATAATATTTTGTGCTCCCGTCATAAAAACATCTACTATATCGCCAAGTGTTCGGGGTGCGTTATCAATAAATATTTGATATTTTTTTGAAAGATTTTGATAAATATCTAAATTTGATTTATTTTTTTTTATTCCATCTATATCTATTACATAGAGAGAATCGTCTTCATTTAGTTTTTCTAGTAATTCAGAGTTTTGAATTTTTTTATTATTTAATTCTATTAATGGTATGATATTCATTTTTAAAATAAACTAAACAATGTTTTGTTTTTTAATCTAACTCTTAAAAAAAATAAAAAAAGTATAAAAATTTTAGTTTATAATTTCATTTTTAATACCAAGCCTATTTTCTGTTTCAGCAATTTTAAGTCTTGTCTTTATAACTGTATCTGGGTTAAGTGAAATACTATCTATTCCGCATTCCACTAAGAATTCTGCAAACTCAGGAAAATCACTAGGTGCTTGTCCACAGATTCCTACTTTTCTTCTTGGTCTGTGTGCATGTGCTATATCTATTACTTGTTTTACAAGTCTTTTTACTGCATCGTTTCTTTCATCAAATATATGAGCGACTAAATCAGAGTCGCGATCAAGACCGAGAGTAAGTTGTGTCAAATCATTTGAACCGATGCTAAAACCATCAAAGATTTCAGAAAACTGATCAGCAACTATAACGTTACTTGGAATTTCACACATAACATAGACTTCAAGTCCATCTTTTCCTTGTATTAAGTCAAACTCTTTCATAGTTTTTATTACCTTTCTTCCTTCTTCAGGTGTTCTGCAGAAAGGTATCATTGGTTTAATATTTGTGAGTCCCATCTCATCTCGTGCTTTTAAAATGGCTTTACATTCGAGACCAAATGCTGGTTTGTATTTCTCATCATAGTATCTAGAGGCGCCACGCCACCCAATCATAGGATTATTCTCTTTTGGTTCATATAAGAAACCTCCTACAAGATTTGCATATTCATTTGTTTTAAAATCACTCATACGAACAATTACGTCATTTGGATAAAATGAGGCTGCAATTTTTGCAATACCTCTTGCAAGTGTGTCCACAAAAAACTCTAATTTATTTTCATATCCCTTACTTTTCTCATCAATAATTTTTATTACCTTTGCGATTTTTGGGTTATCATTTTTTAACTGTTTAAGTTTATCATATTCAATTAATGCAAGTGGATGTATACCAATATGAGAATTAATGATAAATTCTTCTCGAGCAAGACCTACCCCATCATTTGGAATTTGACCCTGTGAAAATGCTTTTTCAGGAATTGCTGCATTCATCATAATGCGGGTTTTTGGTCTTGGTAACTTATCAAGTTTAAGTTCATCTACACGGAATTTTAACTTGCCTTCATATATACGGCCGACACCTTCGCTACAATCAACTGTAATATTTTTTCCGTTCTGAATGGTTTGTGTACCAGTACCTGTACCAATAACACAAGGAATACCAAGTTCACGAGATATTATTGCAGCATGACATGTACGGCCGCCACGGTTTGTAACAATCGCACCAGCTATTTTCATAATAGGTTCCCAGTCCGGATCAGTCATATCTGTTACCAATACTTGTCCTTTCTTGAAATTAGCTATATCTTTTGCATCCTCGATAACGTTTACTTCACCTTGCCCGATCATACTACCCACTGCTTCGCCCTCAGCTAATATATTTCCTTTTTCCTCAAGAACATATGTTTTCATTGTCGCCGCATCTTTTTGTGAATGAACTGTTTCAGGACGAGCTTGGACAATAAAAAGCTCTTTAGTGTTTCCATCTTTTGCCCATTCAATATCCATTGGTTTTTTATAGTGGTCTTCAATGATTATTGCCCATTTTGCAAGTTTAACTATTTCTTCTTCATTTAATACAAATTTGTTTTTATCCTCTTTGTTTACTTCTATATTTTTTGTTCCTTTTTTGTCATAGATCATGCGTTTCTGCTTAGCACCAATTTTTTTCTCAAGAATTGGTTTAAAACCAGTTTTAAGAGTTGGTTTGAAAACATAGAACTGATCAGGATTTACCGCGCCTTGTACAACATTTTCCCCAAGGCCATAAGCACCAGTTATATAAACTACATCTTTAAACCCGCTTTCAGTATCAATAGAAAACATTACGCCCGCACTTGCAAGATCGCTTCGGACCATTTTTTGAATGCCAACAGATAGATATACGCTTAAATGGTCAAAACCTTTATCAACTCGATAAGAAATCGCACGGTTAGTAAATAATGATGCAAAGCAATCACGAACTTTTTTAAGTAATTCTTCTTCCCCGCGAACATTTAAATATGTTTCTTGTTGACCTGCAAAACTTGCGTCTGGTAAATCTTCTGCAGTAGCGCTGCTTCGTACTGCTACATCACAGTTTTTACCATAACGTTCCTCCATGCCTCGGTAGTGTTTGCGGATATCTTCTTCGAGTTCAGGTGGCAAAGATGTATTCTTTATTAGATTGCGAATTTTATATCCACGTTCTGCTAAATTATGAACATCATGGGTATTAAGATCAGAAAGTATATTCTTAATTTTTTTATCAATACCTGCTTTTTCTATGGTGTATTTATAAGCATAAGCAGTGACTGCAAAACCTGATGGTACATTAACTCCTTTTGAAGTAAGGTTGCGAATCATTTCTCCAAGAGAAGCATTTTTTCCTCCAACTGAGGGGACATCATTTATAGTTAGTTCTTCAAACCATTTATTAAATTCTTTAATCATGTAAATCTCTCCTGATTTTTTTATCTGTTAACAAGAACTTACTTATAAAACCTTTTTGAAAACAATTAAATGATAAATAAAAAACAACTAAATGGTTTTTATTCTTCAATAAATACAGCAGCAGCAATAACCGTGGTCCATAACCCGTCTTTATCTCCTTCTGCAGTCTGTGCAACACTCTGAGTACGAACAATTTGTCTACTCATTTTGTATTCTTGTTTTCTTTTATCCCACGCCTTATCAGGATTAAACTCTAATCCAAGGGTGGTAGCAAGCATGGTCGCCGCAAGATCTTCTGTGATATCCTCTAGTTTCTTCCCAGTGATCCCAAAACTATGATGCTCAGATATATACCCATAATTGTCTCGATCCTTAGGAACAGCAACACCTACAGCTGCGCCAATCAATCGATTTGGTTCGTTAGTAGTATTTCTTGACATGACCACGTAGGTGATTTCTCCAGCATTAATTTCTTTTATCCCTTTTTCTTTTGTAATAATTGTGCAATGTGGTGGGATAATACTTGAGACGTACACAAGGTTACATTGTTCAATATCTGCATCACGTAATGCAAGCTCAAATGACTGTAATTCCTGTTTATGTCTTCCTACTCCTTTTGTAAAAAAAACTCTTTTTGGAACCATATTTTCCCGGAATATTTTTTATCTTATAAATATATCTGAAAACTAGTTATTTATCATCAGGTACGTCTTCTTCATCAATGTTTTCATCAACATTCTTTTTTGATCCGCTTTGCATTTTGAGTAAATCACGCATTTGTTTTTGAATATCAACTTGTTCCTTTTGGAATGCTGTTTGTTCTTTTTGATATTCAACATTTTTTTGATGATATGGTATCACATCTTTTCCTTGAATAAATTCTTCGACCATTTTTTTTATTTCTTTATACGGGTAAACTCCATGTAGTTCATAATAACTGCGTGCTCTAGGTGTTTGTACTTCTTTTCCCCCACCAAAAACACCCATGATTTTTACTTTTTTTTCACCTACTTGTATGCCGCCTGCTGCAAAAGCATTATCGCTACCTAGTCCAAAACCAGATTGAGAAATAGGTATAATTGTACCAAAACCAAATATTTGACCAAGTAATCCTTGTTTAGCATTTATATCAGAGATTTTATCATATCTAAGTGTTCTTTCTTCTTTAGTTATAATCCCTCCTTTGAAGATTATTCTCTGGTTTGAGAGGATATATTTATGTGAACGGCGGTACCATTCAACTAATAAAAAACCTATAAATGAAATCGAAATTGTGTAAATCGGTATGAAAATCTTTGCAGAATTTTGCCAGTTCTGCCAAAACATGAGTCCTAAGCCACCGATAACTATTCCAAGGTACATGAAAAAAATACTCCAGCGAATTGTTGTCAATGATACAATAACACCTACTATTAAAAGTACAATCGCCCAGACAATAGCAAGTTTATAGAACTCTGCTAACCAAGATTGCCATTCAGAAACATTAGCAAGCCAATAAAGCACAACTCCCCATATAATTAAGAAGATGCATAGTGCTTGATAACGCATAAATGACAATGGATGTGGTGAAAGCATTTTTTCTAGTTTCTCGTTTTTTAATAACTCTTCATCGCTCATCTTGTTCTTCTCCTTCACTTTTTTCTTTTAATCGTTTTATCTTTCTCTCGGTTTTAAATTTATCGCCTTTAGGTTTTTTAAGTAAATATATTACAAGTATTGTTAAAAGTATCATTATCATTAGAGACATACTTTTATCCATATCTGTTGGTAAATAGATAAATAAAACACGAGAAAGTATATAAGAAGTAGGTATTATTATATAAGGTATTATTTTTTTCCTACCTTCTATTTTATCTATTGAAAAGATAAATAATATTATAAGATAAGTCAAAAACAGAGCGACAATTGAGATAATAGATAACCAACCGAAAACTGAGAACAATGTTGCATAGAACCCTTTATCTAAAAGTAGTGATAAATAAAAAAATGAATAACTAATTAAAAACAATGAAACAATATATGCTGGTTTATAAATGATAAGTTGCCAGATATTTTTAAGTTCATATAATATATCTATTTTATCAATTTTTTTTTCACCAAGATAACTTGGTCGTATTCCCAGACCTAAAAAAATCAATAAAAATAGAAAACCTAGATGAACAGGGTGAAATAAATCTATGTTGGCTAAAAAATTTAAAAAACTAGAAGTAAACTCATAAAGATTAGTACCAAAAATAGTTAGCTGCCCACCAAAAGTATAATTTAATTCTAAAAGATGAGCAGGTATTGTTGTATCAAAACCATTTTTAAGAATGAAAAATAGACAAATTAGCAACAAAAAAGCTGGTATGAAAAAAGGTCCTATGAGGAGAAATGCATTTGAAATCCACTCAAAAATTCCTTTTTTTTGTTTCTTAGGTGCCACTTTTCCATAATTTACACTTACATATATATCAGATATACCTCTTTTTGTAACAGTGTATCCAAGAGCTTGGCATATTGTTTGAAAAAGTATTCCTAAATAATTTGTGAATCTGCAAAAAGGTTCATGTTTTTTTCTTATTTTTTCTAAAAGATATTTTTGGCCTTGAATGAATAAAAGCTGTATGAACCAGAATAAAAGTACACCAAGTATTGTTGCAAGTGGTGCGAAAAGCATTATGTCTATTATTGAACCGTCCATCCTTCTCCAGTTTTTGGTAGTAAGTTTTTAATATAAAACTTTATCTTTTAAACAATCTCGATTTTTATTTCTTCCCCATTGTAATCATATGCTTTCCAAGAAGAATAGTCGTATGGGCTTGCAATGATTATGTGAACTCTACCATGTTTTCTAAAAAGTTCTAAATCTGCGTCAGATGGAATTGGAAACGGTGAAGGATGGCTGTGTATAGTTCCAACAATACTAAAATCAATAGGCATCATATGAAGTTTGAAAATAGTATGAGTTTCTCCTTGAATAGTTCCTGGTAAAAGAATTATCTCTGAAATAGTACTTTTTTGTTTGTCATCAACACGCAAAAGAGCCCCAAATTCATTTGGATAAATAGATTTAGAACTCTCAATTATTAAATCAAGACAATTATGTTTAATTTTCCAATCTACTTTGGTATATTGTCTTGTTTTATTTTTTTTCAAGAATAACATGCTTTTATCGCACCAACTTAAGACGTACCATCTGATAAAAACTTTCACCGAAGCGGATAAAAAGTGCTTTTTTTTCAGAACCTGTAATTTCTATTTTACTATCAGGAGTTACATCCATGGGTGACTCACCATCAATTACGATTTTAGAGCCTTTGCTTTTATAAAGAAGTTTAACACCTATTTTTTTATCAAGTGGAACAACCCATGGACGAGCAGCAAGTTTAAAGGGAGCAAGGGGGGCTATAACTATCGCATTAACACCTGGATCAAGAATAGGGCCACCAGCGCTTAAAGCATAACTAGTGCTACCTGTGGGTGTAGCAATTATGACACCATCCGCACCAAAGGTTTCTAACATTTCATCATCAATTAAAACTTGCAGATAAATCATTTTTGCTATGCGTGAAGTTTGAACCGTTACTTCATTTGCAGCATCAGGTAGTCTTTTACCATCAACTATTATTTTAAGCTTTGAACGCTCCTCTATATTATATTTGCCTTCGATTACACGTTGCAATCCTTCTTTTGCATATTTTGATTCAACTTCAGAAAGAAAACCCATGCCCCCGCTATTTATTGCAAAAATCGGTTTTTCGATTTTTTCAAGAGCTCGAAGTATTGTTCCATCACCACCAACTGTTACAACGATATCTGCTTTTTTGTTGATATCCTGCATAGAATATCCTTTAAAACCTTGTTTTTCTGCAAATTTATCCTCTGCAAAAACTTCTCCATTTTCTTTTAAAAAAATATAGATATCTCTACCAGTGGAACATGCTTTTTTAACATGGTAATTACACACAAGCCCCCATTTCATTTCTTTTTTATCTCCTTAATTTCTTTCCTATATTTTATCAAAGCATTTAGTTTTGTAGATATTGGTAAATGTTTTGCAACTTCTTTAACAAGACCATGAGTGCTTATCTCCTCAAATTTAACATCTTTTAATTCATATGCTAGTTTGTTAAAGGTTTTATCATCCATATCTAACATTAATTCTTTTACAAGATAGTTGCGTTTTATTTTTTGACCAAATGCTTCTTTCCATCTAGTTTCATATTCAGATAAAAATCCCTGACTGAAATCTCTTGCTTTTATTGCTTTTGCAATTACCTCACCTGCGATTTTTCCCCCTTCAAGACAATGAGTAAGACCTCCTCCCGTTATTGGATCGACATGGCGAGCAGCATCACCTATAAGAAGTAGATTATCTCTTACTGTTTCAACAGGGTTTGCTACAGGTACTGCGCCTGCTAGAAAACGTATTGGTGAGCCATTTTTCATTCTAGGATCTTTTGTAATAAATTCATCTAATAATTTTTTTGCTCTACCTGCCTCAGAAAGACTTGCTAGAATACCAATTCCAACATTCGCAACATTTTTACCTTTTGGAAATACCCAAATATATCCGCCAGGTGCAATTTCTTTACCTAAATAAAAATCACAGTATGCATCTTTTACATCAATATTTGTAAGTGTATATTGAGCGCAAGTTTCCAAATCTTTAGAATCAAGGTGTGTGTTTATTCCCGCCCATTGACCAATTTTTGATTCGACACCATCTGCTCCAACTACAATACTTGCTTCGATTTCAAGTTCTCCATCAAATCTTTTAGCACGAACGCCTATGATTTTATCCCCTTGTTTAATAAGCCCTATTGCTTGAGTATTCATCATAAAAGTTGCACCAGCTTTAATTGCACTACGAGCTAGTTCTTGATCAAAAATATCACGATAAATAACATAACCTGTCTCGTTTCCAGCTTGTTCTGCCCTAAGAGTTACACAGGTTTTATCTGGTGAATAAATACGGGCACCATCCATCCTACCTGCAATCCAACGCTTTCCTTCTATTATCTTCCATTCATCTATTTTTCTGCTTATTCCTTCACCACAGAAGACAGGTACTCCAACTTCTGCACGTCGTTCAATTACAAGAACTTTTGCACCACCTTCTGCAGCAAAACGAGCTGTAACACTTCCCGCAGGACCAGAGCCTACTATTACTACATCGTATTTCATGTTAGTAGACCTCCACACCAATAGCACCAATCGGACAAGTTTTTATACAAATTGCACAGCTAATACATTTTTCAGGATTTACCTCGGCTTTATTTCCAATCCATGATATTGCATCTTGTGGACAGACAGATATACATCCACCACAGGCTAAGCATATCTTTTTATCTACATTTGCTTTAGGCTTTCCCATAACTTTCACCACGTTTTATACCAGAGGCTATCAGATGAGCCACTCGAATAGGCTCTGGTATATTACCCCTTATTGTCGAAATCTTTATTATTTCTTTTGCCTCATCTATCGACAATCCTATACATTTAACATAAATAGGATTATGTTTTGTTTTAATCTCGTAAAGTTTTCCTTTTGTCATAATATCAAAACGTGTTTTCCAATCTTTAAAATTTTTATGTAATGCTAGTTTTATTTTTTCAAAATCAGGCTTGTCTCTCGTAACAGTTATCACAGGAAGATCAGTTGCAGCATATATCTCTTCTATATCAACAATATTAAACCCACCAAGTGCTATCCCATCAAGAAGCATAGCTTTAAGTTGTATTTTATGTCTTGTGTTATTAATCATCTGTTTACAAACAAATGTAGCATCATCCCCGTCAATAGATATCTGATTTTTAAGTACGCCTTCAAGATATTCTCCGCCACGCATAATAACTCCGATAATAGTTCCATATTTATCAGTAAAATTAAATGGTGAATCATCAACACCCAATAATCTGATTTGTTTTTTCATTCAAAAAATAAAACCATTACAACCTAATAAACTTTCTAATATTATTATTAATATTTTTTCGTTATCTTTAAAAATGTTTTTTAATTATAGTTTTATTAGGAGGTAAAAATTTTTATGAAAATATTGAAAAAAAGTATTATGATTTTTGGAGTAATGATCATGCTAATTCTAATAAGTACTACATCTTTGGCGGAAACTTTAACAGATGGAATAAATGATGTTTATCATAAAAGAATGTTTGATGGTGCTTGGGTTTATGTTTATACAGATGATAAGGATAATATAGATATTACTGAAGTTTCTTATGAAGTAAATGATAATAGGTTGACTCTAACTATTAAGGTTGATGGAGTTATTGAAGATTCAGGGTTTATTGTATATTATGTATTTTATATGAGTAAGGATGCAAGCTATTTGATGATGTATTCTAATGGATCTGGTGTTCTTTATTGTGATAATGATTATAATATTAGTACTAGTGCGGTAGTAACAAAAACTTTTGATGATACTATTACGGGTGTGTGCTCTTTATTTCGTACGGATGCTTCTAATGTTGATTTGTATGGTACTGCTTATCAATATACACAGGCTGATGATGATCCTAATTTTGAACTTTGGGTGGATTGGAACCCTGATGCTCATAGTGGTATAGTTTTGGATTCAAACTCTGGTGATAATAATAAAGATACTGATAAGGGTACACCTGGTTTTGATGCAATAATATTACTTGCAGCAATAGGAGTTATAGTAATTCTTTTGAGAAGAAACAAATAAATTCAAAAAATTTGCTTTCTTTAACTCAATTATTTTCTTTTAATCATTAACTTTTAAAGTGTAGGTAAATTTCCTGTTACCTGATCAATAATATTATTTGGAGCAGGACCAATTCCAAGAACTGTCTTAGTTCCTTCAGGTATCTCTGTATATCCTGCGTCACTAATTATATAAGCAACAATTTTAAGCTCTTCAGCTTTTTCTTTTAAAGGATAAAAATCTTTTTCAGAATCAACTTTTAAAATAGCTTTTTTAGCACCCTTGGTCTGCCAGTTATGAAACCATTTAGAATTATTTTTCTTCGTATCAAGAGCACATGCCACTGCAGCATGAGCAACTTGAGCTGCAAGTTTACCTGGTGAAAGTTTTAGATCACTACGAGTGACAATAACCATTTTATATTCAAAATCTATCATTTTTCTTCATTATCAATATCATGGGATATTTCTTTAAAATTTTCCTCTCTCCATTTTTCACCCATTAACTCAGCATTTGAATTATCAATAAGTCCTTTTACAAGAAGTGTTTTTCCTTTTTCTTGTATATGTTTTAAAGGTACACCAAGGTATTTATCTTTTGATTTAATAATTAAGATATCCTCATTAACGGCGACACTTTCACCAACTGTTTTCCCTAATCCATCTACCACAAAACGGCATAGTAAATTATTTTTATATTCTTCTTCTTTTTCCTCTTCTTCTCTTTTCTGTTTACGTCTAGAAAAAATGAATATTATATTTTGGGATGTTATTAAAATTAAATTAGACAAAATATGCATAAATATCTCCTGCTTATTTTGCACAGTAATCTGCGATTCTGTTATAAATCTTTGGAAGCATACCCATTTTATAAAAATGAAAAAATACGATGTAATTGTTTCGGGTGGAGGCCCAATTGGAGGGCATGTTTCAAAAAAAATTTCTGAAAAAAATTATTCAGTAGCAGTATTAGAAAAAAACAACGAAATAGGAAAACATCTAAACTGTGCAGGTCTTGTAACAGAACGTGTTTTTAAAATCACAAAATTATCTTTAAAAACAATTCAAAATAATATCTATGGGGCAAACATACATTCTCCTTTTAATAACATTTTAAAAATAGGTGGGGATCATATTCATGCAATTGTAATTGATAGACCAAATTTTGATAAAGAAATAATAAAACAAGCAGAAAAAAAACAAGTAGATGTTTTTCTTAAAAATAGATTAGATTTTGTAGAAAAGAATAAAGATAAATTAAGAATTAAAACATCTGGAAAAGAAGAATTTGAATGTAAAATATTAATAGGTTCAGATGGCCCTTTTTCAAAAACAAGAGAACTTTTTAATTTTCCTGCACCAAAAGAATTTTTAAAAGGTATTGGTGCTGAAGTGTCAAATGTATCTATTGATCCTAATTTAGTTGAAATATTTGTTGGAAAAAATGTTGCACCAGGTTTTTTTGCTTGGATAATACCAATAAACAAGGATGGCACAGCAGCAAGACTTGGTCTATGTATTGATAGCAATGCATTGTATCCCCCAATGTTTTATTTTAGAAAATTTTTAAAGAACAAATATACTCAATTTTTTCTTAAGGATGCAAAAATAACAAAAAATATTATAGGTGCTATACCACTTGGTTTTTTAAAAAAAACATTTACAGATAATGTAGTTCTTGTAGGGGATGCAGCAGCACAAGTTAAACCTACTTCTGGCGGGGGTTTATATCCTGGTTTGCTATCTGCTGATCATTGTGCTAATATTGTTGCTTCTTCTTTAGAACAAAAGAATTTTTCTTCTACTTTTTTAAAAAAATATCATAAACTTTGGTTTAAGGATATAGGTAAAGAATTAAACCGTGGCATGACTTTTAGAACGGTCTTTAAAAAATTATCAGATAAAGAATTTGATAAATATATTTGTAGATTTAAAAACCCAAAGATTGTTGATATTATCAATAAATATGGTGATATTGACTATCCTTCTAAACTTGCAAGCCCACTTATTAAAAAAAATCTTTCTATTTTAAAACTTGCAAAAAATATATTAAAAAAATAAAATAAGTTTTTATTTTGAACCAGGTGGCGGAGGAATATAATAATCCTCATTTTCGTATTCTGATGTATCTTCCGCTGGTTTTGGTGAATAAGTCGGTTTCTTTCTTTTCTTTCGTTTTTTTCTAAAAATTATTATCACTATTATAAGGATTAATGCTATTATGATAGCTATTATACATGGTATGAGAAGAGCAATTATAAATAAAATATTTGGTTCTAATGTTATTGTAACATCGACTACTGTATTTGCTTCTTCTGGTGAAAAAGTTATCTCTATGTATTGTTTTCCCTCGTTTGTTTCATTTACATAAATTCTTTCATAGTTATTTGATAAAGAGATTTTAATTCCATTTGGGAAGATTATTCTATATGTTACATATTGGTTTTCTAAACCTATAAATTTGTAAGTCTGATTATTTATTTTTAAACCTGGTGGTGTTATTGATATTTTGAATTTTATTGGATGTGATGTATGTGAATATATTTGTGTTTTAATAGGCTCTTTGTCATCCATTTTTGTTATGTCGCCATCCCATTGTAACGAGTTTTGGAATGTTTCTGTGTTAATGTTTCCTTTTGCATCCAAACCTGTTATTATTTTGTTAATGGTTTGTTCAAAGAGTATTTTTTCATTTGTTAAAAAAGTCTTAATTTCCTCCTCTTTAAACACATTTTCTTCTATACATAATTTTATAGCATCGGAGTTCAGATATGTAATATTTATTGATCGCGGTAAACTAAAAGGTGATGGTATCTTTGTTACTTTGTAGTTTTTTTCTTCATTTATTTTCAAACCAAAATTTAATTCTGTATCTCCTGTAAAAAAACTTAGTAGGTTTAAATCAGTTGTTTCTGCTTCTATCTCTATAATTGTATTTATTGTTGGTTGTTTATATTCTGGACTTTTTTTAGATAACATTAATCCTGAAAAGTTTATATTTTTATTATCCCATGTATATATATTTTCATTGTTTATGTAAATCTCTTCTGGCATTTTAAGAGTTATATTATAATTATAACTAAGTGTATCTAGATTTTTCCCAAAATTTATAGCGTTAGGCATTATGTTTGATTTTGCACCTGAATTAACAAGCCCAAACAATGCTTTTGAAGAAATATCATTAATTATTAATTGTATCTCATTATCTTTTAGTAAAGCTTTTACTGGAGGATTTTTATCCATTTTATCTATATCAAAAGGATCTGAACAGTCATCAGTTGTAGTATTATCCCAATTAAAAGTAAATGTCAATGTTTGATTAAAATCTGAATTTTCTATAGTATTTTTAATATTTTCTTGAACTGCTTTTACTGTTTTTTGGTATATCTCATCCCATGTAACTAAACTATTTTTTACAAATAACCTTATACTATCTGAGGGTACAAACTCGACATTAGTAATAAATCCTGGTAAAAAATCATAATTTTTTAAACTTATACTTTTAACCACTATCTCTGATTCAAAAGATACAGGTTCTTTTTGGGGATCTAGTATAAACCCAATAGATATGTCTTCTTTTTCTTCAATAGTTGTTGGGTTTTTATTACGTAAAATAAAAAAAGTAGCTAAAGACGGTAATTTACCATTGCTATTTCTAACCGTCCATTCAATAATATTATTATTTACTTTACCATCAGTAAGTTGATAATCTAATTTTTCACCTAAATCAAAAAAATATGTTATATCCCACCCAGGATCAGCTTTAAGATTTAGATCATACCTTATTAGAGCTCCAACATCAAGCATACCGTTTATTAACTCATATGAGTTAATCGTTTGATTTAAACTAAAAAACTGTGAAGTTAGATTAACCAAGTATTCATCATAAAAAGTATTGTTTTCATAATTTAATAAATCAACCGAAGAAGTAACTTGAGCATTAATAAAAGTAGCTTTTATCTGATTAATAATCATTGTTTTTAGAGCATATTTAATTGCACCCATTTGTTCAGCATTTGTATTAGATATATCTTTTATCTCTTCATTATTATATGTTTTTTCAATCGTGGATAATGTTAATTTGGAAACAACTGCTTCCACATCTATCTTAAAATCTGTAGCACTTTTCATATCTATAATAAATGTTGCTGATACAATGTTTTCTATTTCTTCATCTGCTTTTACGTTAATATGCAAAAAAGGAGTTAAAGATAGTATAATGATTATAGATAATAATATTGATGAAAATTTTGTAAATCGCGTTTTAATCCACCTCCAAAACTTAAACAGATAAAGCATTTTATTATTATATAAACTTTCTATCATATTAAAAATTTTATGAAATCACAAAAAATATATAATGTATTTTCAAATGTGTAATAATATGTATATTATAAGTGGAACGGCGTCTAATACAGTTGCAGAAGAACTATCGCATATATTAAAGATTCCTAGGGCAAACACTATTTCTAAACGTTTTCCGGATACAGAGCTTTATGTTAGGATACTTGACAATATAAAAAATGAGCATGTTGTAATTGTTCAGACGACCTATCCTGACCAAAATCTCGTAGAATTGTTTTTACTTCAAAATGCAGTAGTAGAAGCAGGGGCAAAAAAAATAACTGTTGTTATCCCGTATTATGGTTATGCAAGACAGGATACATTATTTCAAGTAGGTGAGGCAATTAGTGCAAAAGCAATAGCTGGACTTATTAGCCTCAATGCTGACAAAGTAATAACTGTTGATCCTCATAAAGAACACATTCTTGATTTTTTTTCAACAAGTGCCAAAAGTTGCACTGCCGTTCCAGAAATAGCAAATTATCTCAAACAAAAAAACTTGGATTTAATTCTTGCACCTGATAAAGGAGCATTAAGTAGAGCAAAACAGGCATCAAATATCGTTGGTTGTAATTTTGACTATATGGAAAAAACTCGTATAGATGGTACGACTGTAGAAATTAAACCTAAAAATCTTGATGTACAAAATAAGAATGTAGGGATAATTGATGATATAATATCTACTGGGGGAACAATGGCAAAATCAATAAAAGAGCTTAAGATTCAAGGAGCAAAAAAAGTGTATGTATCATGTACACATGGTTTATTTGCTGGTAATGCAATAAAAAACTTATCCTCATCAGGCTGTGATGAAATAATTGCAACAGATACAATACATAGTAATTATAGTACTGTAAAAGTCGCGGCAAGTATTGCTCCTCTTATAAAATAAGAATAAATAGTTCTTTGATAAATTATTTATAAGGCTATATTTTTACGGTGTTAACTAATCTTAGGTGAAAAGTAATGAGAAAAAGAGCCGAAATAAAAAGCAAGTCTATAACCTATGAACCAAAACACGTAATTGAAAGTAAACCAAAAACATTTGATAAAAAAATAATTAATATAAATAAAAACTGGTGGGTAGCTGTAGCTTTAATCAGTATTTTTTTATTGGTTTTATTTTTCAATACTTATTTCAATTATACTAGTGAAATTGCAATTTATTCAGAAGGAGAGGGATATTCTAAGTATTTATTATCTGGTCCTGACCCATATTACAATCTAAGAATAGTTGAAGAAACAAGTAAAACTGGTATATATCCATATTATTCTGATAAAGATCCATTATTAAATTATCCCTTAGGTCGTTCTGGTGAGCGTGCTCCATTACTAAATATGATGGCACTTGGTTTCAGTAATTTTTTAGCACCTTTCATTGGAGAAACTGATGCAATAGGGTATTCTATGCAGTTTGTACCTGCATTATTTGGGGCATTACTTATTTTTCCGATTTTTTTTATTGGTAAAATACTTTTTAACAAAAAAGCTGGACTTATAGCAGCTTTTTTCGTTGCTATAATACCTATATATATTGGTTCTGGTCACGGTTCTGCGTATTCTTTATTTGATCATGACTCGTTAAACTTATTACTCTTTTTCCTTACATTTTTATTTTTGCTTCTTAGTCTTAAAGAAAAAGATCACATGAAATCAATTTTTTATGCTATTCTTGCTGGTGTTCCACTTGCAGGGTTATCTATGGTTTGGGTTGAAGCTCAGTTTTTATATGTAATCATCGCAGTTTATGCGGTTGTTCAGATGATTATTGATATATTTTCAAGTAAAATAGAAATAAACGTATTTAGAGCAACATCTATTACTATCTTGACAGGTTATATTATATCTTTACCTGTCACAATCTCTGCTCAAGCTGGTTTTACTTTTGATTCTACATTGTTTATGACACTTGTTGTTGTTGGTTTTGGGTTTTTATATTATTTGTTTGATGTTAAAAGAATTCCTTGGACTTTATCTCTACCATTTATATTTATATCAGGAGTTGTTGGTGTAGTTATTCTTTATTTAGTGAGATTTTTTAACATGTCAGGTAGTCTATTTTCTGGTTTTAATAAAATTTCAAATATCCTTTTTGGTACAGGCATTTATGGCAATAAAGTTTCTATGACAATTGCAGAGGCAAATACATATGAGATAAGCCAGACTGTTATGAACTTTGGTCCAGCCTTATATTGGGTTGGTTGGGCTGGTTTTATTTTTATTATATGGTATTATTATCGAGAAAAACTTCGACGTGATTATTTATTGTTCATTGTACTTTTTATTATCAGTATGTGGCTTACAACTACAGCAGGTCGTTTCTTAAATGACATGGTTCCTCTGATTGCGATTTTTGCTGGTTTTATCACTTGGTTTGTTGTTGATAAAATTGATTACAAGCAAATGGTTAAAAACATACGTAGTGCAGGTGGTGGTTTGCATGGGCTACGTCGAGGTATTAAATTAATGCATATCTTTGGTGTTGTGCTTATTGCTTTTATTATTATTTTACCAAATGTTTTTCTTGTATTTGATGCAGCTATTCCAAGTAAAGCTTATCCTTTAAATGAAAATAAAACAGATTGGAGTAATTGGAAACAGGATTATTTCCTCAATGATACTTATTCTGGTGTTTTTGGTTTGTCTTTGTTTAAAGAGGGATATTGGGTTCCTGCTCTTGATTGGCTTGCAAAACAAGATGCAGATATAGTAAATGATGTTAATCGCCCTGCTTTTATATCATGGTGGGACTATGGATTTTATGAGGCTGCTCTTGGAAAGCATCCAACTGTTGCTGATAACTTCCAGGATGGTATACCCCCTGCTTCTAATTTTCATACTGCTACTAGTGAAAAGGATGCTGTAGCTATTTGGATAGTTAGAATACTAGAGGGTAATAAAGCGGATGGAAATGGTATACTTTCTGATAATGTTAAAGATATTTTGACTAAATATCTAGGTCAAGAAAATGCTGATAACCTTTCTGGATGGATTGAAAATCCACTTTCTTCGCCTTCTTATCATAAATGGATATATGAAGATTTTAACCAATATATGCGAAATTCAATTAATACTGATCTTTTGAAGGTTGGAGCTCAATGGTCTATGAATGCTGTTTATCAGGATGTTGTTGGATTATTCAATAGTAATACAAATGGTCTGACTGAAGAAGAAGTTACCCAGTTGTATCATGATCTTCAAGAGGAAACAGGTTATAGTATTCGTTATTATGGTGTTGAAGGATATGACCGTCAGATTTTCAATATTTTTGCATTTTTATCTGATAAAAGTCTTGTACTTTTGGGTAGTCCTGAAGATGAATTTGTTGATGTTTTATATAGTGGTTATAAAGTTAAACCGAGTGGGGGCTTAGATTATGAGATTACTAATGAGCCTTTTATAGAATATTTAAATTTATCAGATTCTGAGAAAAGATATATAGCTGTAACTGGTACATCTTATTCTTATAAAGATGCTTATTTTAATACGATGTTTTACCGCACTTATGTTGGTCCTGCTTCTATAGACTCAAAAACAGGTCAGAAAAGTATGTATGATTGGCAGGTGCCTTGTCTTGATATGAAACATTTTTATGCTGAGTATATTTCTGATATGTCTAATCCTTTCTTGCAGTATCCTGGTACAAATAAAGCTGCTGTTGTAATAGCAAAATATTATGAGGGTGCTCTTATAAATGGTAGTGTTTATTTCCAAGGTAAACCTATTTCGACTAATGTTACTGTTGTCGTAAGAAAAAATCTTTCTTATATTCCAGGCAATACTTCTTATAATACACCTGTTGATTATGATAAACATAAGATAATTGCGGGTGAAGACAATACTTATAATTTTAGTTTAATTGCAGGTGAGGGAGCATATATCTCTGTTATTAGAAATCCAGAGCTAAGATTCTATTCTATAGGAATGTTACCATTTAATATGCAAAGGGTAATGTTTAATGGTGAAACGGGTACTGATTATGCACCTATTAGTGATGCTGATTCTATGAGAAAGACAGGTTCTAATTTTGAGAGAACCATTAATATTACTATTTATCCTGCAAATGTTAGTGGTTATGTTTATGATAATCTTGATGGTAAAAGCGAATATAATAATACTACTAGTGATAAACCATTAAATAAGGAATTGGTTTTGTTTTATGAAATTGAAAAATTTAATGAAACTCGAGTCGCAAATGGTCAGCTTGTTCCAGAGAAAGTTAATAATAATTATAAAATAGCTTATACTGATGAATCTGGTTATTATAGTTTATCAGGTCTTTTACCTGGTTATTATGCTTTAAATGTTTACGAAGAAGATTATTTGATTTATCAAGAGATTATTCCATTTGCAGCAGGTAAAAATACTTTAAATATCTCAAGACCTATTAACTCTAGTGTTAGTGGTACTGTATATTATAATAATGATGATAATTCAAGTTATAACCCTGATGTAGACGAAAAGATTAGTGATGCAACGGTTGAAATAATTTATTATTCAAATCTACAACAAAACTATCTGTATAGTAAAAACACAACAACTGACTCCAATGGTTACTATTCATTAACAGATATTGTTCCTGGCGATTATTATATTCAAGCAATTAAAGGATCTGAGTATCAAGCAGTACAGCAATTAACAGTTGAAGCAAATACAACGCAGACATTAAATATTTCAATGAGTCTTACACCCGTAAATGTTTCAGGTTATGCTAAATATCTAACTACGCCCGTGGAAAATGCTACAGTTACTTTTGAAAAAGACGACTCAATTTCAAAAAATACTGCAGTTACAGACGAAGTTGATACAAATAAGAACGGTTATTATACAATTAATTTACAGCCTGGTACATATAATATTACTGTTACAAAAGAAAATACTGTTCTAGAATACTATTTAGACGGTGAAAAATTGATTATTACCAAAGGACAAGGAACGGCTACTAAGGACTTTGCACTTATCAAAAAATCTGTGACAGTTACTGGTAGAACGCTCTATGATAGTTCTAGTTTTGGCAATGTTACAGTTGAATTTACTAAAGACGCCTCTATAAAAAATAATACAGCTATAAGCGATAGTGTTAGGTCTGATATAAACGGTGATTACAGTATCGAAATTACCCCTGGATCCTATAATGTTTCAATAACCAGTAAAGAAGTAAATGAATCTGGTATATTATATGTCTATAAGGCACCTGGGGGTTTAAAATTAATAGTATCTGATATAGATATAACAGTTGGTAAAAAATTAAACATTGAACTGATAAGAGAAATTAAAGAAACAGGATAATAATAAATAATATAATTTTTTACCAATCTTTTTTTAATCCTTTTTTTGATACTATTTATTATGATTGGTATTAGAAATGGTATAAAATCAGTAAATTATGCTAGAAATGTTATCGAAGAATATGTAAAAAATAAAAAAATTCCTGTTTGTAAGTTTTCTGGTGTTTTTAATGAAAAACAAGGTGCTTTTGTTACAATTCATACTTATCCAGATCATGATCTTCGAGGTTGTATTGGCATACCTTTACCTGTTATGAATTTATGTGATGCTATTGCTGAGGGTGCTGCATCCGCAACCCGTGACCCACGTTTTCCACCACTTGAAGTTAAAGAGCTAGATGATATTGTTGTTGAGGTTACGGTTTTATCACCACCTGAAATAATTAAAGTTAGTAAACCTGAGGATTATCTAAAAAATATTGTTATTGGCCGTGATGGTCTTATTGTTGAACAGGGTTATTATAAAGGTTTATTGTTACCACAGGTGCCTATGGAGCAAGGCTGGGATAAAGAAGAATTTCTTAGTCATACTTGTATAAAAGCAGGTCTTATACCTGATGCATGGTTTGATAAACAAACTAAGATTTACAAGTTTGGCGGCCAGGTTTTTACAGAGATTAAACCTAGAGGAGAGGTTAAGGAGAAGAAGCTTAATGAGTGAGTTGATTGTTAAAGGTAAAATTTTTTTCCGCGGTAGTTTTGAAAATTGCTGTATTTGTATTGATAATGGAAAAATAACACAGATAAAAAAGATTTTAAAAGGCGATAAAACCCTTGATTTTCAAAATAAACTTATTTTACCAGCAGGTGTTGATATTCATGTTCATTTCCGTGAACCAGGATTTACTAATAAAGAAGATTGGTATACTGGGAGTGTTGCAGCAGCTTTTGGTGGCATCAGCTGTGTTTTTGATATGCCAAACACTATTCCTCAGACAACTAGTGTTGAAACAATTAATGATAAGATAAATATTGCTGAGAGCAAATCTATTATTGATTTTGGAGTTTATGCAGGTGTTACAAATGAAAATTTCCGCTTTATTGAAAAAATTGGGAAAAAATGTAGTGGTTTCAAACTTTTTTTAGGTAGTAGTACTCTTTCTTTGTCTTTTGATAAAAAACGTCTTCGTGAGACTTTTGACCTGGCAGGTATTTCAAATAGGATGATCCTTGTTCATGCTGAAGATGAAGAATGTCTTATTAAACATAAAAAAGTTGAGACTAACTTGTTAGATCATATGCGTTTTCGCCCAGGTGTTTGTGAAGCGTTATCTATAAATGAGGTTTTACGTGCAGTAAAAGGGCTTAACACCAGAGTACATGTTTGTCATGTTTCGTCTTGTGAGGGTCTTGAGCTTTTAAAGAAAAAACCTAGTAATGTTAGTTTTGGTATCACGCCTCATCATTGTCTTTTAAATGTTGAAAATAATATGGGTTCTGAGGGTTTATATAAGGTTAATCCTCCTCTTAGAACTGGTTTTGATAAAGAATCTTTATTTTCTTGTGTTAAATCAGGTTGTGTAGATGTTCTTGAGTCTGATCATGCCCCTCATACTCGTGAGGAAAAAATTGGGGATTTTGATGTTGTTCCAAGTGGGGTTCCTGGTGTTGAGACTATATATCCTATGTTTTTGTATTTAGCAAAAAAAGAAATAATTAGTTTTAAGCGTTTGGTTACCTTAATGTGTTATACCCCTGCTAATCTTTTAGGTGTTAGTAAAGGTTGTTTTGAACCGGGTTATGATGCTGATTTTATTGTAGTTGATATTAAAAAAGATTGTAAAATTAAATCTGAAAATTTGCATTCTCGTTGTGGTTGGACTCCTTTTGAAGATTGGCCTGCGGTTTTTCCGGAGAGTATTTTTATTCGTGGGGAAAAGGTTATAGATGATTGTGAAATTCAGGTTAAAAAAGGTTTTGGAAGGTTTACTGGGGCATAAAATATGCTTGAGATACTGCCTGAGTGGTTTCGTATTTTCTTTTTTTCTATGGTTCCTTGGTTAGAATCTAGGTATGTTATTCCTTTTGCAATAAATCTTGGCTGGGCGTGGTGGGAGGCTTTACCTCTTGCTATTGCTGGTAATATGCTTCCGATTCCTATTATATTGCTTTTTTTTAAATATGCAGAAAAATGGCTTAGAAAGTATAAATTTTGGTCTAAGTTGATGGATTGGCTTTTTACAAGAACACGTGAGCGCGTAAATGAAACTATCCGTAAATATCAATATTTAGGTCTACTTGTTTTTGTTGCGCTACCTATTCCTTTTACAGGTGCTTGGACTGGTGCTTTAATTGCTTATTTGTTCAATCTGAAATTTGGTAAATCTTTGATTGCAATTTTTATTGGTGTTATATCTGCTGCAGGTATTATGACTATTGTTACTTTAACAGGTATTGATTTATTGTATATTGTCGCAGGTGTGATTATTGCAGGAATTATCATGGGTTTGTTTATTTTCTTTGGATCTTCAAAGAAAAAATAAGTTGGTTTGAGGTTAAAATGGATGAAAATATAAAATTACTTGCCAGAAAAACAGCTGAGAGTGTTGCAAGAAAAGTAAAAAAATCCCACGTTTCTGATTTTTATAGGTTTGGGAATACTGTTGGTCTTGGTGCTGATGGGACTGCCACTAAGTTTATTGATAAACTTGCTGAAGATACAGCTTTTGATGTAATTAATAAATCCAAAGTAAAAGTTAATGTTTTAAGTGAAGAAGCAGGTTTTATCGACAATGGTGGAAAATATACTTTTGTATTAGATCCACTTGATGGAACGCGTAATGCATACCGAGGTATCCCTTTTTATTCTGTGTCTATTGGTGTTGGTAAAAAGTGTATCAGTGATGTTGAGTATGGTGTTGTTAAAAACATTCCAACGGGTGATGTCTATACTGCTGAGAAAGGCTTTGGTGCTTTTTTAAATGGTAAACATTTTTGTGTTCCTGAGGTTCCAGATAAAGAGCTTTTATCTTCTCTTGCTCTTGGAAAAAATTTTGATAAAGTAACTCTGAAGTTTGCAAGAAGGGATAAAGTTCGGTCTCTCGGTTCTTCTTCTCTTGAGATGTGTATGGTTGCAATTGGTGGTCTTGATTATTTTATTGTTGGAAAAGAATATCTTAGGGTTATCGATATTGCTGCATCAACATTGATTCTTCGTGAAGCCGGCGGTTTTGTTACAAATATCTCTGGTGAAGATTTAGACATGCATTTTGATTTAGAAGAACGAACTAGTGTTGTTGCTGCTTGCAATAAAGATTTAATTAAAAAAATTATTTCTTGAATTCTTTTATCTGTTCCAGTGTTTTTTTCCATTCTACTATTTCTCGACATTTACCACAATAACCATTATAGTTTTCATAATCAAATTTAATCATTTTTCTACCACAGTATTTACATTTGTATTCTTGTTCTTTTTCTTTAAACATTTTTATCTTGTAAATTCTTTTAATGTTTTCTGTTTGTCATCAGGAAGCATTACTTTTCTTTCTACTTCCATCCATTCAAGTCCATAATCTAAAAGAAGATGCTTAACCATATCAGGAATCTTAGGTGCACATAATATTCCTCGAACATTTGCTTTATCAACATCTTTTTTGGTATCTTTTACATACATGCGTAACTGATGAACAGAACTAATATTTGCAAGGCTTCTTTTAACCTCTATTATCACAGGTGTATGATTTTTATCATAGCAAAACAAATCAATCATCCCTGATTTTACAGGTTTTTCTCTTTTAACAACTCTGAGTCCCTCTTCTATAATAGATGGATTGTTTATGATCTGATTAACAAAATCTAGTTCCATTCCAGAAATTATTAGTTTTGCTTTATCTTTAAGAGTAATTGCTGTTATAAATTTTATATTTCTGAATTTTATTTTCATTTTTTCTGGAGGTTTTTTTATATATGATTTTAAAACTAATTTATCATCTTTTATTTTAAACTCCGTTTTACTACCTGTTGGTTGCCAGTTTATTGGCTCACGCATCTCAGGTTGATGAACAATTAATGTTCCATCTTGTTTAATCATAATTACTCTTTCACCCCAATCAAGAAGAGAACGAGCTCTGCCCTTGTAATCTATCATGCAGTCCCCCGCAAGTATGAGCATTGTTTTATCAGGTTTATTTGTATGATTTTTCTTAATAAATTCTAAAGCATCAGTATTATTTGGATTAACAAGGTTTTTAGTCATACTGCTTCCTTTTTAATTGATATGTCCCTTGGTATAATTGTTTCTTTTGGTTATACATGGACATTTTTAAATACTAGTTTTAGATTGGCTGGCTCAGATGAGCGTTACAGATAATATCCTAAAAAAGGTTAGTAAAAAGAAACTTCATTTCTCACTACTTGACCCTGAGGACCAAACACCACAAGAGGCAGGTAAACTTTCAAAACTTGCAGAAGATGTAGGATCTTCTGCTATAATGGTTGGAGGATCTACTCTTTCATCGAGTATACAAGTAGATAATACAGTAAAAGCAATAAAAGAAAATTCTAAACTTCCAGTCATATTGTTTCCCTCTGGTGCAAAATTCCTTAGTAAATATGCAGATGCTATATTTTTTATGAGTTGTCTAAATTCACGCAAACTTGGTTTTGTAATCCGTGAACATGTTCAAGGATCGCCATTTATAAAGCATGTTGGAATTGAACCAATATCTATGGGTTATCTAATAGTTGAACCGGGCATGACTGCAGGTAAAATGGGGCAAGTTGATTTAGTTAAACGTGATGACTTACAGACTGCTGTTGGTTATGCCCTTGCAACACAATATTTTGGAATGAAATTTTTTTATCTAGAAGCAGGATCAGGTGCACCTGAACCTGTAACAAACGAGATGATTGCCGCAGTTAAGAAAAATATCTATATTCCACTTGTAGTAGGTGGCGGTATTCGTTCTGCTAAAACAGCTCATGAAAAAGCTCTTGCAGGTGCAGATATAATTGTTACAGGTACCACTTTTGAAAAAGATAAAAATGTTGAAAAAACACTTAGGGAAATTATAAAAGCAATAGAAGAATAAATGATTATTATGAAGATTTTACTTTCTATTGGTGGAGCATCAGGTAGCATATATGGTATTCGTCTTTTAGAAGAACTTAAAAAAGCAGGTATTCAAACACATTTAATTGTTTCAGATGATGCTAAAAAAATCATAGAACATGAAACAAATTATAAGTTTTCTGACTTGAAGAAAAAAACTGATTTTTATTATGAAAACGATGATATGTTTGCAGGACCTGCTAGTGGTTCTTTTAAACTAGATGCAATGATTATTTGTCCCTGTAGCATGAAAACACTTTCTGCAATAGCAAATGGTTATGGAGATGCTCTTACTAGCAGAGCAGCTAGTTGTATTCTAAAAGAAGGAAAAAAATTAATTCTAGTCCCTCGTGAAACACCTTTGAATCTACCTTTTATTCAAAATATTGAAAAAATAAATCTTGCTGGTGCAACGATCCTTCCTGCAATGCCTGGTTTTTATTATAAACCTAAAAAACTAGATGACATTGTTGATTTTATAGTTGGTAAAATACTTGATCAACTAAATATTAATCATTCTCTTTTTGAACGCTGGAAATAAAGATTTTTGTTTTTTTAACTTTATATTTTGCAGAGTTTCACAAAGTTTTTAAAAATCAATTCGCCATATTCTGTATGCTCTACTTCAGGATGAAACTGAAGTCCATAAAATGGTTTATTTTTATGTTTCATAGCCTGAATTTTACAGCTTTCGCTTTCAGCAAGACAAATAAAACTAATGGGGAGTTTTGTAACTTCATCATTATGTGATTCCCAAACAATAGATTTTTTAGGGACTCCTTTGAAAATAGCATCTTCTTTTAAAATAATTAGTTCAATTTTGCCATACTCTGGTTTTTTTGCAGGTTTTGCCCCTCCACCAAAAAAATGGGCCATATACTGATGACCAGCACAAATACCTAAAATAGGAAAATCTGCTTTTTCAAGGTATTCGTCAATATTTCCAAGAGTCTCCTGAAGACCAATTCTTGGCGCACCACCAGATAAAACCAAGCCATTGATATCTTCTTTTACTAGATCATCAAAAGAAATATTATTAGTTACTATCTTTGTTTCAACATTAAGGTCACGCAAAGTGCGCCATTCACGATGAGTCCACTGACCACCATTATCAACAACGAAAATTTTAACCATTGTTTTACTCCCACTCAACAGTCCCTGGTGGTTTATTTGTTATGTCATATACTACACGGTTTACTTTTTCCTTTAAAGTATTTGTAATACGTGTAGAAATCCTATCAAGAATATCATGAGGAATACCACTATAGTTACAAGTCATAGCATCAATACTTTCAACTGAGCGTATTGCAATAACATCACCATATGCACGGCGATCCCCATGCACTCCAACACTTTTAACAGGCAACAATACTGCAAAATATTGCCAAGGTTGCTCCATATTTCCTTTTTTAACAGCCTTATCAATTTCATCTTCAATAATAAAACAAGCCTCACGAACAATCTCTACACGTTCAGGGCTTGCCTCTCCAAGAATTCTAACAGCAAGACCCGGTCCCGGAAAGGGTTGTCTTTCAGAAACCTCAAGTTTTAATTCACGTGCAATATTTCTAACCTCATCTTTATACAAATCACGAAGTGGTTCTACAAGTTTGAGGTTCATATCTTTTGGAAGACCACCTACATTATGATGAGATTTTATTGTATCACGAAGCTCTCCACCCGATTCAATCCAATCTGGTGCAATAGTTCCCTGAACTAAGTATTGAATTTTTTCTTTTTTTGCAACTTTTTCAAAAATACGAATAAATTTTTCACCAATGATTTTACGTTTTCTTTCAGGGTCATAAACACCTTTCAAAGCACTATAAAACTCTTTACTTGCATCAACAAAACGAAAATTAAGCCCCATTCTTTCCATTAATTTTTTAACGTCGCTACTTTCGTTTTTACGCATATAACCTGTGTCAACATGAACTGCGACTAGATTTTTACCAATAGCCTTGTTTACAAGTGCTGCACAAACGGAACTATCCACCCCACCTGAAAAAGCAATAAGTGTTTTACCTGAAATTTCTCTTTTAAGATTGTTAATAGTTTCTTCAATGAATTTGTCTTTTTTAAACATTCTTTTTATCCCTTGAGTATTTTTTCTTTCATTTTCTCTCTATATTTCTTCATTTCCTCTGCAAGTTTTTTATCTTTAACAGATAAAATTTGAACTGCTAGAAGCGCAGCATTATCACCACGGTCAAGACCAACCGCAGCAACAGGAATACCAGGTGGCATCTGAACTATGCTAAGAATAGAATCAAAATTAACTTTACCACTAACAGGAACACCAATTACAGGTTTTATTGTATATGCTGCAATTGCGCCAGGAAGTGCTGCTGAAAGACCTGCAAAACCAATAAATACATCAGCATTATTTTTTTCAACAAGTTCTTTTAAATAATCAGGTGTTCGATGTGCACTAGCAATTTTAATATCATACACGACGCTAAACTCCTTGAGTATTTTTTCTGCTTTTTCAGCAACAGGTATATCTGAGTTGCTACCAAGTATTATTTGAATTTTCATATCTATCAAGCCAAGGAAATAGAAAAAGAGATATAAAATGTTTCGACCAACAGAAAAAACTAGGCGTAAACTAATTATACCTGTTTTTATTGTTCAGTGAAAAACTGATGCTAAAATGAAACTAGTAATCTGTGAAAAAAACATTTCTGCAAGAAGAATCGCATATATTTTATCAGATGGAAAATCAAAAAGCAAGAACATCGATAAAATACCTGTCTATGAGTTTACAAAAAACAGTGAAAACTGGGAAGTTGTAGGTTTAAAGGGTCATATTATAGATCTTGATTTTCCTGAAGGATTTAACAACTGGAATCAAGTTCAACCAAGGGAACTAATAAATATTGAACCTGTAAAAAAAATAAGTGAAAAAAGTATAGGTGCCGCTATAAAAACATTATCTGACAAGAATCCATTTATCATAGTTGCAACTGATTTCGATCGAGAAGGAGAATTAATTGGTGTAGAAGTAATAGAACTTATAAAAGAATTTAATAAAAATATTAAACAGATTAAAAGAGCAAAATTTAGTGCAATTACAGGCTATGAAATAAATAATGCTTTTGAAAATCTTTCAGAGGTTGACTATAATCTTTCCAGTGCTGGAGAAACAAGACAGATTATTGATCTTATATGGGGTGCTGTTCTTACTCGTTTTATTAGCCTTACGTCAAATCGTCTTGGTAAAGATTTTTTATCAATAGGGCGGGTTCAATCACCAACTTTAGCGTTACTTGTAGATCGTGAAAAAGAAATACAAAACTTTGAACCTAAAACTTTTTGGAAGATTATAGCAACATGTAAAAAAGATAAATCTTTTGATTGTGTTCATTCTGAAGGACAATTTTGGGATGAAAAAAAAGTTACAACTATTTTTAATAAAATAAAAAATACTAAAAATGGGAAAGTTGAAGAAGTGGATAAAAAAATTCAACATGAACTTCCTCCAAGTCCTTTTAGTACAACTAGTTTTCTTGAATCTGTTTCTTATCTTGGTATTAGTGCTGCACGTGCTATGAGTGTTGCTGAAGAACTTTATATGTCTGGTCTTATTTCTTACCCACGTACTGATAACACTGTTTATCCTTCTAGTTTAAATATTAAAAGTATTCTTGAAAAACTTAAAAATTCTGATTTTTCAAAAGAAACAGAAGAAGTTATAAAAAATGGTCGTAGTCATCCTACTCGTGGTAAAAAACAAACTACAGATCATCCACCTATTCATCCTGTAGGTGTACCTGGTGGTAGGAAACTTTCGGGTGAATCTAAACAAATTTATGAACTTGTTGTCAGGCGTTTTCTTGCAACCCTTGCAAAAGATGCAATATCTGAAATTGTAAAAGTAGTTATTGATATATCTGATGAAAAATTTAATGCAGATGGATATCTTTTAATTGAACCGAACTGGCGAGATATATATACTTATTATAAAGAGAAAAGGAAACCTTTACCTGATCTTGTTAAAGGCGAAATTATAGATGTTACAAAAATTACTTTAAAAGAAGATACGACAAAACCACCAAATCGTTATACGCAAGGTAGTCTTATTGGAAAAATGGAACAACTAACATTGGGGACAAAAAGTACACGACATGAAATCATTCAAAAACTGTTTTCTAGAAGATATATTACATTATCTCCTTTGAAACCTACTCCTATGGGTTTTGCGGTAGTTGAAGCCATGGGTGATTGTGATGTTGTAAAACCTAAGATGACTTCAAGACTTGAGTATGATATGGATGCTATTTCTGAGGGTAAAAAAACACTCGAGGAAACTATAGATGAGTCAAGGAAAATGCTCACTCAGGTTATGATTTCTCTGGAGAAAGATAAAGAAAAAATTAAAACCAATATAAAAAATGCTTCAAGACAGCAGAATGTAATTGCGAAATGTCCTAAATGTAGTAAAGATTTAGTTGTACGTTTTTCTAAGAAAGGTAACCGTTTTGTTGGTTGTACAGGTTATCCTGAGTGTAAAAATACTTATCCTATTCCACAAAAAGGAGGAATAGTAACTGTTGATGAGCCTTGTAGTAAATGTAAATCCCCCCAGGTTAAGATTATTAGCAAGGGTAAAAGGCCTTGGCAGATTTGTCTTAATCCTGATTGTTCTAAAAAATAGCATTAATATATATAACAAATTATTTATATGTAATTAATTAATATATTATAGAAAATAAAAAGGTGTCTTTAATGGTTAATAAAAATACTATAAGAATATTTTTTATAATGTCGGTATTAATATTAGTAGTTTTATCATCTACTTTTTCCTTTGCAAATGTAGATACCAATAAAGAAAAAATAAATTTTAATTCAAATATACTAAAAACAAATAAAGTAAGAACAAAAGTATTAGAAAATTCATTATTTTCAAAAACTTCTATACAAATGAAAAGTGATTATGAAAAAATTATTTCAAATGAAACATATGCTGAATATAATCCATCTCTTGCTATAAGTGGAAATAGAGCACTTATTGCATATGAAACATTAGAAGGAAACAAAACTAAAGTTTATTATAAACAATCTACTGATAATTTTCAAAATTGTTCAGATGCAATATATGCTGATGCTACTTTTGATGGTATAACATATAATTCCACGTTTCCTAGTTTTACAAAACTAACAACAAATAGTGAATATTTTGGAACCTTTTTAACATCTGACAACAGTAGTTATATTATTGAATTATCTGGATATTTTTTAAATAAAATAGCATTATGGGATTATACAAATATTACTTCTAATAATGGAGTATACATCGGTGATTTTTATGATTTTAAAACACCAGATTTGATAAGTTATCCTAATTATATTATATCCTGGGTTATTGGTGTTATCGGAAAAGGAGAATTCATTGAAGAATATAATGAATTAGACTGTAATGATTCACTAATGTTTTTTTATAAAGATGTTGATGATACAAATTCTAGTAGAACAATAGTATTCTTCCCCGAAGTTTCTAATTGTAGTAATCTTTCTATTTGTTTGGGTGAAAATAATGTAGATGTACCTATGATTTATGGTGTATGTGAAATAAAAAATAATTCAAGTAAAGACCTTCTCTTTTTCCAAGGAAATCCTGATATTTGGGATAGTGAAAATCTTCTTAGGAAAAGTATTCTTTTAAGTAATGAAAATTTAACACATCCAAAAATATATGCAAAAGGAAAAAATGTTTTTATTGTTGCTGAAACAAATTCTCAAGGAATAGTTATGTATTATTCAAATAATTATGGTTCAAATGGAAGTTGGGTTTTGAAAAACGTTACAGATGGTATTTTAGAATTAGGTTCAAAACCAGTTTATCCAGATATATATGTAAACGATGCATATGTTTTTTGTAGTTTTATTGAATCAGGGAATTTAACAGTTACAGCTTCTGATAACTTTGGTATTAATTGGACGACACCTTTAATTATTAATTCAGTAAATGGTAGTGTTGTAGAAGGATATCATTACAATGATATGGCTAATAACCATAATTTTGTTTGGACTGATAATCGTGATGGAAATTTTGACATATATTTTTATGTTGACTATATTTCAAAAGTTGATCTTGAACTATTAGATATAAATCTTGCAGGTGATTTACAGCCTTTTGATACAAAGAATCTTTTACAGATCACAGTTAAAAATAACGGTGATGCAATTGCTAAAAACATTAAAATGAATGTGACTTTTTCATTTATCGATGGGAATGATACATATGCAGAAAATATTTTTGAAATAGAAAATTTATTGCCTGGTGAGACTAAAACAATTTCAAGATATTTATTCAATTTGGAGATGTCTGATTTTTTATTTGCCTTTATAAATTTTGCAGGCATTGAAAACATAAATGTTTGGGTAGATCCAAATGGTTTTACTGGTGATGTAGATACAAGTAATAACTACGGAGATATTGGAGGAGTAACATATAAGGATATCTTCCCTGTACTTGGTGATTATGAAGATATTTTCTTATTGATTAAAGGATTTTTTTCTTAAAAACAGGGTTTTTTAAAAATCCCTTTTTCTGTTATATACCCTGTTACATATTTATGATTGGTAATATCAAAAGCAGGATTTCGTACTTTTGTATAATCTGGCATTATCTTACAATTATTAATTACTGCTAATTCTTCTCTTCCTCGCTCTTCGATTATTATTTCATTACCAGATTTTATATTTTTATCAAAAGTGCTAACAGGAGCTGCAACATAAAAAGGAATATCGTTTTCATATGCTAGTACTGCTTTTTCATATGTTCCAATTTTATTTGCAAAATCACCATTTGAAGTTATTCTATCTGCACCAGTAATAACCATATCGATTTCACCATTTTTCATAAAAAATCCTGCTGCATTATCAGCAATTACTGCGTGAGGAATTCCTTCTTGTTCAAGTTCCCAATCTGTGAGTAGTCCTTGGCAACGTGGGCGTGTCTCATCAGCAAAAACAAAAAACTTTTTCCCTTTTCTATGAGCAACATAAAAAGGAGCAAGGGCTGTACCCCAATCAACTGTTGCAAGAGCACCAGCATTACAATGAGTAAGAATTTTCATATTATTTTTTATTAATTTTTCACCATTTAAACCAATCTTATGACATTTATCAACTATGTCTTCAACATAAGCATTTGCAGCATTAAGAGGATTATTGCCATTTTTTGTTTTATCAAGCATATAATCAACTGCATAAAACAAATCATATGCAGTAGGTCTTGTTTTTTTGAGTTTTTCTGCTGTTTTTTCTAAATCATTAAATCCAAGAACCATACCATACACAGCAGTAGCACCAATAGCTGGTGCACCACGAACAACCATATCCTTTATTGCAAAATAACAATCATCGACATTTTCAGCTGTATAATATTCAAGTTTGTATGGTAATTTTCTCTGATCAATAAATATAATTTTACCTTTTTCAAACCAGAGGGCACGACCTTCTCTACCATTAATTTTCATTTTTAATCAAACTCCAAATATAACTTGAATCTGTTTTTCTATATCTGCAATATTTCTTCCAACAATCAACAAACTATTATTTTTTATTATTACTTTTTTATTAGTTCTTAATGCTTTCAAAACTTCTTTAGTGTTATCAAGACTACCAATAGGATATTTATCTGTTACATCTACATCTTTTATTTTATTAATAATGTCAGTTTTTTTAATTTGTACAACAAAATTAACATCATCTCTAACATGATGAATCATCCAATGAAGAGAAGTCTCAATTCTTGGTTCAGCAGGACCAATTAAAAGAAGATTATTTTTAATAGGATCGAAATCTACAACTTCAAGCAATTCGTCTCTTTTAATATTGGAGAAATCCTTAACTGTCCCATTAATAATCATTCTTTTTCCGAAAGTAAGGCTAAAAATAGCCTCGCTATCTTTTTTTAGAATGTTTGTTTCTTTGAGTTTTTTACTTAATTTTATTATTTCAATAATAAGTGGGCAATTAGTTTCTTCTTTGGAAACATAAAAAATCTGTAACTTTTGACTTATAGTTATTTTTTCATTCATTAAAAACCTAAAAGAAAAAAACCTCTTTTTATCTTTTCCTTAAAAAATCATATATTACAATCATAGTTTTTTGTTTTAAAATATTTTTTTGTTCATCAATTGTATTAACAAGTTCATTTTGAATATTTGTACCTATTGCAAGGTTTTTATCAAGAGGACTTTTATGTATGTAACCTCTTTTTTCCATCTCCAATACTTGTTTCTCATGTCGGAGATAAAGTGCTTTTAGCTTTCCTTTCCAGCGTATTGTTTCTGGATGATTTGAATAACCTTTTTTATTTTGTGTGCAAATATTCCAGATTGCATGAAGTTCTCTATGTTCGCCTAAAAGATGATTTTTACAAAGCTTCTCTGTTGATATATCCCAAACCCTCATAAATTATAAAATCCTTTAAACTTAATTTTAATAAAAATAAAAAAATCAATTTTTTTAAATTCTAGTTTAGATTTCACCACGTTTTATTTTTTCTTTAAGTATATCAAACTGCTTTCTTGTTAATGTACATACATTGTTTTTTTCTCCAATTATTACTTTATCTTCCGTACATCAACAATTGGACATTTTGATGGAACACAAGTCCCTTCATTACATAAGACTATAGCCATATGATTCTACCTCGTTTTAACAATTATTAAGATAAAGACGACAAAGGTATAAAAGTTTTTCG
>Ga0256868_10000178_pt1 | contig 38087 bp, 30 predicted proteins | sample RVTome_13_FD_187341 | JGI IMG/M metagenome (GOLD analysis project Ga0256868, IMG submission 187341) | Soil microbial communities from uranium-contaminated site in the Upper Colorado River Basin, Wyoming, United States - RVT92D227 HiSeq ...
CCCATCGAAAAGTACAGCGACCTTTTTGCTGAAGATTTCGAAATTTGGAAAGGTGAGGGAAAACAAATAGATGATGTTCTATTGATCGGAATTGAATTTTAGTAATATTGTAATATAAACCGAAAGACCTATGGATAATAAAAAAGATGTGAAAGGCTTCCTTGAATTTGTATATGAGTTTTACAAAACCATGAAAGCCCATGAAATTACCTTGGTGTATGAAGGTGAAATTACCCATCAGATCACAAAGGCATTTACATCTCTGACAGAATCTAACATGTCCAAGGAGGATGAACCAAACTCGGTTCAGCGGAAAGTGTTTCATGTTATGGTAGAGTGCTTGCAAAATATTAGTAAACATGCTGATGATTTCACTTCTAATGATTACCTTTTCTCAGGAAGAGGAATCTTTCTGGTAAGTAAAGGGGAGAATGAATACAGTGTGACTACGGGAAATGCTGTAGAAAACGATAAGATTGAGTATCTGACCGAATTGCTGGAGAGTATTAACCGGATGGATAAAGAAGAACTAAAAGAACTCTATAAAAAGCAGATGAAGGAAGGAAGATTATCGGAAAAAGGAGGAGCCGGCCTGGGTTTTATCGATATTAAAAGAAAAACCAATAAGGAACTTGAATATCACTTCCTTCCCATTTCCGATGATGCTTCATTTTTCCTGCTTACATCAACCATTTCAAGATCTGACATTTAAAATAACTGCAGCATATGGAAACAATTAAAATTCAAGGAACAGAAGACACCCCCAAAATAATTCTTGATGCAGAGAACGAAATCATAGAGATTAGCGGCCGTTCTTTGCCCGAGGACGTCAGTTCATTCTATGAGCCTGTATTGAACTGGTTAAATGAATATGCCGAGAATCCTAAAAAGAAAACCATATTCAATTTCAAACTTACCTATTTCAACACGGCATCTTCCAAGTTGTTGCTTGATATCCTCATGAAGTTAGAAGAGATGCATGAGAAAGGTCAGGATGTCCTTGTCAGGTGGCATTACCCTGAGGATGATGAGGATATGGCCGAAGCCGGTGAAGAATATGCCGATATTGTAGATGTTCCATTTGAGCAAATCGCTTATTGAGGATGATTTTCGGAAATTCCGATAATTTAAATTTTCCCCAAACCCTGCTTCTGAATGAGTGAAGAAATCCTAAAGGCGTTGATGCAGCTGTTTGCTATTATTGCAAAACAGGATGAAGGCGTTGAATCTACACAGTTAGAGTATGTTAAGAACTTCTTGCAGCAACAGCTCAATGATGAGGAGGTCAAGGAATACTTCTCGCTTTTTCAGCAGTACAGCGGAATGGAGGAAACCGGGAATGGAACGGAAAATAATGAAGAAAAAAGTACCCGTAAACTTACCTCAGTAAAAGATTCCGTCAGGATTCTCGGGCTCTGTAAAAAAATCAACAAAACCCTTACCCAAAAACAAAAAGTTGTTGTATTAGTCCGACTGTTTGAGCTTGTTAATGCCGATCGGAAGTTTTCCGATCAGCGCATGCAGATTATCAATACGGTTGCTGAAGTGTTTAAGGTTGATAAAGATGAGTTCTCCAGCATCGAATCGTTCGTGATCAGCAATGAGGTGGAACAGTTGGATGACATTAACATTCTTTTAATCAACGATAAAGATGACGTTTTACAATTCGCAAAAAAAATTCCGACTAAACATCTGCATGCCAACATTTTTGTTCTGAAAATTAATAGTGTCGATCTTTACTTTTTAAAATATACGGGCAGCGAGGATTTATTCCTGAACGGACTGCCGATCCGGAATGATCGTATATACCTGTTTGCCAATGGCAGCGCAGTTAAGCTGCCCAAATCCGCTCCGGTTTATTATAGCGATGTAGTGGCCCATTTTTTGGCCGATACGGTTACCAGCCAGATATCCTATATCGGTCGCAACCTTGAATACAAATTCCCCAATGGTAATATCGGGATCAGAGATATAAGCTTTTTCGAAACCCATGGCCGCCTGATAGGCATCATGGGCGCAAGTGGGGCCGGTAAAACAACGCTCCTGAATGTTCTGTGCGGTGTTGATCCACCCTCCACCGGTGAAGTGCTGATTAACAATATTGACCTGCATAAGAACAGGGAGAAATTAGAGGGCGTAATTGGCCTTGTCCCTCAGGATGACCTTCTGATTGAAGAACTTACGGTTTATCAAAATCTTTATTATAATGCTAAACTGTGCTTTAAAGACAAAAGCGAAGAGGAAATCAATAGTTTAGTTTTAAAAACCTTGCAAAATCTGGGTCTCTATGATCGAAAAGACCTTAAAGTTGGATCTCCACTGAAAAAGATGATCAGCGGAGGTCAACGGAAACGACTTAATATAGCCCTTGAACTTATCCGGGAACCATCGATATTATTTGTTGATGAACCTACATCAGGCCTTTCCTCACGGGATTCGGAAAATGTAATGGACCTGCTGCGTGAGCTAGCTCTTAAAGGAAAACTCATCTTTGTCGTTATCCATCAGCCTTCATCGGAAATCTATAAGATGTTTGACAAAATGATTATCCTGGATACCGGTGGCCATATGATATATTACGGCAATCCGGTAGAAGCGGTAATGTATTTCAAACGTCTTGACGCACAGATTAACAGCGAATTAGGTGAGTGTCCGACATGCGGCAATGTGAATCCCGAAATGATTTTTAATATTATAGAGGCTAAGGTGGTTGACGAATTCGGTAATTACACCGACGCCCGAAAAGTCACCCCTCAGCAATGGGAGGACCATTACAGAGAACATTTTAAATACAATGAACTTAAATCGAGAGAAGATACGCCTCCGAAAAATCTGAGAATACCAGGCTGGTTTAAACAGTTGCGAATTTTCACTGTCCGTGATTTTCTTTCCAAAATCAGTAACAAACAATACGTTGCACTGAGCCTGCTCGAGGCTCCCGTGCTTGGCTTTATTCTGTCTTCCATCATACGATACATCGAGGATCCCGATTCCGGTAAATATATCTTCAGGGTAAACGAGAATATCCCAATCTTTATTTTCATGGCGATGATAGTAGCATTGTTTCTCGGTCTTACCATAAGTGCGGAGGAAATATTCCGCGACAGAAAGATCTTAAAACGTGAACGATTTCTGAACCTGAGCCGTTCAAGTTACCTGGCTTCCAAGGTTATAATTCTTTTTTGCATTTCGGCTTTACAGTCACTGTTGTTTGTTATTGTAGCCAACAGGTTCTTAAGCATACGTGATATGGGCTTTACTTACTGGTTTGCTTTGTTCTCTACCGCTGCATTCGCAAATATGCTGGGTCTCAATATCTCGGCTTCCTTTAATTCGGCCGTTACCATTTATATTCTCATCCCCCTGGTTATGATCCCCATGATGATCCTGAGCGGGGCCATGTTCAGCTTTGACAAACTCAACCGTCATGTGAGCAGGGTGGACAAAGTTCCGGTTATTGCTGAATTTATGGTCACCAAATGGTCCTATGAGGCCCTTATGGTTCACCAATATAAGGATAACAACTTCATGAAGAATAAGCTCTATGAGATCGAAAAGGAAGAAAGCAAGAGCGACTTTAAAAAGGTATACTGGTTGCCTGAATTGTTCGAGCGACTGGAACGAATAAAAAATGAAGTGACCAATGTACGGACAGTTAATTTGTCTACCAATGATCTCCTGGTTTTAACCAACGAGATTATTAAAGAATCCCGATCTAATTCCGATGTTCCTCCTTTTGAGAATACTACCGAGCTTTTACCCGGAAGATTCACAGATCAGACTGCCGTGAAAGTATATGACTATCTGACAGCTCTCGACCAGTACTACGGCGACAAATTCCAACAGATAAGCAGGAAAAAGGAGAATTATTTCAATTACTACCTTGACCGGGATCCTGATGCCTATAACCTGCTAAGAGATCAATATCATAATGAAGGGGTTTCTGACATAGTCCGGAAGGTATATGAAAAGAATAAGATCCTGGAATTTGATTATCAGCTGGTTCAGCATTACGATCCGATTTATCAGGACCCTTATGTTGGCAGCGCATGGACCCTGCGAACCCATTTTTTTTCACCCCAAAAACCTTTTCTTGGCAGAACTTACGATACATACTGGTATAATATGTTTGTTATCTGGATATTGACGGCACTTTTATACCTGGCTCTATATGATGAGTGGTTGAAGAAATTAATCGACCTGTCACAACGTTTTAAAAAGAAAAGTTGATTTTAACCTTAAATATTATTTTTATTCAGTTAATCAATCATTATTTTTGTTGAACAAAAACAATCAAGGAATATGCCCAAAGTAATTGTATATCTTTTGGTTTTACTGGCTGCTGTTGCAGGTTCATGTAAATCAGGCGGACAAGGCAAGAATGCCGGTGATGAAATTCCCGATTCTGTTCTTAATGAAGGAATAGAGATTTCGGAGGATGTGATGCAGGATATAGTTCAAAATATATCATCACCCGTTGAAATGGCAGCCATGATAAAGGATCTGGGGGTCCCCTATTCTAACAGGTACATTTCTTCAACTGATCGTGTCGGGAATTTAACCACAAGCTTTCAGCAAGCACTCAATCTTGGTATCTATGCAGCTGATCTGGGCTACCTGAATATGTATAACAAAACATCCGCGGTGATTGATTATCTGACGTCCATAAAAACATTATCCGATGCAATCAAGGTAGGGCAGTTTTTCGATTTTACCACGCTGAAAAGACTGGCTACCAACAGCAAAAACCTTGATTCACTGATGTATATTTCAGTGCACAGCTTCAATGAAATGGATAGATACCTGCATAACAATAACCGTACTAATCTCAGCGCCCTTATGGTTACCGGTGTCTGGATTGAAGGCCTGTATCTGGGGACTCAGGTGTATAAAGTTACGCCCAGTCAGCAACTTGCGGAACGTATTGGGGAACAAAAGCTGACTCTTGATCAGCTTATGCTCATCCTGGAGAATTATAAAAGGGACAAACAATATACCGCTCTTCTTGAAAAACTTCAGTCGTTGAAGGATTTGTTTAAATCAGTAAATATTCGCATTGAAAAAGGTGAACCTGAAATGATTGAAGAAAACGGTATGCTAACCATCATCCAACATGATACAAGTATCATTGAAATCAGTCCTGAACAACTATCCAATATTATTACCACCACCGAGCATGTCCGTAACGGCCTAATAAGCTTATAACTATGAAGAAATTCATCCTCATATCCGTAATCTTCGTATTCGCTTGTTCCCATTTCATTCATGCACAGGATATTTCTCAATTAACGGCCCAGTGTGCTGCTAATGCAGGCGATGTAATGTATTTAAAGGATTTTGTTGTAAAACTTGATCAGGGCACTCCCGGTGGAGCTCCACCAACAGCCAGGTTTGCACTGCTACTGAGTAAAAATGTTGTATACAGGTTCTCCATTTGCTCGGCTCCCAATTCTGATGGTGAGGCCGTACTGCAATTGTTTGATATGAATACCCTTCTTGGCAGTACTTTCATCAGTGCTACCGGCAAGGAGTTCCCGTCATTTGATTTTAAATGCCAGAAAACAGGTGTTTATCACGTTTTTATTTCATTTAAAGAGGGTAAGGCCGGAGAAGGAGTAGGAGTTATGTCTTATGTAAAGAAACTCTGATCTCTGCAAACACTATATAAAAGGCCGGTATGCCGTGAGAAGCGATACCGGCCTTTGTTTTAAAATCGCTGCCAGAGTAATAATATCAGAAATATCAGGAAGAATAACTCATTGATCCAATGCTGCCTGCACTTGACAAAGAAGTAGGTGAAAAGATAAGCCAGGGGAACCGATACAAAATAAATCATGCCGATACCAGCACCGGGTAAAATCAGGTAAATAATTACCGAAAGAAGAAAATATATTAAGAATATGAGGAAAAACTTTCTGGCATGAATCTTCATACTATCTATAGCAGTGACCATGTAATAACTGCCAATCATAACAAAAGCCAATACAAATGCCCAATTGACAATCTGGCTGAGTTTGTATTCCTGGTCAGTTTTACTAAATGAATCTGCAACATCCTTTACATAACCTGAGAAAGGAATGTCGAGAAGGTAATAACCCGATATTAAAAACAAATACGGGATAATCAATCCGATAATGGCAAATGCCCATTCCCGCCAGATAAAAGGTCTCAGCATCAACATGCCTGCAATCAGGAACAGGAAAAATGCCAGGGCAGGAAAATAAACCATACTTGCCAGAGAAATTAATATTCCGGCATCCAGATAATTTAAGGATATACTTTCCAGTTTGTATGTGCTGAAAATCCTGAATAATACCAATACCAGAATGGAGGAGGCCACCAAAGCAGGAGTAAGCTGATGCAATTGTGTCATGCCAGCAACTAGCACGGCATAGAAATAGGCAGATAACCGGGTTCTGACAGGTATAAAGATGTGGATTGTATTTAGCTGTATCAACAGATACCCGTTTACCATGACCAAGGCAAGTGCCAGCAACGAAGAAATCAGTCGGAATTCATGGCTGAGCCTTAATATTAATTTACCCAAAGGACCTCCTGAAATATCAAGAACCGGAGGGTGAGCAGCCGGAAAAAATGATGGTATCCAATAAGCTGCGGGAAGCAACACAATGAACAGAAAAACACTGATCCGGTTACTGTTGAAATACTTTAAAAGCATGTTCAGGTTAAAAACAAGCCTGATTATAGTAATGCCTCAACCTTGTTGACCAAGCTGCCTTTAGGGACTACGCCAACCTGTTTGTCTGCCACCTGGCCGTTTTTAAAGAAAAGAATGGTCGGAATATTCCTGATGCCATATTTGAACGATACTCCTGGATTGGCATCCACATCCAGTTTCCCGACAATTACCCTGTCATGATAGTCTTCTGCAATCTCAGTGACAATAGGGCCTATAACCCTGCAAGGACCACACCACTCAGCCCAGAAATCAACCAGTACTGGTTTTCCGGCTTTGAGAACTATCTCCTCGAAATTCTCATCAGTAAGTATAACAGCCATCTCATCAACTATTTGAAAAGTGAATATTAATTAATTGCATCAGTCCAAAGTTATAAAACCTCCATTGAACAACAAGCCGCACTTAAAACAGTTTGAATTCAATTTCATGCATGTTTGTTAAAAAATTGATCAGATCATCGGACAGATCAATTCGCTGTGATCGGCAAAACAAATCCACACTGACATTCTCAGTGGAATCAAATACCATAATCTTCAGGTTTGTATTTCCCGAGGTTTTACGTGTATATTGTGAAAACTCATCCATAAAGGTCTCTGTTACCATTTCTACAGGAAGCATAATCTGAATGTTTTTAACCAGTTCCTCTCGAACCGAACTTAGAAGGTAAATGTTTTTAATTTTAAGTTCCAGTTCAGGAGTATTCTTCCAGGTATTTTCACCAATCATTCCTTTGATCAGTAAAGAATAACCATCATACAGGAATTTTCTATAGTTCTCATAGTCCTTGTTAAACAAGGTTATGGAGAATGAATCGGTGTAATCCTCCATGGTAAATGAACCGTAAGGTTTGCCATTTTTTGTGGTGGCATGTTTAACGGACGTAATCATGCCGGCTGTTGTTACTTCTTTTCCCCTTAGCAATTCCAGATCTCTGAGCTCCGCCAAGGTAACATTACAGAATTGTTTCATCTCAAGCCTGAAATTATCAAGAGGATGAGAGGAAAGATAAATTCCAATAACCTCCTTTTCCTTATTGAGTTTTACAAGTGGTGGCCATTCAACAGTCGATGATGGTTTTGGTCTTATCACCTCAATGTTACTTAAACTTCCAAAAAGAGTGGGAATATGATTCGATTGATTTTGCGTTTTGTTTCCATACCTGATAAGTTGTTCGACGAATCCTGTGCCCTTTTCATCTCCTTCAAAAAACTGGTGCCGCTGAATATTTCTGAAACCATCAAAGCCGCCAGCCATGGCCAGCGCTTCGAAACATCTCTTATTTACGGTTGTAAGGTTAACCCTTTCAACAAAATCATAAATGTTTCTAAACAATCCTACTTTATTTCTGACTTCAATAATATGTTCAACGGCCGACTCGCCAATACCTTTAATGGCAGCCAGACCAAAACGTATATGTCCTTCGGAATTTACTGTAAAACGGGACATACTTTCGTTTATATCAGGAACCAATACCTTGATGCCCATCCGTTTGCATTCATCCATAAAAAACCCGATCTTCTTAAGATCATTCAGGTTCCTGCTAAGCACTGCAGCCATAAATTCAGCCGGATAATGGGCTTTCAGATAAGCAGTCTGGTAAGAAATTAAGGCATAACAGGTAGAATGCGACTTATTGAATGCATAATGTGCAAAGGATTCCCAGTCCTTCCAAATTTTATTGACGGTTTTGGGATTATAACCATTGCGAATACAGCCCTCCTCAAATTTTATTCTTAACTCATCCATCATGGTAACGATCTTCTTTCCCATTGCCTTGCGCAAAGAGTCGGCAGTACCTTTAGAAAACCCAGCCAGAAGCTGAGACAAGAGCATTACCTGTTCCTGGTACACAGTAATACCATAAGTATCTTTAAGATAAGCCTCCATTTCGGGGATATCGTAATTGATTTCCTCCTTCCCGTGTTTACGGTTAACATAACTGGGTATATATTCCATGGGGCCTGGCCTGTATAGGGCATTCATGGCGATAAGATCTTCAAACCGGTTGGGCTTCAAGGTTTTCAGGTATTTCTTCATCCCTTCCGATTCAAACTGGAATAAACCGGTTGTTTCGCCCCGGCTATACAATTCATATGTCTGAACATCATCCAGGGGAAGGTGATCTATATCAATATCAATCTGTTTCGAAAGTTTAATGTTTTCGAGCGTATCCTTAATGATGGAAAGTGTTTTTAATCCAAGGAAATCCATCTTCAGCATGCCTACCGATTCGATATGTGCGCCCTCGAACTGGGTAACATTGAGTTCAGCATCCTTGTTTCTGCAAATAGGTATGTATTCTTCCAGGTTGTCTTTTGCAATGATAATGCCGCAGGCATGAACGCCTGTCTGCCTGACCGATCCTTCCAAAACTTCGGCGTACTTGAGCGTGCTGGTAATCAGACTGTTCTCAGAGTTTTTTTCTGCCAGCAAAGCAGGTACCTTCTCATAAGAATCCTTAAAACTGATCCCCGGGATTTCCGGTACCAGTTTTGCCAACCGATCGGCTTCGGACAATTCAAGTTTCTGTACCCTGGCTACATCACGAATAGCCATTTTCGGTGCCATGGTTCCAAAAGTGATGACATGCGCAACCCGTTCCTTTCCATACTTTCTGACTACATATTCAAGCACTTTTTCCCGTCCGTCTTCGTCAAAATCAATGTCAATATCGGGCATCGAAACACGGTCGGGATTTAAAAACCGCTCAAACAGCAAATCGTATTGAATGGGATCAATGTCGGTAATTTTCAAACAATAAGCCACTACCGATCCTGCGGCAGATCCTCTTCCCGGTCCAACAGATACTCCCATTTCCCGTGCGGCGCGAATTACATCCCAAACAATGAGGAAGTATCCTGGAAATCCCATCTTATGAATGGTTTCCAGCTCAAATTCAATCCTTTCCTTAATAATTTCATCCATATCGGGATATCGCTTCATGGCCCCCTGATAGGTTAAAAACCGGAGATATTCCTGCGCATCGGAGAAATCTTCAGGGATTGGAAAGTCCGGCATAATCGGGTCACTGTTGAGCTCATAGTGCTCAACTTTCGATACTATCTCATTAGTGTTGGATATAACTTCAGGTATATCAGCAAATAACCGGTTCATTTCATCCTGCGTTTTTAACCATTCTTGCTTTGTGTAACGCAGGCGGTTGGGATCATCAACATCTTTGCCCGTACTAATGCACAGGAGCCTGTCATGTGCCGGAGCATCCGCTTCATTGATGAAATGAACATCATTGGTGGCAATACATTTTATACCAGCTTCTGCGGCCAAATTCAGGAGGTGATTGTTAACAAAAAGCTGATTCTCGTAAACCTCCCTGTCGATTTGAGGATCTCCTGAAAAATGACGCTGTAGTTCAAGATAGAAATCGCTGCCAAAGATTTCCCGGTATTCCAGTAAGGCTTTTTTTGCAGCCTCAATTCCTTCATGTCTCAATAACCAGGGAATTTCCCCATGTAAACACGCTGAAGATGCAACGAGACCCCCGTTATATTTACGCAATAACTCTTTATCCACTCTTGGTCTGTAATAAAATCCTTCGGTCCACCCGTAGGACACAAGCTTAATTAGATTTTTATAGCCCTGCTTGTTCTTAGCCAGAAGTACAAGATGAAAGCCCCCACCATCAAGCTTGTCAGACTTTTCATTCCGGGAACGGCGAGCTACATAAACTTCACAGCCCAGGATAGGTTTAATTCCCTGCTTCTTCGCTTCATTATGAAATTCCTTTACACCGAACATGTTTCCGTGATCGGTTATCGCCAGGGCCTCCATCTTGTCAGCCCTGGCTTTCTCAATAAGGTTCTTAATAACCGCCGCCCCATCGAGGATAGAATACTGCGTATGTACATGGAGGTGGGAAAAGGTCAGTTTTTCTGAAATGGTTACATTTTTCTTACTACCTCTTTCAGGTTGAGGTGAGACAGGATCGATGTTGCCAGATTGAACATAAACCTGATAGGGAGTTATTATATCAGGATTGGCTGACAGGAATTCCTGTATCAATGCAGTATCAATCTTCAACCTGTCTTCCTTTATAATCTGCCTTCTTACCAATTCAAAAAAACATCGGGCAGTAGCGGCCACATCGGCTGCAGCATTGTGCACCTCACTGAGTTTTTGTTCAAACAAACATTCATACAACTCAGAAAGTGTCGGCCATTTGTATTTCTTGCCTTTTCCCCCCCGCAATGCACAGAAATCCGTTGACTCCTCTTTGGTGCATACCCAGTCAATATTATGAAGCTTCGAAGGAATTGCTCTGCGAATAAACTCTGCACCGGCTATGTTAATATCAAAACCTACATTATGCCCGATTATCAATACAACCTGCTTAAGATCAGCAGCAAATTCCCTAAGCACAGTATCCAGTTCAAAGCCCTCAGCCATTGCTTTCTGGGTAGATATCCCATGTATCATTATCGCGGCCTGAGGAATTTCGTAACCTTCGGGCTTAATAATATAACTTTTGCTGAATAACAGTTTCCCGGTCTTATCATGGCACTCCCAGGCCAGCTGAACCATCCTGGGCCAGTTATCGGTATCGGCAACCGGTGCATTGTAATTAACTGGAAGCCCTGTGGTCTCTGTGTCAAAAATCAAATACATGGAGTAAAAATACGGCAGATTACGGCACATTTATACCCCTGTTGATAAAAATGGAAAAGTCCGTAACCGGCTGATAAATCACACCAATGATCTTTCAGTTCATGCAAGATCTTCGGGTCTTTCCGGGAGATCTTTGTGCAGTTGGACAGGCCGGGCATGTTTTCTGATCTTCATGTTGATTACTTCAACAATGAGTGAAAAAAATACGGCAAAATAAATATAACCCTTGGGAACATGATAATGCAGACCGTCAATTACCAGCATAAAGCCAATGAGGATAAGAAACGCCAGAGCCAGGACCTGTAAAGTGGGATGTGCGTTTACAAATCGACTGACAGCACCGGCAAAAATCATCATGACACCAATGGCGAGAACAATGGCAATAATCATCAGCGGTATCTGGTCGGTGAGGCCAATGGCAGTGAGTATCGAATCGAATGAGAAAATAAGATCGAGCAGTGTGATTTGAATCAACACCGATAAGGCAGTAGTCCTTACATTTACCTTGACCGTATGTTCCTCTCCTTCCATTTTTTTGTGAATCTCAGAAACACTTTTAATAATAAGAAAAATCCCTCCAGCCATCAAAATAAGGTCTCTTACTGAGATTCCCAGGTTAAATAGGGTAAACAGCGGATTGGTAAGCCGGATGAAAAAACTGATGGTAAGCAGCAGCAGGCTCCGGAACAACATGGCCATGAAAAGACCGGTGTTCCGGATGACACGCTGCCTGCCGACAGGCAACCGGTTTGTAACAAGTGAAATGAAAATAATATTATCGATTCCCAGTACAATTTCCAGGAATGTCAGTGTGAGCAGGGCAATCCAGCTTTCCGGCTGCAAAAATATTTCCATATTCTGTGAAGGTAATTAAATGGCTGAAGGACCTCCCTTTTTCAATAGCAATTCTTCGATCTGCTGAATGAATAGATTCCTTGTCGCTTCAGCAGAACTGGCTATACCCGAAGAAATTGTGGGATTGCCTTCCAGCGGACAAAATAGAAATGTAGGAATACTCTGAACACCGAAAACAGCCGCTAATTCCCTTTCCTTATCAACATCAATCTTGTATATGTTGATTTTACCGGCATATTGTTTGGCGAGATCCTCAAGAATAGGAGAAGTAATACGGCATGGAGCACACCAATCCGCATAAAAATCAATCAGACACGGCTTTTCTCCCTTGAAAACCCATGTATCCTTGTTTTTTTCATAATCCATCACAAGCCTCAGAAAATCTGTCTTGGTCAGGTGAGTCGGAGTCTGCTCAGAGACACCGGGCAATGCTTGAATTTCTTCCTTGGTGTAACCTATATCCGACGATTTGTCCCGGGTTTCTGTATTATCCGGTTGACCCTTACAGTTGATTGCCGTCAAGATCATAAACCCTGCCAGCCAGTACCAAGATTCTTTCATTTCTATATTCTTTTATTTATATGCATAAATTTATATATATAGATTTGCAAATTTCATGCCGGATAATAATCCCGGCATACTCCGGCAATTTTGTCATGAATTGCCTGAAGGCAAGCTTGTTGTCCTCAACCTGAAACAGATGTTTTTCTCACTGATCTCCAAGTCAATTACTTTCATAAGAACCAAATTGACAAGAATTCTTTCTGCATCTGACCACCTTGTGCGTGCAATCTTAACAAAACGTGATGCTGTTATCATTTCATTTTCAGCCAGATAATCAATCAGTATTTTTTCCTCACGTCCATAACTCAGCCAGTTACCCTTTTTGTGCTCATTCTTCCAAACGCTTACCAGAATACGGCTGGCTTTTATGTTTTGGTCAGCCACCCTGACATATGCCGTCCAAGTTCCGGTTTCATTTTTTGCATAATGGGGCCGTTTTACACTTGCCGGAATCTCAACCTCAAGAACGTTCCGCCCGTCAACAATCCATCTTTTCAAGTGAAATGCAACGGCAGGTCTGCAGAACAAATGGGCTGCTGACTCAGCCATATATGCTTCTTCATCGCTTCTGACACCGCTGATTTTCCCGTTATCCTTTACCCCAATCAGCAATTTTCCCCCAACGGTATTAGCAAAGGCTGAAAAAGTCCGTGCAATTTTCTTTGCATCATTGATTTCGAATTTGAAATCCAGTTGCTGATTCTCTCCCGATTGAATAAGGGTTTTGATATAATGTCCTGCATCCCGCAATTCACTTTTCATAAACCGGGAAAAGTTTAAAAAAGTTCACCAATAACACAAAAATAGCTTATTTTGTAATAAAATTTCCCTGCAGGATTGAATCTAACCATAGTGAAATTCCGTATTAGCGTAAAAATCATTATATCATGAAAAAGCACTCATTAACCGGTGATATGAAAAAAGTGATGTTGATTTTAATGGTGGGAACAGGCTTGTTTTTGCCTATTACTGGGATATTGACCATTTCAGCCCAGACTGCAAATAAAACGGCCTTGTATCAGGAGCATATGAAGAAAGGTGATAATTACCGTGTGGCTAAAAACTATGCTGCTGCCATGTTTGAATATGAAAAAGCTTCGGAACTTATGCCCGAGGAGGAAGATCCATTAAATAAGATTATGAGTATCGAAGCTACTCTTGGCGAACGGGAGCTTGCCGAGGTGAAAAGAAAGGTTGAACTGGCCAAAAAGCAGGAACAGGAACAACTTAGGAAATCTGCTGCCGCCGGTACAAAGATAACTCAACCTGAACCGGCCGGTGTGGATCAGTTTATACGTGAAAGGGAGGCTCAGACTGTCAGAGACAGTTTACGGAAGGTTATTTTCACTACATATGCAGAAGAGTTGCGAAAAGCCGAGAAAGGAAGCGACATGTTGGCCCGGTCAGTGGTTTACAGAAAAATTGCTGATGCTTTTAAAAAGGTAAAGGATGATGAGATAGCCATTAATTATTACAATAAAGCATTGGAAATCGAAGAAAAATTCGGGCTGCAAAAAGATGTTTCTTCGGTTTATGAAGATATAGCTGATACCTATTACAGCTCCGGTGATTTCCAAAGTTCTATCAATTCATACGAAAAATCCCTTAGCCTGAAAGAGAAATCAGGTGATAAAGCAGGAGCATCCAAAATTCTGTCGAACATTGCCGGTGTGTATGAAACTACCTATGATTATAAGAATGCCATCGACTATTACCAGAAATCTGCCAAAATCAAAGACAGTATTAAGGATGAACCCGGGCTGAAAGATGTAATGAATGATCTGGGAGATGTGTATTATAAACAAAAGGTTCTCACCAGTTCAATTCTGTCCTACGAAAAAACCGTGGACATCATTCAGAAACTCGACATGAAAGAAGCACTGGGTCCGGTTTACAACAAACTGGGTGTAGTTCATTATGAAATGGGAAATTATTCCGAAGCTGAAAAGTTTTTCAAGGAATCGTTGAAAAATCTTAATGAAAACGGAAACCGCAAAGAAGCTTCCATGGCCCTGAATAATCTGGGAAACCTCCTATTCATCAATAATAAATACAGTGACGCCATCACTTATTATCAACGCTCCCTGGCTTCGAAAAAGGAATCACATTACGATTACGGACAGGCTGTTACCATGTTTAATATGGGCAACGCCTATCGTCGTTCCGGCAATCAGGAAATGGCAATTAAAAGTTATGAGAAAAGCCGCAGAATAGCCGACAGTCTGAAGATCCCTTCCCTCTCGGCCAAAAATATAAAAGCCCTTGTGGTCTCTTATGAAGCCTTCAAGAGTTTCGATAAGGCCTCAACCTTGGAACTGGAGCTGAATTCTATGAATCAATCTTCCATTAGTATAGAGATACCTGTTTCTGAAAATGAGATGGATCTTGAACATGAGAAAACACAGGAAATACTGTCGAAACTCAATGAAGAAGCATTGAAAAGAAAAGATTTGATAGAGGCTGATACCGATGATAAGATGATCGACTTGTTCATTAACAACCTCAACAGCCAGTATCTGAAAGAACAAGGCAAAAGCAAGATGTTTATTATTCTTTCTGCTGCGCTGGGAGTATTATTGCTGGGGATGTTGTTTCTTTATATAAGAAGAAGGAAGAAGTAAATCCCAAACACACCCACACCCACACCCAATTGTGGAGAATAGGGGAGTCGAACCCCTGACCTATTGCATGCCATGCAATCGCTCTAGCCAACTGAGCTAATTCCCCTACTTGGGTGTGGGTGTGGGGGCGGGTGTGGGGGCAAAAGTATTAAAATAAAACAATTCCCGCAAAAAAACGTATTTGAATTAATCATATAAACAAATCGGCTATGAAGACTTTATTCAAATTGTTGCTTTTCGTTGTTGTGCTGTACAGTTGTTCCTCTCCTGAAAAACTTCTGCAGCAGGGTAATTATGACGCCCTTGTTGAGAAATCGGTTAAAAACCTGATTAAAAATCCAACCAGTGAAGAAGATGCCAATATGCTTGACAAGGCCTATAAACTGGCGAATGACCGGGACCTTGAACGAATAAAATACCTGAAAACCGAGGGTAACCCGAATACCTGGGATGAAATGCTGAGTTTATACAGCAGCCTTAAAAACCGGCAAACTTCGGTAAGAAGAGTATTGCCGCTTCATACAGGAGGCCAGACTATTCAATACGACTATGTAGATTATGATGCTGAAATTGTTACAGCCAAAAGAAAAGCTGCTGAGTATTTTTATGCTCACGGCCGGAAACTGATGGAAAACAAAACCAAAGAATCATACAGGCAGGCTTATTATGAGCTTACCCGGGCTAAAAATTATTCCGGTGATTCATACCCCGATCTTGATCCGATGATCAGAGAAGCAAAATATCTTGGTATGAGCCGGGTATTAATAGGAGTAACAAACCGGACCATCATCAACCTGCCTCCTGAATTTACGGATGGACTGGTGGCCGTAAATGCCAGCCAGCTTAACAGTGAATGGGTTGAGTTCCACACCAGGAAACCTGACAGGGATATACAGTTAGATTACTTTATTGATATCGTATTACAGGTCATTGAGGTATCACCTGATCTGGTGCAGGACAGGGATCTCATTGAAAAGAAAACTGTTGAGAACGGCTTTGAATACGTGCTGGATGCAAAAGGAAATGTTATGAAGGACACGGCAGGAAATGATATTAAAATTAAAAAATACAAGGAAATTCAGTGTACGGTAATTGAATCCCATCAACAAAAGGATTGCGGGATAAAAGGCGAGGTAGAATTCCATTCCGCTAATCCACAGTCCCTGCTCAAGAGACAACCTATTGCGGCTGGTACTCATTTTGAACACGTATCTGCCCGTGCAATAGGAGATCTCAATGCTTTGTCTGCTGAAAAGAGACAACTTGTCGCTATAGAACCAGTGCCATTTCCAAATGATATCCGCATGATCCTCGATTGCACCGAGGCTTTGAAAAAATCAATCCACGAAGCTATCAGTTATAACCGGGGAATAATACACTAAGAAATTTTTATTTACTTTGCTCCCGCCTAAGCATGCTGAAATACGTAAATGGGAGAATTTGTCAATAAAACAGAACCTGAAAGAGCTATATTAATAGGCGTTTCCGGACAGGATCAATCATTATTACAGGTTGAAGATTATTTAAAAGAGCTGGCTTTTCTGATCGAAACCGCAGGTGCGGTTCCTGTTAAAAGCTTTATTCAAAAGCTTGAAGCTCCCAGTTCCCGTACTTATATTGGCACTGGTAAGCTTGAGGAGATCAGGCATTATGTTAAAACTCATGAAGTCAACATAGCCGTTTTTGATGATGAACTCTCGGCAAGCCAGATCAGAAATATAGAAAAGGCGCTGGAAATCAGGGTACTGGATCGAACCAACCTGATCCTGGATATATTTGCGCACAGGGCAAAAACCGCCTATGCCAAAACACAGGTTGAGCTTGCGCAATATGAATATCTCCTCCCACGGTTGACAGGACTGTGGACTCACCTTGAAAGACAACGAGGAGGAATAGGATTGAGAGGACCCGGTGAAACGGAAATTGAGACTGACAGACGGATTATCCGTATTAAAATAGCCAACCTGAAAGATCAGCTTAAAAAGATCGACAAACAGATGGTAACCCAGCGAAAGAACAGGGGGAAACTGGTCAGGGTGGCTCTGGTGGGCTACACCAATGTTGGGAAGTCAACCATCATGAACCTGCTCAGCAAATCAGAAATATTTGCCGAAAATAAATTATTTGCCACACTTGATGCCACTGTTCGAAAGGTGGTGGTCGGGAACCTGCCGTTTCTCCTGTCCGACACTGTTGGTTTCATCCGGAAACTTCCACATCACCTGGTGGAATCGTTTAAATCTACACTTGATGAAGTTCGTGAAGCCGACCTTCTTATTCATGTAGTTGATATTTCACATCCCGGCTTTGAAGAACAAATTGGTGTGGTAACTCAAATCCTTCAGGAAATAAATGCTGCAGATAAACCTGTCCTGGTTGTTTTCAACAAGACTGATGCTTATATCTATATCAGGAAAGATGAAGATGACCTTGGTCCCAGATTTCGTGAAAACTTATCGCTGCCGGAACTTCAATACAGCTGGATGGCAAAAAACAATGCCCCGTCGGTATTCATTTCTGCTCTAACGAAGCAGAATCTTAATGAATTCAGGAGTCTCTTATATGAGAAGGTCCGGGAAATTCATATCACCCGGTATCCTTATGATGATTTCCTATATTAAACCAAACCTTTTTCTACCAGGTATTCGGCAATTTGTATAGCATTGGTTGCGGCACCCTTGCGCAGATTATCGGAAACCACCCACATGTTCAGTGTTTTTGGCTGAGTTTCATCCCTGCGTAATCTTCCAACAAATACCTCATCCCGGTTATGTGAAAGGATTGGCATGGGATATACATTGTTCTTGGGATCATCCATTACAATAACTCCGGGAGTGCTCTCCAGGATTTTACGTATATCTGCCAATTCATACTCTTTCTCAAATTCAACGTTTATAGCCTCGGAATGTCCTCCCATCACGGGAATTCTGACTGTGGTAGCGGTAACCCGGATTGAATCATCCCCCATGATCTTTTTGGTTTCATTGACCATCTTCATCTCCTCCTTGGTATAACCATTGTCAAGAAATACGTCAATATGGGGAAGGGCATTCAGGTCAATTTTATGCGGGTAAGCCATTTCACCGGTAATTCCTTTCCGCTCATTCATCAACTGATCAACAGCCTTCTTGCCTGTTCCGGTAACTGACTGGTATGTAGATACAACTACTCTCCTGATTTTATATTCCTTGTGAAGTCCTACAAGGGCCACTACCATCTGTATGGTTGAGCAATTGGGATTGGCAATAATTTTGTCGGATTTTTCCAGCACATGTGCATTCACCTCAGGAACCACCAGTTTTATATTTGGTTCCATTCTCCAGGCAGATGAATTATCGATAACCGTTGTGCCCACCTCGGCAAATTTGGGAGCCCAGGTTTTGGAAGTTCCTCCTCCAGCCGAAAATACTGCAATCTGAGGCTTTAAGTTAATAGCATCCTGCATGCCAACAACTGAATAATCCTTGCCTTTATAAGCAACCTTTTTGCCAACTGACTTCTCAGATGCTACCGGTATGAATTCTGTAACCGGGAAATTGCGTTCTTCAAGGATTTTGATCATCTGAGCACCAACAAGCCCGGTTGCTCCAACAACTGCGACTTTCATTTTGAATAAAAAATGTTATATTTAACTTTTATATGCGTTAACCGCAAAATTCGTAAAAAAAACGACTTATGAAAGTGTTATTGTTATTTTTTTCCGGTATCCCGTTAGGGCTGTGCTCACAAAATCAATACAACGGTTATTCAACTTTTCCTGTTACCAATCAGGTTATTATCAGTGAAATTATGGCTGATCCCAATCCATGTGTCGACCTGCCGGATGCAGAATATATTGAATTATTTAACCGTGGGAATATTACCATTTTTATGGAAAACTGGAAGCTGGCATTCGGTACAAAAGAAAAAGTCCTGACTGCTTCGACCCTTAAAGCAGGTGAATTCCTGATAATTTGCGAAAGCGGAAAAGAAAATGAGTTTCAAGCTTATGGTCATACGCTTCCTTTACAAAAGATGCCCGCCATCGTCAACACTGGTCAGACCCTGACTTTGAAATCAGGCTCTGGTGAAGTAGTCCATACTGTAACGTTTTCACCAGACTGGTACAAAACACCCCGGAAATCTCAAGGAGGCTGGTCAGTTGAAATCATTGATCCGGATAATCCATGCGGTTATTCAGAAAACTGGAGTGAATCAAATAATTTACAAGGAGGAACACCAGGATCGGAAAATTCCGTTTCAGATGATAACCCCGATGTTTTACCACCTTGTTTATTAAGAGCTGTTCTTCCTTCTGATTCTACAGTTTTGCTCATTTTTAGTGAAAGGATGGATAGCATCTCTATTACCTATTCCGGATTATATTCAGTTAGCAACAGCCTTTTACATCCTGTTGCAGCAGACCCGGTTGGACCGGATTATTCAGAGATATTGCTGTATTACAGCCAGCCATTTGAACCTTTCAAAGAATACACAGTCACGGTAAGGAATTCTTTAAAGGATTGTACCGGCAATTCTTTTTGTAACAATGCTGTCGCCCGTTTTGCCATTTCTCAAACTCCTGCCAGTTTCGATCTGATCATCAATGAAATCCTGCCTGATCCACTTCCCGGCAATTCTGAATTCATTGAAATTTACAATAGATCACAAAAGGTCCTGGATATGAAAGATTTTACTATCGGTCTGGCTGATCTGCAAACCTGGGAAATAATACACATTCGTCCCTTAAGAAACCATCCTTTTCTGCTCTTCCCCGGTGGCTATGTGATAATTACTAACCAGGCCAAAAACCTGCCGAACAATTGCTTCCGCAAATTTCAGCATTTAATTATTGAACAACCCGATATTTTTGCGCTTCCCAATGAGGAAGGCATAATTGTTCTGACAGACTCGCTGTCACAAATCATTGATGAATTCCGGTATAATAAATCCATGCATGCTCAGCTTCTGACCACTCCCAAGGGAATATCACTGGAAAAAGTAAATCCCGACCTGCCTACTAACTTTTCGGAAAACTGGCACTCTGCTTCAACAACATCCGGCTATTCCACTCCCGGACAGCAAAACTCGCAGGCTATACTTCCCGAATTCTTACCGGGGGAAATCATCCTGCAACCTGAAGTCTTCTCACCTGATTTTGACGGCATTGATGATTATACCACCTTGCATATGCAGCTTCATGAACAGGGATGGATCGCTACCATTTTGATTTTTGATGTTGGCGGAAACAAAATCAGGGATCTCATGTTTAACAGTATGTTAGGTACTGAGGAGAGCTTTATCTGGGACGGCACTTCAAATGACGGACGGCCTGCTCAAGTGGGAATTTATTTGTTTTATATTGAAATCTTCAATCAAAAGGGACATGTGAAAAAAATAAGGAAAGTTGTTACTCTAACCAGGCGATTATAACCTAGAATTCATTAATTTCAAGTTTTGAAATATTCATTTAAAATTCTATTTAATGTTAATTTCAAAAGAATACCAGGAAAAGTCCCTGCTTATTTATCAGGGGGTGTTTACGGTAAACCTGATATCTATATTGGGGAATCACCTCAGGTTGATGCCCGATCATGATACGTTATTGCTGCAACATATTTTCAAAGTATTCATTGAGCTATCACAAAATGTTTCATATTATTCAGCCGAGACCATTGAGGTCAAACAAGGTGTATTTTGTGGAATCGGGTGGGTTTCTGTTCAGCAACTGAACGATAATTACAAAATCACCACCAGCAATTTGATCAAACCTGAACATGGGCCTAAATTATTGCACTATTGTCACGAAATCAATTCATTGGATGAGGAATCATTAAAAATCCTTAAACGTAAGACCCGGGCACAGGCAATGTTGCGGGATACCAATGCTCATATCGGCTTGATTCAAACCGGAATTATCAGTGGTAGTAAACTGGATTTTGAAGTATCGGAAAACATCGAAAATTCGAAATTCTTCCGTATCTCGGCAACAATCAATAAGAATTCTGAATCGTTTTAATCTGAATGTTTTTATAATACTTTCGCTTTCAGAAATTCCCGGTTAAGTCGGGCAATATGGGAAATTGAAATTAGTTTGGGACATTCCGCTTCACAGGCTCCTGTATTGGTACAGTTACCAAATCCCAGTTCATCCATTTTTACAACCATTTTGAGCACCCTTTCTTTGGCCTCAATTCTTCCCTGTGGCAGCATGGAGAATTGGGATATCTTGGCAGCAACAAACAGCATGGCTGATGCATTCTTGCAGGCTGCGACACAAGCTCCGCAACCTATACAGGCAGCAGCATCCATTGCAATTTCAGCATCATCTCTGGGAATGGGTATGGTATTGGCATCCGGCATTCCACCTGTATTTACGGAAATATATCCTCCTGCCTCGATGATCTTATCAAGGGCCGACCTGTCGACTACCAGGTCCTTGATTACCGGAAAGGGTTTCGCTCTCCATGGTTCAACTACAATAACATCACCGTCATCGAACTTTCGCATATGTAACTGGCAGGTAGTTACACCTGAATCCGGACCATGAGGCCGGCCGTTAATATATAAGCTGCACGCCCCGCAAATCCCCTCCCGGCAGTCATGGTCGAAGCATATCGGTTTCGTAAACTTATCGATCAACTGCTGGTTCAGGATATCAAGCATTTCAAGGAAAGAACAATCAGGTGAGATTCCGGTGATCTTGTGTGTCTCAAAAAAGCCTGCTGCAGTGGCATTTTCCTGTCGCCAAATTTTCAACGTAAAATTCATAGTACTAAATTTTGTAATTGCGCGTTTGTACCTTGATATTCTCGTATTTCAGGTGCTCCTTATGCAGAACAGGCTCCTTGCCTGTTCCGGTGAATTCCCAGGCAGCTACGTGCATGAAGTCATTATCATTTCTGCTGGCTTCACCATCAGATGTCTGAAATTCCTCTCTGAAATGTCCCCCACAGGACTCTTCCCGATGCAAGGCGTCCAGTGCCATTAACTCGCCGATTTCAATAAAATCAGCTACCCGCGAAGCTTTTTCCAGTTCAGGATTCATTTCTGCCGTTTCGCCCGGTATTCTGACATCGGTCCAGAATTCTTCACGGAGCGTGCTGAATTCTCTTAAAGCCCTTACAAGTCCTTCCCGGTTTCTTGCCATGCCTACCAGATCCCACAACAACAATCCGAATTTCCTGTGGATATGATCAACCGATTGACTTCCCCTGATTTGCATGAGTTTGTCAAGTCGGGAACGAATATGCTCTTCGGCTTCCCCAAATTCAGCCAGGGTAGTTGGCATACGTGGGGTGAGGATTTCCGATGCAAGGTAATTCTGAATGGTATAGGGCAAAATGAAGTAACCGTCTGCGAGTCCTTGCATCAGGGCAGATGCACCAAGCCGGTTTGCCCCGTGATCAGAAAAATTACACTCTCCGATTGAAAACAATCCCGGAACGGTGGTCATCAACTCATAATCTACCCAGATTCCGCCCATGCAATAGTGAATAGCGGGGTATATCATCATTGGCGTCTCATATGGATCTTCATCCACAATCTTTTCGTACATCTGGAAGAGATTACCGTAACGTTCCTCAATAACATGCTTGCCCAACCGGCCGATAGCTTCTGAAAAATCGAGGTAAACGGCTAATCCGCTTCCCACCCCAAAACCCGCATCACATCTTTCTTTGGCCGCCCTTGAAGCTACATCGCGGGGAGCCAGATTTCCGAATGCCGGATATCTTCTTTCGAGATAATAATCTCTCTCTTCCTCGGGTATGTCATTCGGTTTAAGTTGGCCACCTCGCAAAGCATCAACATCTTCTTTCTTTTTAGGTACCCATATCCGGCCATCATTACGCAGACTTTCACTCATGAGGGTAAGCTTCGACTGGTAGTCTCCGTGTACAGGTATACAGGTTGGATGTATCTGAACGAATGAAGGGTTTGCAAAATACGCTCCCCTTTTGTAAACCTGCCAAACAGCGCTGCCATTTGAACCCATGGCATTTGTTGACAAATAAAATGCCCTGCCATAACCGCCGGTTGCTATCACAACAGCATGGCCAAAGTGCCGTTCAATTTTACCGGTTACCAGATTACGTGTAATAATACCTCTGGCCTTCCCATCGACGATTACTATATCCAGCATTTCAGTATGCGGAAAAAGCTTTACGGTACCTAAATTTACCTGCCGCATCATTGCACTATAAGCTCCAAGAAGTAATTGCTGACCTGTTTGTCCCCTGGCATAAAAAGTACGCGATACCTGGGCGCCTCCAAATGACCGGTTGTCAAGTAATCCTCCGTACTCCCTTGCAAAAGGTACGCCCTGGGCCACACATTGGTCAATAATGTTTCCGCTTACCTCAGCCAGCCGGTAAATATTGGCCTCCCGTGCCCGATAATCACCTCCTTTGATGGTATCGTAATATAGCCTGTAAACACTGTCACCATCATTGGGATAGTTTTTTGCAGCATTAATTCCACCCTGGGCAGCTATACTATGGGCTCTGCGCGGACTATCCTGGTAACAAAAAGCTTTAACATTGAATCCCAGCTCTCCCAGGCTTGCAGCTGCAGACGCTCCTGCCAGTCCGGTTCCAATAACAATAATATCAAGTTTTCGTTTGTTTGCAGGATTTACCAATTTTTGCGAGGCCTTATAGTTTGTCCATTTATCAGCCAGCAGTCCATCCGGAATTTGTGTGTTTAGTTTTTTCATATCAGAAAAAATCAGTTTCTTACATCCAAAAATAAATATATATGGGGATCAAAATGAATCCTGAAGTCACCAAAACGGTGTAAAGGATGCCCAGGAATTTGATCACAGGCGTATATTTTTTATGCTCCAGACCAAGTGATTGGAAAGCCGACTGAAAACCGTGTATGAGATGAAAGGCCAGGATAAAAAAACAGACGATATAAAAAATCACAAAACCACTTATTTTAAACTTTTCAATCACCAATATCCCCAGGTCATGATATTCCTTTCCGTCATATACTGCCATGGGAATATCCCCGAACATTTTAACCTTGAAATAAAAGTCGAACAGGTGAATAATCAAAAAAATGGTGATAATAGCGGCAGTATGGATCATGAACTTCGAAAAAAACGAAGTTTGCGAATAGTTTTCTTTCCTGTATCTTTGTGGACGTGCCCGCCAGTTTTGTATCTGGAGCAAAACCCCATAAAACATATGCAACAGGAAACCGCCAAAAAGGATCAGCTCCATCAGTTTAATGACTGTATTGGTCCCCATAAAATGGGCAGCCCTGTTAAAAGGTTCCCGTGTTTCTGCCAGGATGAGGCTTAAATTAATACCCAGGTGAACAAGGAGAAAGACTATTAAAAAGAGCCCGGCAAGAGACATCAATAGCTTTTTTCCTATTGAAGAAGTCAGGATATTGCTCATAAAACTTCGATTAATGGCTGAAGATATTGAAAATTGCTTCTTAATAAAGCGGTAAATTTACCAGCTTCACTTTATTTTTACAAGAGATGTTATCCTATTATCTGATTAAACATTTAATCCAGTGTTAGAACATGAACGCAGTCGATCTTCCAGCATCCTTTTATGAAAAGAACAGGCATAAATTGTCCAATATATTAAAATCCCGTTCACTGGCAGTATTTCATTCCAATGATGAAATGAACCGAACTGCCGATCAGTATTTTAAGTTCAGGCAGGACTCCGATCTGTTTTATTTATGCGGCATTGAGCAGGAAAAAACTATACTTTTACTTGCTCCGGAATTCCCCGATGAAGCATTACGAGAGGTATTGTTCATCAGAAAACCCAACCCAAAACTCGAAACCTGGGAAGGACATAAATATACTGTTGAAGAAGCCCGCACCTTGTCAGGTATTAAAAACATAAAGTACGATGATGAATTCGATGCTGTTTTAGCTGCACTGATGATGTTTGCCGAAAATATCTATCTGAACCTACCTGAATTACCAAAGTTCATACCGGAACTCCCAAGCCGTAACCTGCGCTTTGGACACGAATTAAGGCTTAAATTTCCGGCACACAAATACGAACGACTGGCCCCCATTATGCGTGATTCGCGTATTCATAAATCAGAAGAAGAGCAGTCTTTCATCCGTGAAGCCTGCAAAATTACCCGTTCTGCCTTTCTGAAAGTGTTGAAAACCCTAAAACCAGGCATGATGGAATACGAGGTGGAAGCTGAAATTATTTATGAATTTATAAAGCAGGGTGCACGGGGTCATGCCTACGCGCCAATCATTGCTTCCGGTATCAATGCCTGTACATTGCATTATACCAGCAACAATAAATCCTGCGCTGACGGGGACTTGCTTCTTATGGACTTCGGTGCTGAATATGGTAATTATGCTGCTGATTGTACACGAACTATTCCCGTAAATGGTAGGTTTACTTCCCGGCAAAGAGACTTGTATAAATCAGTGCTTGAGGTGTTCCGTTTTACCTGCGGTCTGATGAAGCCAGGCAGCAGTATTAATAAAATTCATTCAGAAGCATGCCGTCGTTTTGGTCAGGAACATGTGAAACTTGGTTTGTATACTGCAGAAGCGCTGGAAAAACAAAGCAACGACAATCCGTTATATCAGATGTATTATATGCATGGTACTTCGCATTTCCTCGGACTCGATGTGCATGATGTGGGAAGCAAGGATGCCGAATTCAGGCCGGGTATGGTACTTACCTGCGAACCCGGTATTTATATCCCTGATGAAAAGACCGGAATCCGTCTTGAAAGCAATATCCTTATTACCGGTGACGGAAATATCGATCTTATGAAAGAGATTCCCCTGGAAATAGAGGAAATAGAGGAAATTATGATGAACCGCTGAGAAGTTTCTCCACCTCCTCGGCTCCCTTCGGTATCGGTTTTCCAATGATACGGTAACCTTTCTCTGTAACAACAACATTATCTTCAATACGTATACCGCTAAATCCACGGAACTTGTTAACCATCTGGTAATTGATAAAATCTCGGTATCGTCCTTCACTATGCCATTTATCAATCAATGGATCGATAAAATAAATGCCTGGTTCAACGGTCACTATATTTCCTTCCAGGAGACGTTTGGCCAGCCGGAGATAGGCCGTGCCAAACTGCTCTGACCGCTTAAACTCATGGTCATATCCGACATAGTCCTCACCCACATCCTCCATATCATGAACATCGAGGCCTATCATGTGCCCTATTCCATGAGGGAAAAACAATGCATGTGCACCATGACGCACTGCATCATCAACATCACCTTTCATAAGCCCGAGTTCTTTTAATCCTCGGGCAATGACCGTAGTAGCAATTGCATGAACTTCACAATAAGGCTTTCCGGGTTTTATGGCTTGAACTGATTTGAGTTGTGCCTCCAGTACAATCTTATATATATCTTTCTGCTGGCTCGTAAACTTGCCTCCTGCCGGGTAAGTACGGGTAATATCAGTTGCATACCGGCGGACAGATTCCGCGCCTGCATCAATCAGCAATAACTGTCCTTTCTTAAGTTTATTATCATAATAATGGTTGTGCAGGGTTTGTCCGTTAATTGTGCAGATTATCGGGTAAGCCATTCTGCAGTTTGCTTCCAGTACGCTGCCCTCAAATACTCCGGCAATCTGATATTCATAGGATCCTGGTTTAATGCATTTAATGGCCTGTTCGTAAGCTTCCCGGGTTACCAGATCCATGGTTTTTTCCATTTCTTCCAGTTCAAAAGCATCCTTCACTGACCTTTGTGTGACCACAGCCCTGATGAGAACTTCTGAAGCTTTTCGGTCAACTTCCTCAAATTTCAGGTTATCGTAATAGGATAATTGTAACCTGCGTTGTTCGCGGTAAGGAGGCAGATAATGCACCTCACGATTGTGGGCAATGACCCTGAAAACATCCCCATCAAGTCGTTCCAGCGGTTTTACCAAAGTAATACCTGCTCTGAGCGCCTTCTCCTGCAATGGCTCCTGATTGCCAACCCAGATAATATCTTCCAGTGTCGGATCACTGCCGTAAAGGATCTCTCCTCCCTGTTCGCAGTCAATCATACCTGCCAGACCGGGCATATCCAGCCCAAAATAATACAGAAAGGAACTGTCCTGTCTGAAGGGATAATTGTTTGCGGCATAATTCATCGCCACCTCCTTGTTGCCGAGAAACAATACTACCCCTTTGCCGACAATCTCCCTCAGACGCTTTCTTCTTTGAATATATACTTCAGCTGGAAACATAATGATATTAATTTTAGAATGAACATTAAAATTATCTATTTTTTATTAAACCCAATAATATTGGCATATTTTCCTCATTGCTCAAAACCAAGCGAATGGAAGTGCGTATATTTAATTATTGTTAACTTCGTAATACCCTATAACCGTATTATGCCATACAGAAGACTTCCAAATACTGATCTGGCCAGATTAAGAGCACTCCGTATCGCATTCGAAAAAGGCAAGGAAATGCCACCTTTTAGTTTGGCTTTTTCACAGATGACCTTTCAAAAAGTATTTTCCAATATTCACATTTTTGAAAAAGTGGTTCAGGAGTGTCGGCATGCATATAATATACAGGTTGAAAAAAGTAAGGAGTATGCCCGTCACCTTAAAAAAGCAAAGCTCTATATGTCTCACTTCATTCAGGTGGTCAACATGGCCATTCTTCGCAGCGATTTGTCACCAAATGATCGTGACTATTTTGGTTTTAGCCGCGATCAGAGAAAGGTGCCCTCGTTCGGAACTGAAGCTGAGGTAATTAAATGGGGTGAAAAGCTCATACAGGGCGAAACACTTAGGATTAAAAAAGGACTGACGCCGGTGACCAATCCCACAATGGCAGTTGTGAAAGTAAGGTATGAGAACTTTATGGAGGCATATAAATTCCAGAAAATACTTCAGAAAAACTTACAGCGCAGTCAAGAAAAACTAGTTGAACAAAGGAAAGTGATTGACTCGATTATTTCTTCCGTTTGGAATGAAGTAGAGGAGACATTCAAGAATTTACCTGATGAAGCCCGGAGAAACCACACAAAAATTTATGGCCTCGTTTACTTTTACCGAAAAAGTGAACTTTCTCAGATCGCAAAGAAACAGGACAGATCAAACGATTGAACGTTTTTCGTGTTTCTCATTAAGATATATTAGCCCAATAAATATTGAGGTCAGAAAAACACTCAGGTAAAGTGCATAATTCCCCCCCGGATTTGTTCCAAGCTTATCCATGATTGTATCTCCCACAGGATCTTTTGCAAAATGATAATAGATTACCGCTATACCGTTATTAATCAAATGAGCCGTTACCGGAACCCAAATGCTGGAACTCCAAACCAGGAGATAACCAAAGTATAACCCCAGTAAAAACCGGGGAATGAATCCATAAAATTGAAAGTGAATAAAGCTGAATAAAAAAGCCGCCAAGATTATCGCGGCATGATTGTTTTTTGTCCATTCCGTAAACAGCCTTTGCAGGATACCTCTGAAAAGAAATTCCTCACCAAGGGCAGGCAAAATACCTATCATAAGTAAATTAACAGCCAAATCACCATAGGAATCGCTTGCCAGAAACAGTTCAGTAAGTCTTCCGGCACTTTCTTCCATGTCTTTGATCTTTTCTTCAACATTATCCAGCCAAAAGGGCAAATCAAGTTTTAAATTCCATAATGTCATGGCATTCATGAGGGGGATTGACATAATTATTGATAACAGCACCATTAACAGCGTAAAGGTTGACGCTTTTTGATCAGCTCTCAGATAATGAAAGGTGTTTTCACTAAACAACCAGGCAGCAATAAGAGCGGGCAGGACAAACAGAAACAGGGACTGAGAGATCTGAAAATACTTTATCATATCAATATTACCTGTATCCGGATTTCCTAATAAGTCAATGAGAGTCTTTATATCGGAATTATAGATGGGAACCGCCAACAGAATTGAGATCAGGGATCCGAAAATCATCAGAAAGAATATCAGCAATAAGAGCAGCATAAGTTTAGCCGGCACTGACATTTGGATAAAACTCTGACGAAGGTTGTTTGATAATAGAGACATAGTATATAACCGTGATCCGGTAAAAGTAGCAAATTAGTTCTATAAGCATTCTTCCATTCTCCCTATATTTGCAGCTTTATAGCTGTAACTTTGGTAACCATAGGCAATATATTGTTACAGGACAAACCTCTCTTCCTGGCCCCCATGGAGGATGTTACTGATCCATCCTTTCGTTTTATATGCAAACATTACGGGGCCGATATGGTGTACACTGAATTCATCCCCTCTGATGGACTGATCCGTTATGCAAAAAAAAGTCTGAAGAAGCTGGAAATATCCGATGAAGAAAGGCCAATTGGCATCCAGTTATATGGACATCTGACCTATAGTATGGTCGAGGCAGCTAAAAGAGCAGAGGCAGCTAAACCCGATCTGATCGATATTAATTTCGGATGTCCCGTCCGGAAGATTGCAAATCGTGGTGCTGGAGCCGGAATGCTTTGTAACCTCCCGTTGATGGAAGAAATGACCAGGGCAATCGTTGATGCCGTGAAGCTGCCCGTTACCGTAAAGACAAGACTGGGATGGGATGACAACAGTAAGAATATTGTTGAAATAGCCGAACGACTCCAGGATACGGGAATACAGGCACTCACTATTCACGGGCGCACCAGGGCACAGCTTTATAAAGGCAATGCTGACTGGACACTTATCGGTGAGGTGAAAAACAATCCAAGAATGAAGATACCCATAATCGGCAATGGTGATATTGTTACTCCCCAGATGGCCCGCGAGGCCTTTGACCGATATGGAGTGGACGGAATTATGATAGGCAGGGCAACTGTCGGGAAACCCTGGATATTTAACGAAATCCGCCATTTCTTAAATACGGGTGAACTTTTGCCACCATTAACGTTACACGAAAAGGTGGAACTGGCCCGCCTGCAACTTCATAAATCATTGGAAATAAAGGGGATGCCAAGAGGTATCTATGAAATGCGACGTCATTTGTCCAATTACTTCAAGGGATTACCTGATTTCAGGGAGATCAGGATGAAATTAGTTACTTCGCTTGATATTGATGAGATAGATAGACTATTGGATCATATATTGATTACCTATCAGCCGAATTAGCAGGATTCTTCACCGGATAATCGAGTGTACAGTGTAATCCGCGACTTTCCTTGCGCTGTTGCGCAGCTTTAAGGATGAGATATCCGGCACTTATCATGTTGCGAAGTTCACATAGTTTCTGTGATAACTTGGATCTGACAAAAAGTTCCTCTGTTTCATTATAAATGATCCAAAGTCTTTCCATAGCCCTTTTCAACCTGATGTTGGATCTTACAATTCCCACATAATAACTGAAAATCTGCTGAACCTCTTTATAGTTTTGTGTGATCAGTACCATTTCCTCCGGATGGGTTGTACCTTCATCATTCCAAACCGGTATATTCTTCTGAACTGAATGTTTTTTAAAAACCCCAAGGGAATGTTTAGCTGCCTTGTCGGCATAAACCATCGCTTCCAGAAGCGAGTTACTGGCTAACCTGTTAGCTCCGTGCAGCCCTGTGCATGAACACTCGCCCGAGGAATAGAGCCTTTTGATAGAACTGCATCCGTTTATATCAACCTTGATTCCACCGCAAAGAAAGTGCGCCGCCGGAACAACAGGGATCATGTCTTTTGTGAAATCGATACCAAGCGATTTGCATTTCTCATAAATGGTCGGGAAATTTCGCCGGAGATCTTCTCCATCAAGGTGTGTACCGTCGAGAAATACAAATTCCTCACCGCTGGTTTTCATTTCATTGTCAATTGCCCTGGCAACAATATCTCTGGGAGCCAGTGAACCTCTTTGATCATATCGCGGCATAAAGTCCACTCCCTTACTATTCTTTAAAATTGCCCCGTGCCCGCGCATAGCCTCAGTGATCAGGAAAGAAGGTCGCTCACCGGGATTATATAAAGAGGTGGGATGAAATTGCACAAACTCCATGTTATCGATAATGCCCTTAGCCCTGTATACCATTGCAATTCCGTCACCTGTGGCAATTAGCGGATTGGTGGTGGTATGGTACAGGTTGCCAATACCGCCTGTGGCAATCATGGTAATGCGGGAAAGAAACTTGTGAATGATCCCGCTTTTTAAATCAAGCACATAGGCACCATAACATTCAATATCTGGTAAGTAACGCTTCACCAGCTTTCCCAAATGATGTTGCGTAATGATTTCAATGGCAAAGAAATGTTCATAAATATCAATGCGGGGATGATTTCTGACAACAACATTCAATACATTCTGAATTTCAAATCCTGTATTGTCTTTATGATGAAGAATCCGGTTCTCCGAATGTCCGCCCTCACGTGCCAGATCAAAGCTACCTGAGATCCGGCGGTCAAAATCAGTGCCCCATTTTAATAACTGCTGTATCTGGGCTGGACCTTCCCTCACTACCATTTCCACTACCTTTCGGTTGCACAGACCATCTCCGGCAATGATCGTATCATTGATATGCTTTTTGAAATTGTCCACATCACTTGTTACCGCTGCAATACCTCCCTGTGCATAACTCGTATTGGTATCATTCAGGAAAGTTTTGGTTAAAATAGCAACTTTCCCGTGTTCCGCAACCTGAAGTGCATAAGTTAATCCGGCAAGCCCCGATCCGATAACTAAAAAGTCGTACTGGTGATTCATCTCGTAATCCGGTTCAATGAAACTCAAAATTAATAGAAATATCTTAATTTATTCTTGAGAGTAGATGGTTAAGGCCATAATAGCTATCTCATAAAAATTTTTCCATTACATTTGCCCCTCAATACAAATTGTCATTAACATGCTTCAGGAAGATCTTTTTAAGAAAATCGTTGCCCACAGTAAGGAATATGGATTCATTTTTCCATCGAGTGAAATATATGATGGACTGAGCGCTGTATATGATTACGGCCAGAATGGTGCGGAGCTTAAAAATAATATACGCCGTTACTGGTGGGAATCCATGGTAAAACTGAACGAAAATATCGTGGGCATCGATGCTGCAATATTTATGCATCCCCGTACCTGGGAGGCTTCGGGACATGTTTCGGCCTTTAATGATCCCCTGATCGATAACAAGGATTCCAAAAAGCGCTATCGGGCTGATCAGCTTATTGAAGAACATCTGCAGAAGATTGAAGATAAGATACACAAGGAAGTGGACAAGGCGGCTCAGAAATTTGGAGCCACTTTTGATGAGGCCAAATTCAAAAGCACTAATCCCCGCTTTACTGAAAATCAGCAAAAATTTGATGAGGTCCATAAAAGATACATAAAGGCTCTCGGGGATGATGACCTGAAAGCAATGTACCAGATCATCCTGGATGCTGAAATCGTATGCCCGATTTCCGGTACAAGAAACTGGACCGAAGTACGTAAATTCAACCTTATGTTTAGCACTCAGCTCGGTTCGGTGAGTGAAGAGGCCAATATCATCTACCTCAGACCTGAAACTGCACAGGGAATCTTTGTTAACTTCCTGAATGTCCAGAAAACAGGTCGCCTCAAAATACCTTTCGGTATTGCACAAACCGGAAAGGCCTTTCGGAATGAGATTGTAGCCCGCCAGTTTATTTTACGCATGCGCGAATTTGAGCAAATGGAAATGCAGTTTTTTATAAAGCCGGGAACCGAAATGGAATGGTATGAATACTGGAAGGAAAAACGAATGAAATGGCATAAAACATTGGGCCTTGGTGATCACAAGTATCGTTTTCGCGATCATGATAAACTGGCACATTACGCTAATGCCGCCTGCGATATTGAATTTGAATTCCCTATTGGATTTAAGGAAGTGGAAGGCATTCATTCCCGCACCAACTTCGACCTGGGCAATCATGAAAAATTTTCCGGTAAGAAGATTCAATACTTCGATACAGAAGCCAATGAAGGTTATACGCCTTATGTGATTGAAACATCCATCGGTCTGGATCGCATGTTTTTCACTGTACTGTCCAATTCATTTGTTGAAGAGAAAGTCGACTGGGTAGGCAGCGCCAAGGAAGAACGGGTGGTATTGAAACTGCCCCCAGCCCTTGCTCCCGTGCAACTGGCTGTTTTACCCCTTACCAAGAAAGATGGACTTCCTGAAAAGGCCCGGGAGATAATGGACAGGATGAAATTTGATTTCAACTGCCAGTATGAGGAAAAAGACTCCATTGGCAAGCGTTATCGCCGTCAGGATGCAATCGGTACACCTTTCTGTATAACTGTCGACCATGTTACCCTTGAGGACAATACGGTTACTATTCGCTATCGCGATACATTACAGCAGGAGAGGGTGATTATTGACCGCCTGCCGGAAATTATGGTGGATAAAGTTAATTTAAAAGGATTATTAATGAAGTTATGAAGTTATGAGGTTATGAAGTTAAACAACACAACTAACTGCTCAACTGCACAACTATTTAACTAAATTAAGTCCAACGCCTGCTGCAAATCAGCCTTGATATCCTCAATATATTCAATACCTGCTGATACCCGAAGCTGTCCCGGAATGACACCCGATTTCTGTTGCTCTTCAGCAGTGAGTTGTTCGTGGGTTGTTGATGCCGGATGGATGATAAGCGTTTTGGCATCACCCACGTTGGCCAGGTGACTGATCAGTTTTAAATTGTTCACTACCTTATCTGCAGCATCTTTTCCTCCTCTCACCAGGAATGACAGCACACCGCCAAAACCGTGTTTCAGGTACTTTTTAGCCAGTTTGTGATAAGGATTTCCCCGTAAACCCGGATAATCCACACTTACTACTTTGGGATGCCTTTCAAGCCATTCTGCCAGTGCAATGGCATTGTCGCAATGCCGCTGAACCCTCAGTGATAAGGTTTCAAGCCCCTGCAATAAAAGAAAAGAGTTGAAGGGACTGATTGAGGCTCCGTAATCACGCAGTCCTTCCACACGGGCACGGATAGCAAATGCAATATTGCCAAAGGAACCGGGAGTACCGAAAATATCCCAGAATCTTAATCCATGATAGCCTTCCGAAGGTTCTGTAAATTGTGGAAATTTACCATTTGCCCAGTTGAAATTACCAGCGTCAATTATTGCCCCTCCGATACTGGTACCGTGTCCTCCGATCCATTTGGTGGCGGATTCTACAACAATATTGGCACCATGTTCAATAGGGCGGAAAAGATATCCCCCTGCACCGAAGGTGTTGTCTACAATCAGTGGAATCTCATGCTTCCTGGCAATGGCAGCCACAGCATCAAAATCGGGTATGTTAAAACGCGGATTTCCAATTGTTTCCAGATAAATAGCTTTGGTATGCTGATCAATCAGTTTCTCAAAATCGGCCGGATCGTCGCCGTCCACAAATTTGACCTGAATACCTATACGTTTAAATTGTACCTTGAACTGGTTATAGGTACCTCCGTATAAATAAGAAGTTGAGATTAAATTGTCGCCTGATTCCATGATATTGGTGATGGCAAGAAATTGCGCAGCCTGTCCCGATGCAGTTGCCAAAGCAGCTGCACCACCTTCAAGGGCAGCAATACGTTTTTCAAAAACATCAGTGGTTGGATTCATAATGCGTGTATAGATATTCCCAAATTCTTTCAACCCAAAAAGATTGGCAGCATGGGCCGAATCTTTGAATACATAGGAAGTGGTTTGATGAATAGGGACTGCTCTGGAACCAGTTGAAGGGTCTACTTCCTGTCCGGCATGCAATTGAAGAGTGTCAAAATGATAATTTGAAACAGCCATAATACTATTGTTTTAAATGAATAAAATGTAATACATAATAAAGAAGGAGTCGCCTGTAATTATTCTTCCGCGAACTGATATAATGCAGTAGACAGGTATCGCTCACCTGTATCGGGCAATACAACAACAATATTTTTCCCCCTGTTCTCAGGTCTCCTGGAAACCTGAAGTGCTGCCCATGCAGCGGCTCCGGAAGATATTCCTACCAGCAGACCCTCACTGCGGGCCAGCGTACGACTGGTTTCAAAGGCATCGTCGTTTTTGACAGTGATTATCTCATCAATTACCGTACGGTTTAAGATTTCAGGGACAAATCCGGCTCCGATGCCCTGAATTTTATGCGGCCCTTTTTGTCCTCCGGAGAGTACAGGCGAATCGGCCGGCTCAACCGCGATAATTCTGATTGCCGGATTGCGTTTTTTCAGCACTTCGCCAACTCCGGTGACAGTTCCTCCGGTTCCAACTCCGCTAATAAATATATCCACTTTACCATCAGTATCCCTCCAGATTTCTTCGGCTGTTGTCGTCCTATGTATTTCCGGATTGGCAGGATTTTTAAACTGTTGCGGAATAAAGGAATCAGGTGTGATGGCGTGCAGCTCTTCGGCCCTTCTGATTGCCCCTCCCATTCCTTCGGATCCCGGAGTTAAAACAAGTTCTGCACCCAAAGCCTTAAGCAGATTCCGACGTTCGATACTGAAGGTTTCCGGCATGGTTAGTATCAACCGGTAACCCTTTGATGCTGCAACAAATGCCAGGGCAATACCTGTGTTACCACTGGTAGGCTCAATTATTGTTGTCCCCTTCTTTATATATCCCTTACTTTCGGCATCTTCAATCATGGCAAAGCCAATACGATCTTTGACACTGCTGGCCGGATTAAAGTATTCGAGCTTGGCTATAATGGTCCCTAAAGCTCCCTGAGCTTTATTGAAGTTGGAAACTTCCAGCAACGGAGTATTCCCGATTAAATCTGTCAGGTGTTTTGCAATTCGTGCCATATTCTTAATGATTAATAATGATGGCACAAAAATGCAAATGATTGATTATATCACAAATACCACATATACGGTATATTTTATACCATAAATAGGGTATATCAGTCCCTTTTGGACAATCAGCCCTGAATCCTTTATCTTACTTATTTATTGTTACTTCTTACATTTCTTCAACCCTCACCAATTCACTACCGGCCGACCGTCCGGCCATATCAGAAGCTACTATGGAATATTCATGAGAAGCATTATCTGATAATCTATCCACAAATGTAAAGGGTGTTTTGGTAGTTTGCGGCTTATGACTCACGCTGCTGATTATTTTTCCATCCCGCAGGATATCATAGTTTTTCAAAGGCATATTTCCTGCAAAAGCAGTGTTCCAGTTGATCTCCACATACCGGTCCTTTCCCACTTTCTTTTGGCTGACAGAAACATTGGAGGGCGCGATCAATCCCTTGTCAGGCAATTGAAAATAGTTGGTTCTGCCCTCTTTTACAAGCCGGGTCATATTCTCAACTTCCGTCCTGTCCGTAACTTTCATTCCGGATTGATTTATTTGAGCGGCACTGAGATTCTGTTCCAGCTGGCATAATACCGGATCATCGCTGATTTGTCCGATACCAATAATGGCTGTATGTATTCCCGGTGTGGTAAGTGCATACTCAATCAAAGGCCTGCTTGGCAATGCCGCACTTCCAACCGTACGAACAACTTCTGACGGACCCTGTGTCCAATGAGATTCTTTGGTATACATAGCTCCATCCGCAAAGACTTTCATGCCAATAATGCCCATATTTTTTGCAGTTGCCACAGGGATTACATTATGCTGCATATTGAAGTTCAGCCTGTCGTTGGCATTGATGGCTACCAGCATGGCGTCCAGAAGATTGGATTTATCCCGTTGGATCATTTCGATCATCACCTGAGGTGAAAAATGACCGGAGAAGCCAATATGCCTGATCAGCTTTTCTTCTTTCGGATTGAGTCCGGTCAGATTGGTCCCGTCCCTTAAATCACGTAGGGCAGCCAACGCTCCGATTCGTTCTGCCTTGGGATCGGTGTCATACAATCCTTCATACAATGCATCCACTTCTTCAACGGTGTTAAGGTTATGAATCAGAACCATATCCAGATAAGCTCCCGGAGGATAATTGCCCTGACCGTCACCGAACATCAGGGATAGGCTTCGCTTCACATCATCCACAGTGAATGTATCCGGATTGCCATTGGTCCAGTTTGTTACGCCGGGAGTGCCGGATCCTCCCCTGGCAAATCGCAAATGTGTTTTTGAGGTTAGAAAAAAGGAACGTCTGAGCTTTTCATTATACCCGGTCTGTGCAGGAATAAGGCCAAGCTCGGTAAAAGCTTTCCCGAAATTCAGCTGACTGGGTCCATAGAGATTCGATGTATCGAAATAGTTCACTCCTTTATGGAAGGCCTTTAAGATAATCTTAACCGGATCAACATCATCAGGCGTCCACTGAAGAGAGGCCTGGCCCCCTAACCCAAAAGTGGTAACCTCAAAATTCAGTTTCCCGAAAGATCTTCTCATAGGTTTTACAACACGGTTGGGAATAAATCCAAAACCGGGCATCAGGGCTATTCCGGCGGCTGCTGCTGCGGTTGTCTTAATAAAAACACGGCGGCTTTCATGGTGGCTTTTCATGGTAGCACAATATTTAATTAGGAAACCAATTACTAAAGTTATATCGTTTTTAAGAAATAATCCTGTATAAATTATTTTTACTTAACTATTCCCGCAAACAATACGGTTGTGATTCCAAGAATTAACTATATTCTAAATTATATTTGCAGGTCTGTATTTCTATGGGTAAGGTTCTCATAATAACATACTACTGGCCCCCAGGCGGGGGTTCAGCAGTTCTTAGGTGGCTTAAATTCACCAAATACTTGCGTGACTTCGAATGGGAACCTGTCATTTATACTCCCGACAATCCAGAGGCTCAGGAAATCGATGAATCTTTGCTTAAAGACATTCCCGGCAACCTGAAAGTACTGAAGACGAAAATT
>Ga0256868_10000179_pt1 | contig 37549 bp, 36 predicted proteins | sample RVTome_13_FD_187341 | JGI IMG/M metagenome (GOLD analysis project Ga0256868, IMG submission 187341) | Soil microbial communities from uranium-contaminated site in the Upper Colorado River Basin, Wyoming, United States - RVT92D227 HiSeq ...
AGGGTCAATATCGATTCACCCCGGACTCTAAATTGGTCATTGAAGGATGGCCGGATGCAAGGCGAGACCCCTTCGGGGCGGCTAAAAAGCTATTGCAAGCATTGGCTTGATGTGGTAAATATCATCGTGCCCCTTTTTGGCAAAGAGGGGAAATAAACCTGCGGGTCGATTCATAAGGTGAGAGCATGGCGAAGAGACTGATTTTTTTAGGGATTTTGCTCTTCCTGTCTTTCTTCTTTTCGGGCTGTCAGAAATCAGGGGAGAAGGGGCTCGGGGAGAGGGAACTGGTCAGGATCAACGGTGTTTCTATCTCTTTGGAAGAATTTCAGCAGATGTTGGAAAAGCAACCCTTAGAAGGAAAAATGAGGTTATTGAGCGAAAAGGGGACAAGAGATTTTCTTGAAAATTATGTGATCCCCCGAGAGGTACTCTACCAGGAAGCGAAGAAAAGAGGCCTGGATAAGAATAAAGAAATTCAGGCTAAAATCGAGGATGCAAGAAGAGCGATCCTCATCGAAGCCCTTCTCGAAGAGGGATTGAGAGGAAGAGGGGAGGTTTCAGAAGAGGAGATTCAACGATACTATAAAGAGAACCAAACTCTCTTCATGGAGCCACAGGAGATAAAGATTCGTCACATTGTTGTCAATACGGAGCCTGCTCTGAAAGAAGTGGTAAAGAAACTTTCGCAGGGTGAAAGTTTTGAGAAGTTAGCCTCCACCTACAATATCGGTAATTTCAAGGAAGATGGGGGAAATCTTGGCTATATTCGCCGAGGGCAGTTGGCATCTCCCTTTGCTCAGTTTGAAGAGACGGCCTTTTCTCTCAGAAAGAGGGGGGACATCAGCGAGGTCATCAACACGCCCTACGGATACCATATCATCCGATTGGAAGATATGCGGGGGAGCACATTGAAGCCCCTGAATCAAGTCAAAGAGAGGATCCGCTTTTTTCTCCAACCGAAGAAAAGGCAGGAGGCCTATCTTGAATATGTGAAGGAAGCGAAGTTGAAAGCCAAGGTCCTTGTCAATGAGAAGCTATGGAATGAAGAAGAGAAAAAGGAGGCGAAGCCCAAAGAAGAGAAGAGATGAAGAAATCTCCCGCCCTCCTTATCTTAATCGTCCTATTTTTTTCCCCGTGGGGATGTGACCTGTGGGAAACGGGACTCGCTGAGCATATTATCGCTCAGGTCAATGAGGAACAGATCCCGGTTGCAGAATTTGACCGGGAGTTTAAGGAGTTGATATTAGAACCAGGGAGGGAGGCAAAAGGAACCGATCTGGAAAATCTGAGACGGGCTTATCTCGATCAGGTGATCGAACGCAAGATTCTTGTCCAAGAGGGCCGACGGTTGGGGATCAAGATTTCTCCGGAAGAGTTGAATCAGGCCATTTCTGAAATAAGAATGGATTATTCAGGAGAGGGATTCGGAGAGACATTGGGTCTCAAGGGGATGACCCTGGAGGAATGGAAAGTTCGGTTGGAAGAAAAATTGTTAGCCGAGAAGGTCATCCGGGGTGCCTCCCATTCCCAGGATAAAATCGATGAAAAGGAAGCCTTTCGATATTATGAAGACCATCGGTCCTCATTCCAGATTGGCCAGAAGGTGAGGGTCCGTCAGATCGTTGTGGCAGACGGGGAAGAGGCGATCCAGATCCTGAAACGGCTAAGAAAGGGAGAGAGTTTTGAGAAGGTGGCCATGGGGAAATCTCTCGGGCCTGAAAAGGTTCAGGGTGGGGATTTGGGTTATTTCAGCCAGGGGGAGAAGCCAACCGAATTCGACTGTGTTTTTAATATGGAGGTTGGAACGATCAGCGAGGTGATCAAGAGCCCGTATGGGTATCATATTTTTAAATTGGAAGAAAAAACCGAACCCCGACAGATTCCTTTTGAAGAGGCCAAGTCAGGGATTCTCCAGGAGCTTGGGCAAAAGAGAGGGGAAGAGAAGTATGAGAAGTGGATGAAAGACCTCAAGGGGAAAGCAAAAGTGAAGGTCAATAAGAAATGGCTCAGGTCATAACAGGGAGATACGGAAAGATGAGAAAATTCTTTTTACTATTTGCGTTGTTTCTCTTTTTATACGGACCGATGTCTTTCAGTGAGGCGGTCGTTGATCGTGTGGTGGCGGTGGTCAATCAAGAAATTATCACCCTCTCCGAAGTTGAAAAATGGACCAACCCTCTGAAACACGAGATCGTGACCGGGGATCGTTTGGAAAAACACGAACGCATGGAGACGCTCTGCCGACAGGTGCTGGAAAAGCTGATAGAGGAAAAATTAATTGACCAGGAAGTGAAGAAATCTGGAATCAAAGTGTCCAGCAAAGAGATAGAAGCCACCCTGGAGGAAGTCAAACGGCGAAATGCTGTCACCCAAGAGGGTTTAATAACGGCGTTAACCAACGAGGGTCTGACCTTAGAGACTTATAAGAAACAGATTGAAAAGGGACTTCAGCGGCAGAAGTTAGTCCATTGGTCGGTGAAGGTTGAAGCCAAGGCTGGAGAAGATGAGTTAAAGGATTTTTATAAAAGGAATATCGATCGCTATCCAACGAATGAAACCTATCGAGCCAGCCACATCCTGTTCATCATTCCAAAAGAGGCAACCCCGGAAGCGACGGGTGAAATAAGGAAGAAGGCTCAGAAAGTCTTGGAGAAAATTAAGGGGGGAGAGGATTTTGGGGAGATGGCTCTTCTCTATTCGGAAGATGCGTCGAGTAAGAATCGGGGAGATCTAGGTGATTTTAAAAGGGGGGAACTCGTCCCTGCCTTTGAAAGAGCGGCGCTGCGTCTCAAGGTGGGAGAGGTGAGTGAAATCGTTCGAACGGATTATGGTTTCCATATTATTAAACTCCTTGACCGAAAAGGCATGGAACCTCTCCCTTTTGAGGAAGTTAAGGAGAAAGTTCGGGCAGATTACTATGAAAATGAAATGGAGAAGGCCTTTAGACAATATATCACCACTTTGAAAGAAAAGTCCGTCATCGAGATCAAACTGTAATCCTTCCACTTCATAAGTGAATTTTCTGCCATCATGACCCGACCCTCACTTTTTGGCCGGCAGGCCTACCGGCTGAGGGTTCAGATTATTGTCTTTGCGTAGTCTTTCTGGCATAGTGGGGCAAAATCCGGTGGGGGATTCAGATATTGAAAAATGGTGGGATCGAACTTAAGCCTATTCTCAAAGGTGGGAATGGGCTTTTTTTTAATGATTCACAGACACGAACCAGGGACGCGATTTAAATGGGGGCTCCAGAAAAAATTGAAGGGTGAAGGTGGATGTTGCTGGCGGGTCTTGGGTTGGAGCAAGTTAACTGCTTGACCGAATTAATTATTTCTAAAAAAAAGGAACCTGATTTCAGGCTTAGAACGCCGTTTTTAACGTTAAAATCGCAGAAAGCATCCGGTTGCCATCCATAAAAAAGTTGGGCCAATCTAATTGGAAACGAGTTGACACGTAAATGAGTGAATGGGTTAATGCGTTATGGAGTCCCCAAAACATTGAGTCTTTATGTAAAAAAATACGGACACTTGATTGGCGAAGGGTTTGTTAGTTTGAAAGGCAATTTCGAATTCAAGCAATGAGAGTCCTACTCATTTCCGCCAACACAGAAAAGATAAATATGCCCACCTTGCCCCTGGGGCTGGCATGTGTGGCCGCTGCGACGCAAAAGGCGGGCCATGAAGTGGCCATCGTAGATTTGATGACCGAAAAGGATGCCCAATCGGTTCTCAAGGGGGCTATCAGAGGATTTCGTCCTGATCTCATCGGTATATCCGTCAGAAACATTGATGAGCAGAATATGGAACATCCCAGATTCTTATTGGATCCGGTTAAAGAAATCGTAGGGGTTTGTCGTATTTTTTCAGAAGCGAAGATTGTTTTGGGTGGAGCAGGTTACAGCGTATTCCCGGAAGACACCCTGTCCTTTTTAGGCGCGGATATGGGAATTCAAGGTGAGGGAGAAGTGGTCTTTCCGGACTTGATAGAGCGGATAGAGCGGGGTGCCAGCCTTCTGGGATTGCCCGGTCTTTATCTGCCCGGTCAGGGCCATCCTTGTAAAAGAATGTTTGAAAAAAATTTGGATAGATTACCCCTTCCTCATCCCGACCTCTGGCCAACACCCTCTCAAAAAGAGAAACTCTGGATGCCAGTTCAGACAAGACGTGGATGCCCTTTGAGCTGTAGTTATTGCAGCACGGGAATGATTGAAGGGCAGATGTTACGAAGACATTCTCCTGAGACGATGGTCGAGTGGATCGCTCGGTGGCGGAAAGCTGGGGTTCATCAGTTCTACTTCGTTGATAATACCTTTAACCTCCCACCCTCTTATGCGAAGGAAATCTGCCGTAAGCTCATCGATCAAGACCTGAATATAAGATGGTGGAGCATCCTTTACCCTAAGCATGTAGATAGAAAACTGGCAGCCTACATGGTCAGGGCTGGCTGCGAGCAAGTGAGTATAGGATTTGAAAGTGGCTCTGAACGAATCCTGAAGAATATGAACAAAAGATTTACCCTTGAAGAGGTGCGGCAAATTTCAGAGATGTTATCTGAGCAGGGTATCAAACGAATGGGATTTTTATTACTTGGAAGTCCGGGTGAAACAAGGGAGTCAGTTGAAGAAAGCCTTGTTTTTGCTGACTCCCTTAAATTGGACACCTTGAAAATCACTGCAGGCGTTCGGATTTATCCGCATACTGTTCTGGCAAAGCAGGCTATAGAGGAGGGTATGATTGCCTCTCACGATAAGCTACTTTTCCCTCGATTTTACCTGGCAAGAGACCTTGAGAATTGGATGCCTGATACTCTGAAAAATTGGGCAATCACAAGACCTCATTGGATGATTCCAGATTATAGTTGAAGTATCAAATTCTGATGATTGCGTTATTGAGAAGAACAGGTACCCGTTCTTAACGTGAGACATGGAAAAAAACGGTGTTGTCCGCAGAAAAGTTGGCCATTTTTTCAGCCTTGCCAACCTTGCCTCTGTGTTATATCCTGAAGAATGTGAAGCAAAGCAATTCCGTCGGGACCAGGCACTGACAAAGGACATATCCCTTTATCGGACGACGGGTAATAGACAAGAAGGTTTTTATTATACTTCCCGCACACAAAAGGAAGTTGTTATCAAATCAAACGGAGGGATTCAAATGCAAGGAGCCGAGGGTTTAAGAAAAAAAGTCATCAGCAGAGCCGTCCGCAATATAAAGCGGGGATATGCGGATGATGAATCAACGCGAGGGATGTTTCGAGCGGAGATCAGGCTGGATCTGCAGCGGTCCCGCTTGATGACCGAATCATTCAAAGAGACGGACGGGCAGGCCATGGTCATCCGCCGGGCCAAGGCCCTGGCCAATCTGTTGGACAAGATGGATATTTTTATCAGGGATCATGAGCGCATCGTGGGTTATCAAACCTCTGATCCCAACGGCATTTACCATCCCATCGACCAAAACTGGAGATCCGTGCAGAGACTGGTGAACAGCGAAGCAGGAAAGACCCTCTTAGACGAGGCCGGAAGGAAGGAGCTGGATGAGCTTTGCGATTACTGGAAGGGGAAATCCATGAGTGATCGCCATCAGGAGATCCTCCCTGAAGACCTGAAAAAGTATTGGACATATGAAGGCACGTATCTCTGGACCCAACTATCCGAGTTGGGCATCCCGGACTACGAAAGTCTCTTTAAAACCGGCCTTAAAGGCCGGATTCAAGCCGCCCAGGACAGAATTGAGGAAATCAACCGGACCATACCCATCGACTATGTAGAACAAAAGGAATTTTTGGAATCGGTTATGATCATCTTAAATGCGGTGAACCGTTTTGCCGGGCGTTATTCCAAGCTGGCCAAGGGCATGGCCCTTAAGGAAAAGAATCGGGCACGGAAGGCAGAACTGGAAGAGATCGCCCGCGTCTGCGCATGGGTGCCGGAGAATCCGCCGAGGACCTTCCTGGAAGCGGTGCAGTTCTTCTTCTTTATTCATTTAATCCGATACGTGGAATATTCCACCCTGGGTATCGGCATCCGCATCGACCATCTCTTTGGCCCCTTTTATGAAAGAGACCTCAAAGAAAGCAGACTCACCAAAGAGGAGGCCCTGGATATCCTGCAGCTCCTTTGGATTAAGCTCAACGAGCTGGGTTTGGTTTACTCGCCAACGGTGAGTTCCGTTTATGGAGGCGTCGCTTCCTTGCAGGCGGTTACAATCGGAGGAACGGATAAAAACGGTAAGGACGTAACCAACGATTTAACCTATCTGGTTTTGGAAGCGGCCAAGCAATTGCAATTGATTGAGCCAAGCATCGTATTAAGGGTCCATGACGGGACGCCGGACGAACTCTATTCTAAGGCAGTGGACGTGATCAAGACCGGCATAGGCTATCCATCGCTTTTCAACGATGAGGCCCTCATGCCTCTATTTGAGCGTTGGGGTATACCGCCGGAAGACATCAAAAATTATGCGGTCACGGGCTGTGTCTATATAGAGATTCCGGGCAAAAATGTGATGCGACGTTCCGTTGGATATTTTGTATTGCCGAAGTGTCTCTGGTGGGCCCTACACCAGGGCGTGAATCCTAAGACAGGAGAGCAGCGGGGCGCCCGCACCCCTGACCCGGCCACTTTCAAATCATGGGAAGATTTACTCCATGCCTATCTGGAGCAGGTGAGGTTTTTTACCACCAAGATGGAACATTTGGAAAGGATCAATCTGGAGCTTTATGAAAAGTATTGCCCGAGACCGTTCTATTCCGCGGTTGTCGAGGGTTGCATCGAAACGGGCAAAGAAGCGAGAAGGTGGGTTTACCCCTCCATGGTCCATCATTTTTGCCAGGTGATCGGCGGAACCAATGTCGCCGACGCCATCACCGCCGTGAGGAAAGTCGTTTTTGACGACCGGTTAGTTACCCTTCCGGAATTGATACAAATCATGGCTCGGAACTGGGAGGGCAGGGAGAATATCAGGCAGGCCTGTCTCAATGCCCCCAAATTCGGCAACGATGATGATTATGCCGATTTTATTGCCCGAGAAGTTCATCGCCTTGGCGAGGAGGCCATGGAAACGGTTAAGGACCGGTACGGCCTTTCCAACCGGGGCGACGGCAGCGCGGTATCCGCCACCTACGGGCTGGCGATCGATACACCAGCGACCCCCGACGGCAGAATGGATGGGGAACCCTTTGCCGACTCGACCCTGGCGCCTTCACCGGGCAAGGATAAAAAAGGGCCCACGGCGGTTCTTAATTCCTGCGCCAAAATCAAGGCCGTAGAAACCTATAACCATCTATTGAACCAAAAATTTCTGCCCAAATTCCTGGAAGATGATTTAAAGCCGGCCTTCATCAGCTACCTGAAGACATGGAAAGAGTTACATGTCCCCCATATTCAGTTTAATGTCGTCGATAAAAAAACTTTGGTCGCGGCCCAGAACTATCCCGAAAAATATGCCGATCTGATCGTCAGAGTTGCTGGATTCAGCGCCTACTTTGTCGATCTGTCCCGAGGTCTGCAGGACCACGTCATCGCCAGAACGGAGCAGAGCCTAACGTAACCTCCCAAGCATACGCAGGCCGGGCGGGCGATCATGCTTTGAGAAAAGATCACCCGGTCCGGTCGGTGATCGTTCCACAAGAACGGAAAGCATTAGGTGTAGGCGAAGGCGTCCCACATGAATAACAAAAAAAGGGGATTAATTTTCAATATCCAGCGATTCAGTGTCCACGACGGGCCGGGGATCAGAACCACCGTTTTTATGAAAGGATGTCCCTTGCGTTGCCTTTGGTGTTCCAATCCCGAATCGCAGGATTTCTCCCAAAGCCTCATGGTCAGGGATATTCAGTGTAGAGGGTGCGGCGCGTGTGTAGAGGCCTGTCCCCAGGGGGCCATCACCATTACCCAGGAAGCCGGAAGGAAGATAGATCGCGATCAATGCAACCAGTGTCTGTTGTGCACTCAAGCTTGTCTGTATCATTCGTTGAATGTATGCGGTGAATATATGGAGGCAGGCGAGGTGCTGGAGGAGGTTTCAAAAGACAGGATGTTTTATAAAAACTCCGGCGGCGGGGTTACGGTATCCGGAGGGGAGGCCTTATCGCAGAGCGGATTTGTAATACATTTATTAGAACAATGCAAAAGAGAGGCGCTGCATACGGCGCTGGATACCTCCGGTTACGGGCGATGGGAAGAGCTGGAAGCCCTATTGCCGCTGGTCGATCTGCTGCTCTTTGACCTCAAGCACCTCGATTCCGGCGAACATAAAAGAACCACCGGCGTGGGCAATGAAATCATCCTGGAAAATTTGGAAAAGGCCTCCAAGATGACCCCTCTTTGGCTGCGCATACCCCTCATAGCGGGCTTTAATGATTCTACGGATCACATAGAAAAGATCGCACGTTTAGGAAAGGATAGGGGAGCGCAAAAGATCTCTTTTCTCCCTTACCATGAAGGAGGAAAATCCAAAAACGAACAATTAGGACGACCTGATCAACAACCCGAAGTCAAAGCGCCCAGTGACGAGCATATCCATACCTTGAAAGGAATTGTTGAAAGAGAAGGGTTAAAAGTAACGATTGGCAATTAAGGGTGAGATTTGGATCACCTCTTTCTATGCGATTAAAATTATCCTGAAGTGTCATCCGTAATGAGGTTTGACCAATCGATTCAAATAAAGATGGGAAGATAATAAGAAGATGATAGAGAGATGAGGGGATAGGGAGATGCGGAGATAGATTCATTCATCAAAAAACTCATCGTTTAAGTAACAGACCGCATAGAGTACAGCGTCAACAATAAATTAGTTATCGGGTTATGTGATAATTGGATTAATGAGGAATGGATGCCTGAAAAGAGACGGAAAAAGAAAAAAAGGGGACCGTTGTCCCCTTTTCTTTGCATTCTTGTCACTGTTTGCGATTATATCAGGAAGAAGGCGACAACAAGAAAATCCGTATACCCTGCCACCAAAGCCACGCATTGCGCGTAGGAACCTTCACCATGTCACCAGGATTAGCCGGTTTAAGGCGCAAGACAGATGATGTAGATACTAAATGGTAACCCCATGATCAATCCGCCGTTCACATTATCGACGCCACAGCATGTTGCCACCCACATGTTTGCCGTAGAACCGGACGAGGGGTAGGAAGATAGAAGGAATGGTGTTGCCCCCCCCTGGGAGCACTGGGCCCCACCTGATATCAAGATTTCGCCGGCCGGGCAGCTGCAATTGGTCCGATTAGTACACCTGATAGAGTGGAACTTAGATGGATCAAGCGAACCGCCCGTACCTGGTGCTCCCGGCGGCCCTTGAGGTCCTTCTGGTCCTTGTGGTCCTGGGGGTCCAGTTAGACCTGTCGGCCCTTGAGGACCTTGGGGGCCAATTGGGCCAACGGGCCCTTGAGGTCCTTCTGGTCCTTGTGGTCCTGGGGGTCCAGTTAAACCCATCGGCCCCTGGGGACCAGGTTCTCCAGGGGGACCTTCGGCACCAATCGTAACACAGAGGGATGCTTCAAGATTTTTATAATGATGATGGAAGGTACAGAAGAGCGTCAACCTATAACTACCTGGAACAATATCCGAAGGAAGCTGTGCAACGATCTCCCCCGGATGCCAGCTCAGTAACACCAGTTGATCATCACCGAGTTTCACGATGGGCTTTTTGGTCCCAAAGTTACTCCCATACGCGTAGAGTGTCATGTTACTATAGTCGACCTCCGTATGTGTGATGACCGGCGTATGAGTGAAGACCGGCGGTGCTACCCCGTCAAATTCGGCAAAAACCGCCTCGGAAGCAACTGTCAATGCCGACAACACTATGACCAAAGCTACCCATTTGCCAATCATACTCATGGTGATCTCTCCTTTCTTGTGTCAAATCCCGTATTCTATGCGACCCAGTAAGAACGGATGAGGTTGATTCGGATCAAGAGCATGATCTAATTGCCCAGCTAATTTGGATTAGCAAATTTTGTACCAATGCTTTTCAAAACAAGCATAAGTTTAAGTTACGAATATATAATGGTTTTTCCCTTCCCCATTATCTGTCAAAAGGAGTCAAGTACCGTTAGAAGTACCTTTTGTCGCCCTTGTCCAAACTGCGGTTCTTAGAAGCAATCATTTGTTAGACAGCAAAAGACCTGTTTATTACTTGATTTGTCAGCTCGGATGGGACTGACCTTTTGTCATTTCCTGAAATTTTTTCAACAGCTACCCAAAGTTGAGGCATGACTCCAAAGCCATCATTCTTTTTGTCAACAGAAAAAGTGAAAGCTGAAAAAGATTTTTGAAAAGAACCAGACAGAAAACAAATTTCTCTTTGCCAACAGTTCTCTGCTGAATCCTCAACACCTATCATGGATTTTAGCCTGAATCGACGATTCTCCAGCCTACAAACTAATTCTGTGGGTGAATAAAAGGATAGGGAGATGGGGAGATAGGGTGATAGAAGATCATCTCTGTCCACTTAATGCCTCTTTTCTAAAGGGTGATCAATCTTGTATAATATAGTCCATTGTCATCCTGACAGGTTGGGATGGCAGGAGGGTTAGTCTTGAATCCTCGAATCCTTGGCCCTTAGACCCTTTTCGTTAAGGTTTGCTCATGACACTTCCCATCATCGGGATCACAATGGGTGATCCGACCGGCATCGGACCGGAAATCATCGCGAAGGCTTTATCCATGGAAGAGCCGTTTCGAGCCTGCCGGCCCGTCGTTTTCGGCGATCGAGAAGTCCTCTCAAGGGCCATCCGGATTCAAAACCTTTCCACTACCCTGGAGGTCATTACGAAGATTCCGGAAGACGGATACCTTCCTGGAAAGATATTTCTCCTGGGCTTAAGCCGATTAGAGATCGCATCCCTCCATTTCGGAAAACCGGACAGAGCTTGTGGCGAGGCCATGGTGAAATATATCGAGGAGGCGGTCAAGCGAGTGAGGAAGGGAGAGTTGGATGCGATCACCACCTGTCCGATCAATAAGCAGGCAATGAATTTAGCCGGTTACTCTTTCCCGGGCCATACTGAGCTTTTAGCCCATTTGTCTCAAAGCTCCCCTGTCGCCATGATGTTTTTGGGATCAAAATGGAAAATTGTTCTGGTGACGACACATCTTCCCATGAAGGATGTTTCAAGATGGATCACCGCGAGTCGTATCCTCTCTACCATTCGATTAACGGACGAAGGAATGAAAAAATATTTCGGGGTTGCCCACCCCAAAATTGGGGTCCTCGGCCTCAATCCCCATTGTGGAGAAGATGGACTCTTGGGAGAAGAAGAGAAGAGAGAGATTCTTCCGGCCATTGCAGAGGCGAAACTCCTTGGAATGGATGTTGAAGGACCTTTTCCCGCCGACTCGTTTTTCGACATTTCAGGCCGTTACGCCTTTGATGCCGTCATCTCCATGTATCACGATCAGGGACTCATCCCTATTAAGATGTTAGATTTCAAGGAGGCAGTTAATTTTACCTTAGGATTACCCTTTGTCCGGACATCGGTCGATCATGGGACAGCCTATGACATCGCCGGAAAAGGAGTGGCCGATCCAGCCAATCTTGTCAAAGCTATCTCCACTGCAGCTAACCTTTCGAAAACAAAAAGAGATTATTAGTATTCCAATCCCAAAAAAAGGTATTGACAAAAACAATGTTTTGAGCTAAAAAAATACTTGTGAAAATTATCTCTTGAACTGATTAGCAGCCTTTGTTTCTTTATTTCATCACCTTTCTGCCAACAGGGTGGAATAAAAGGAGAATTATGATGAGAGAGGTTGTCATTGTAAGTGGAGTTAGAACAGCCATCGGTGCATTCGGGGCCTCCCTGAAGGAGGTTTCGGCCATTCAATTAGGAGCGCTCGTCATCAGAGAAGCCCTTAAAAAAGTGGGTCTTAAGCCGATCGTTAAGAAGGAACTTCTTGACGTCGCTCCCGATGTTTTTAAATCGACAGGAATGATAGAACTGGAGAAATCCCATTACCGATGGGATGAATCCATGCAAGGGGTTCAAGTCGATGAGGTGATCATGGGCAATGTCATCCAGGCTGGACAGGGACAGAATCCAGCCCGTCAGGCGATGATTCGTGCCGGGGTTCCGAAGGAAACCAATGCCTTCACCATCAACAAGGTCTGTGCTTCAGGTCTAAAGGCCATTGCCTTAGGCGCTCAATCGATCGTGACAGGGGAAGCAGAGGTGGTGGTGGCAGGAGGAATGGAGAACATGAGTCAGGTTCCTTATGCGTTTCCACAAGGTCGATGGGGTGCCAGGATGTTCAACCAAGAGATGATCGATTTGATGGTCTTTGATGGTCTCTTTGAAATCTTTTATGGATACCACATGGGACTCACGGCTGAAAACATCGCCGAGAAGTATGGCATTTCGAGAAAGGAGCAGGATGAATTGGGATTGCTGAGCCATCAGAGGGCGAGAGCGGCTATCAAGAATGGAAACTTCAAAGAAGAAATTATTCCAGTGGTGATTCCGCAAAAGAAGGGTGAACCGATCCTCTTCGATACCGATGAGAGGCCTATGGATACTTCTTTAGAGAAGATGGGGAAACTTCCGACCGCTTTTAAACCAGGAGGAACCGTTACCGCAGGAAATGCCTCCGGGATCAATGATGCGGCAGCCGCTGTCCTGTTGATGTCTAAAGAGATGGCGAAGGCGTTGAATTTAAAACCCATGGGAACGATTCGGTCCTATGCCGCCGGAGGCGTTGACCCAGCCTATATGGGCTTAGGTCCTATTCCTGCTGTGAGGAAGGCGTTACGAAAGGCCAACGTCACGCTTCACGACATTGGATTGATTGAACTGAATGAGGCGTTTGCTTCCCAGGCGATTGCATGCATTCGGGAGCTCCAATTCGACATGGAAAAGACGAATGTCAATGGGAGCGGAATCTCTCTGGGGCATCCGATTGGATGCTCGGGCGCAAGGTTGATCGTCACGCTTCTTCATGAAATGAAACGCCGGAAAGTCAATCTCGGTCTCGCCACTCTCTGTATTGGTGGCGGTCAAGGCATGGCGATGATCATAGAGAAGAGTTAAATAGCAAATAGCAAATGGCTGATGGCTGATGGCAGATAACCATCTGGTTAGTTGCTGATGAACTAAAAAAGGGCTATAGGCTAAAAGCTATAAGCTATCAGCTAACTTTAGGGAGAGAACATGGACTATAAAAACATTTTGTTATCTTTTGAAGGGGAGATTGGGATCCTCGCGATTAACCGACCCAAGGCGCTCAATGCGTTAAACATTGAGACCCTCAAAGATATCCAGATGGGGATCCAGGAGGTGAAGGACCATTCAGAACTGAAGGTTCTCATCATCACCGGGAGTGGAGAGAAAGCATTTGTCGCTGGGGCCGATATCGGGGAGATGAAGGGGATGAACTCCTTCGAGGCCCTCAATTTTTCGAAGCTGGGTCATCTCACCTTAAAAATGATCCAGGATCTTGATCGACCGGTCATCGCCGCCGTCAATGGCTACGCCCTGGGAGGAGGAACGGAAATTGCGATTGCCTGTGATTTCATTTACGCTTCTGAGAATGCAAGGTTTGGATTTCCAGAGGTCACCCTCGGCATCTTCCCAGGTTTCGGAGGAACACAGAGGCTTCCTCGTCTGATCGGGAAAGGGAAGGCGAAGGAACTGATCTTGACAGGAAAGACGATCACTGCTCAGGAAGCCTATCAGATGGGGATTGTCAATCGAGTCTTTCCTCATGCCTTTCTGATGGAGGAGACCAAGAAAGTGGCTCTCCAGATCCTGGCCAACGGAGCCATTGGGGTGAAATTGGCTAAGATGGCGGTGGATGCTGGTTTCAATATGGATTTGGCAGAGGCATGTTCTTTAGAGTCCTATGCCTTCGGCCTCGGTTTTGCCAGCGAGGATCAGAAGGAGGGAATGACGGCATTTATTGAAAAGAGGAAGCCAAATTTTAAAGGAAAATGAGGAGGAGAAAGTGAAAATCGCCGTATGTATTAAACAGGTTCCGGACACGACGGATGTAAAGATTGACCCGAAGACCAACACACTGGTCCGGGAGGGTGTGGCAAGCATCACCAATCCCTTCGATGAGTACGCGATAGAAGAAGCGCTTCTCATCAAAGAGAAGCATGGCGGAGAAATCCACGTGATCAGCATGGGCCCCCCACAGGCCAGCGAGGTATTGAAAAACGCACTGGCCGTGGGTGCGGATAAGGTTTATCTGGTCTCCGACAGGGCCTTTGCAGGAGCAGATACCCTGGCTACGGCTTATACCGTGGCGAAGACGATTCAGGCGATCGTAGGGGAAGTGGACTTGGTCATCTGCGGAAAGCAAGCTATCGACGGGGATACAGCTCAAGTGGGACCGGGCATTGCCACCCGCCTGGGAATTCCACAATTGACTTATGTTTCAAAAATCAAGGAGATTGATCCCGCCAAGAAAAGGATCGTGGTGGAACGGTTGCTGGAGGACGGGAGAGAGATCGTGGAATCTTCGCTTCCCGTTCTGTTGACAGTTATGAAAGACATCAATGAACCGAGACTCCCTTCTTTGATAGGGATCAAGAAGGCAGCCAAGGCACAGATTCCCACTTTGACCGCAAAGGATATCGGCGCGGATGAGAATCGTATTGGATTGAAGGGGTCCCCCACCTGGGTGACGAAGGTTTTTTCCCCGGAGGCCAGAGGCGGCGGCGGCGAGATTTTGCAGGGGGAATTGACAGAGGTCGTTCCCCTTCTTGTGAATAGATTGATGGATACGAAGTTCATAAAGTAATAATAATTCCCCCAGTCCCCCCTTTAGCAAAGGGGGTGGCGGGGGATTTTAGGAGGAAAACCGAATGCCCAGATTATTGATTGATAAAGATGCCTGTACTGGATGTGAGTCTTGTATTTCTGCCTGTCCCTTTGGCGCACTGAGCATGAAGGAAGGGATTGCAGTCGTCGATGAGAAGTGTACCTTTTGCGGCGCTTGCGTGGATGTCTGTCCGGTAAGTGCGATTACCTTAGAAAAGGAAGAGAAGGCCGTAACGATAGACATCAGCGCTTATAAAGATGTCTGGATATTCATAGAACATGAGCACGGGAAGGTTGGAAGTGTCTCCTTTGAGCTCCTTGGGGAGGGGAGAAAGCTGGCTGATGTTATAGGATGCAAACTCTGCGGAATGCTTTTCGGGGATAAGGAGGCCGTCGATCGATTTGCCAAGGATGCCATCGCCTATGGAGCGGAGAAGGTTTATGTCATGGAAAGCCCTCTGCTCAAACAATATTGCACCGATTCCTATGCGAGGGCTGCCGTGGATCTCATTCGGAAATATAAACCCGAAATTGTCCTTTTCGGAGCCACCACCCAAGGGCGAGATTTTGCAGGAACCGTAGCGACCACCATCGAGGCGGGATTAACCGCAGACTGTACGGGTTTGGAAATCGATCCGGAAACGAAATATCTCAAACAGACTCGGCCGGCTTTTGGCGGGAACATCATGGCGACGATTCTCGACTATCCCAACTACCGACCCCAGATGTCTACGGTCCGACCCAAGGTGTTCCCAATGCCTTCGAGGGACGATTCGAGAAAGGGAGAGATCATTCGGGAGACGCTCCAGATGACCGAAGGTCAGGTCAGGACAAAGATTTTGGAATTTATCAAAGGGGCGGAGACAGTCAATCTGGCTGACGCGGAGATCATCGTCTCCGGGGGAAGGGGTGTGGGAGGGCCCGAGAATTTTAAGGTTATTCGTGAGCTGGCAGAGGCTTTAGAGGCTGCCGTGGGCGCCTCTCGCGCAGCCGTCGATTCAGGTTGGATTCCTTATGAACACCAGGTCGGGCAGACCGGCCGAACCGTTCGGCCCAAAATCTATATTGCCTGCGGCATCTCCGGTTCTATTCAGCACCAGGCTGGCATGAAGACATCGGATATTATTGTCGCCATCAATAAAGATTCTGAAGCTCCCATTTTTAAGATTGCCACCTATGGCATTGTGGGTGACCTCTTTACCGTTGTTCCCATGCTGACCCAGGAGTTTAAAAAACGCTTGGGAAGATAAGCCCTTCGGGCAAGCACCAGATCCTAAGCCCTGTACCTAATATGGTGCAGGGCAAGCACCAGATAACCAATACATTGCCCATGGCCGATTTGGCCACTCACGAAACATGAAAATCATAAATCCCCCCTCGCCCCCCTTTGTAAAGGGGGGGGGATTTGGAAATCACAAACAAAAGCCCTTAGATCATTGGACATTGGAATTTGGAGTTTATTTGGTATTTAGATTTTGGGATTTGGAATTTTAAGAATTTACCTTTCTATGTGCGACAATATGAGAATTATTTCTCCCTTTGAGCCAAATGGCTCACCATAAATTTTATCCTTGATTTTTTCCATTCCTTTCAGCATAATGTCGATAAATTATGAGGTCTCTGAAGAACCCTTAGAACCTTTGTCAGAGACCTTTGCATAGCGTAGATGTTTTCAGAGCTCTCATTATAAAAGAGGTTTTCTATGATTATCACCTGTGCCTCTTGTTTGACCAAGTTTAGTTTAGACGATTCTCGAGTATCGGCCGAAGGCATTAAGGTCCGTTGTTCACGATGCAAGCATGTATTCTACGTCGCCCCTCCTCCCGAGACCAAAGAGGAAATCATCGAAAATCTCGAATCCTTTGCCAAGTATCATGCTGATTTGATGGAGCCGGGTGAGAAGAAAGAGGAGGCTCCTCCACAGGCTAAATGGAACGAAGAAGAGGAAACGCCGGAGAAGGAACCCGAGGAAGAAGCATTCCTTTTTGCTGAAAAGGCTCCAACAGAGGAAGTGGAGAAATCAGTTCCTGTACAAAAATTGGAGAACCTAATCGCCGAGGAGCCTGTCAGAGAAGCGAGGAGGGAGGGCAAATCTTCCAGACCGCAGAGTATGATGCATGTTGAGAGAAGAGGCCCCTTTCGATTTCTTGCCCTTCTCATTGTTTTGATGCTCTTGATCTTCGGCATCTTCTATCTATGGTCGGAATTAAGTTCTGGTGGCAGACTCTCCCCCTATGTAGAATATCCGGTTAAAAAGAGCAGTGAGCTGTGGAACCAGATTTGGGGAACAGAGGGAGAAGATCTGGTCGTTGGAGATCTGAGCGGATATGAGGAGAAGATAGGAGACGTTCCCCTCTTTGTCATCGAAGGAAAGGTGAAGAATCAATCCAAGTTCACCAAAAAGCATATCAAAATAAGGATTGTCATTTTTGATCAAGACAAACTCAAAGTGGCTGAGAAGGAAGCGATCTGCGGTCGCACCATCGGTCGTGGAGAGTTGAATCAACAGCCCGCGAAATTTTTTGAAGAAGAGATGGTGGTTAAACCTCAATCGACAGAAGAGATGGTTACGCCTCCGGGCAAGGCCGCTCCTTTTATGGTGATTTTCAAGGACCTTCCTAGCCAAGCCAAAGATTTCAAATACGAGATCGTAGAAGCCCCCAACCTCTGAAATCAGATAAATGCTTATGGCTTATAGCTGATGGCTAATAGCCAATAGTACTCAACTATCAACTCTCCGCCATTCGCCATCTGCCCTTTGCTATTCGGGCTTAATCCCTTGGATATAGATTTCGATCAGGGTAAGGAAGAGGGTGGCGACCAAAGGTCCCGCCACCAAACCGATTAATCCAAAAGCCTGGATTCCTCCTAATACAGCAAAGAAGAGGAGCAAAGGATGGATATTGGTTCGGGTGCTGATAAAAAATGGTTTGAGAAGATTGTCCACCATACTAATCACCAATACTCCCAGGGCGAGCAAGATGAGTCCTTTTAGAACAGCCCCTCCGATCAATAAGAGGATAGCCGCCGGGGCCCAGATGAGAGCTGTTCCGCCAACGGGGATAAAGGAAAGCAGACCCATCGCTGCTCCCCAGAAGATAGGCGAAGGAAGTCCAAGGACCCAAAAAGATAGTCCACCTAAGACCCCCTGAATCATGGCGATCAGAATCCCTCCATAGATGGTCGCATAGATCATCTCCTCAAACCGTCGAATGAGAAGGTCCCTCTCCCTGGATGGGAGGGGAATAATCTCTTTTAATCTCCCGAAAAGGTGACTTCCATCTTTGAAAAGATAGTAGAGGGAGAGGAGGGTGAAGAAGAATCCTGCAATAAATGTGGAGAATCCCTTTAAGAGGATGGTGGTCTGATTGAAGATTAACGTACTGATCCGGTTAAGGTTGTTTAGTAATAGAGGGAGAGGATTGGTTTGTGAGAGATCGATATGTTGACCTAACCCCGCCAATATCCATTTGAGAATAGGGATCTCTTTGATTCTTTCAAAATAAGCCTGCAGTTGACCGGTCTTGATCATTTCCTCCACCTGATGATAGATGTCAACCGCATCGCTGGCCAAAGAGGCCATCAGAAGCGTGAGGGGTAATACGATGACGATGAGCACCAACAAGGTCATGAGGAGAGCGGGAAGGACCTCCTTTTTCTTAAATAGGCGTTGAAACTTCTGGAAGAGGGGATAAAAAACGATGGCCAGGAGGATGGCCCATACGATGGAAGAGAGAAAAGGGGAAAGAATTTGGTAGAGGAGATAGATGGAAAAGAAGGTGAGGAAAAGAATGAAGATGAGAAAGATGTGTTCTCGTTTCATTTTTTACCCCGATATCGAACCCTTCATTTTTTTGACCGGATGAGAAGGATGGGCGTTTCAGCCCGGGTGACAACTTTGAGGGCGACACTTCCCATCACCCACCTGGAAATGCCGGACCGCCCATGGGTGCACATAATGATCAGATCCACCCCGGCCTCTTTTGCAAAGTCAATGATCTCGACGGCCACCTGCTGGCCGGTCCTCACCGTCGCCGCTGCCCTAAAACCTCTCTTTTTCAATTCCTCGCTGAGGTTCACAAGATATTTCTCAGCGGCTTCCTTCTGTTTTTCATCGACGATCAGAGGGGTGACCAGTTCCGGCGAGCCATAGATGGGCATAAAGGGGACCACCTGGAACAGAATGATTTCCGCATCGAAGGTTTTGGCCAGTTTTTCAGCCTCGTCCAAGGCCATTTTTGCCAATTCTGATCCATCCAATGGGACCAAGATCTTTTTATACATACCCCACCTCCCTCAAAAGATTATTATTGGAATGGTGGAAGAATGGAATAAAGGGTGTCCAGTATTCCAACATTCCATTATCCCAGTATTCAAATTTATATCAATTTTGTCTTGCCAAAGCAACCAAAAAGAAGATGATATGAATTCATACAGACGCGATAGATATTTTCACGTTGAAGCGAATCGCCCCACCCCCATCCCACTCCACGCTGGGGAGAGGGGAGGGTGAGGGGCCTGCGTGTCAAAAAATCAAGTGTGCTTGTATTTGAGTAGTGATTCAGAAATCTCTTTCCTTACTTGTCATTCCAAGCCTGACTTAGCCTGCCCCGTGCTTGATACGGGGGAATCCAGTGTTTCCGGGCTGGATTCCCGCCTTCACGGGAATGACAGCCTCGGAATGAATGTAAAGAAGCGTTAGATTCACTGCATTAGAATTTCCAATAAAAGTCAGTCCCATTATTGAAATTACCGATTTGACAGTGAAAAAGTTTCCGGTTAAATTCGTACCGACTTTTACCTCTATTAAAGGGAGAATTCAACATGGCAGAGTCCCAAACGCCCTTTTCTCTTAGATGAGGGGCCGTATTTGGCCCGAAGAGGCCTAGGTTAGGTCTCCGGTTTAGTAGCAGGAGAGAGAGAAAAGGGGTGTTCTTAAATTACTTCTATCTTTTTGTGTCCTGAGTCTTCTGTCCATCTTTTCCCTCCCTCCTGACCATTATCTATTACGAGTTGGCTATGATCCAAAACCAGTTTTTGGAAAGGAGGGTAATCTATGACCACCGTTAAAGACTTTTTTGCATCTCGCTGGGGGATCATTTCAGTAGGGGCTTTTATCGGGGTTTTTGCTCCGTTTTTGCAGAAGTGGGGAAACCCTGCGAACATGGGCATCTGCGTGGCCTGTTTCGAGAGGGACATGGCGGGCGCGCTTGGACTTCATCGGGCGGCCGTTGTTCAATATATGCGGCCCGAAATCATCGGTTTTGTCCTTGGCTCACTGATCGCCGCCTATGCGTTTAAAGAATTCAGGTCGCGGGCTGGTTCTGCTCCTATTGTTCGATTTGTCCTTGGTGCTTTTGCCATGATCGGAGCCCTGGTCTTTTTGGGCTGCCCCTGGCGAGCTATGCTCCGTTTGGCCGGTGGTGATGGGAATGCCATCTTCGGCCTGCTCGGACTCATCGGAGGAATATGGGTAGGCACACTCTTTTTGAAGGGCGGTTACAACCTAGGGCGTTCTCAAACCACTCATACCTCGGTTGGATGGTTACTGCCTTTAATCATGCTTGGGTTTCTTGTTCTGACGTTCATCTTTCCCAAGGTTGAGGGCCAGGATAAGAACGGAGTCTTGTTTTACAGCCTGAAAGGCCCCGGGTCCATGCACGCACCGCTTTTTGTGTCGCTGGTGATCGGCCTCTGCATCGGATTTCTGGCGCAGAGAAGTCGGTTCTGTACCATGGGGGCTATCCGCGATTTCGTCCTTTTTAGAAATGCCCATCTCCTTTCGGGGGTGATTGCCCTGGTCGTGGTTGCTTTCATCACCAATCTGATTTTGGGACAGTTTCACGCCGGTTTTGCAAAACAACCCGTGGCTCACACAATGAGCCTCTGGAACTTCGGCGGCATGGTCTTGGCAGGATTGGCTTTTGCCCTGGCCGGTGGGTGCCCGGGGAGACAGCTTTTCCTTGCAGGAGAAGGCGATGGGGATGCAGCGGTTTTTGTCCTGGGGATGATCGTCGGAGCCGGTTTTGCACATAACTTTGGCCTGGCCAGTTCTCCAGACGGAGTGGGGCCCTATGGAATCGCCGCTGTGATCGTTGGGCTTCTTACATGTCTGTTTATCGGCTTCACCATGAGAAAAGAAGTCGCTTAAAAAGGGGGGATAAAGATGAGTAAGATCGTTGATGCCCGTGGGCTTTCATGCCCTCAACCTGTTCTGCTGGCTCTGAGTGAGACAAAAAAGATCAACAAGGGAGAAATTATCATCCTCGTAGATACGGACACTTCTAAAGAGAATGTTTCTCGCTTAGCTCAACAATCGGGGTGGAGTGTGGAAGTTGAGAGGGTTCAAGAAGATTACCGTCTTGTTTTGAAAAAAGATTAAAGAAATGATCTACTTTGATAATCCAGCCACTTCATGGCCGAAGCCTCCTCAGGTGAAAGAGGCGATGGTCAAGTTCATGGAGGAGGTCGGCGCCAACCCAGGCAGGTCTGGACACTCCCTCTCCATTGAAGCAGCCCGAATCGTCTATGAGACCAGAGAGGCCCTTTCCGTCTTGTTCCACGTCAGAGATTCATCAAGAATCGTCTTCACACTTAATGCTACCGAATCCATCAATTTAGCCCTGAAGGGGTTATTAAGACCTAAAGACCACGTCATTACGAGTAACATGGAACATAATTCAGTGATGAGACCCCTCCGGGATCTGGAGAAAAAAGGAATCGAGTTGACCATTGTTCCCTGTTTCGGAGATGGGACTTTAGACCCGAAAGAAGTCGAAAAGAAAATTCAATCTACTACCAGGATGATCGTCCTGAATCACGCCTCGAATGTCACAGGAACACTTCTTCCAATCATCGCAGTTGGGGAGATCGCAAGGGCACACAATCTCCTCTTTTTGGTCGACGCCGCCCAGACTGCTGGGGCTTATCCCATCGATGTTGAAAAGGACGGGATCGATCTATTAGCTTTTACCGGACACAAGAGCCTTTATGGGCCCCAAGGGACAGGGGGGCTTGTCATTGGTGAACGGATAGATGAAAACGAAATGATTCCGCTAAAACAAGGTGGGACAGGGAGTCGATCCGAATTTGAGGAACAGCCGGACTTCTTGCCGGACCGCTTTGAAAGCGGGACGCCCAATGGCGTGGGCATTGCGGGGCTTCTCGCCGGCATTCAATTTGTCCTGGACAAAGGAGTCGAACATATCCGCCAAAACGAGATGACGCTTATTGAAAAACTTATCATGGGTTTAAAAAAAATCCCCCGAGTGAAACTTTATGGTCCTGAACGTCAGGAGGATCGAATGGCTACGCTCTCTTTCAATTTTGCCCACCTTTCTCCTTCGAATGGGGCATTGCGTTTAGAAAAGGAATTCAGCATCCTCTGTCGTCCAGGACTTCACTGTGCTCCCGCAGCCCATCGCACCATCGGGACCTCCCCAGAGGGAACGATCCGATTTGGCTTGGGCGCTTTCAACAGCGAAGAGGAGGTCGAAACCGCTATCCGAGCCGTCTCCCTGATTTCCAAACAGGAAAGGTAATGTTTTCTTTTTTCAGTCTTAAAACATGTGAGGTAGTTTTGGGGATATGAGAGAGGCTTAGAATATCTATGAAAAGAAGAGGGAATATATGGTAGAATATCATACATGACGACATAAGAATTATGCAGTTTGTCATTCCGGGCTTGACTTAGCTTGCCCCGTACTTGATACGGGGGAATCCAGTCTTTTTCTGGATTTCTGCTGGAGTTTATCCCGATGAAAATCGGGGCAGGAATGACGGGTCCTTGATGGGATTAAGGTCGCTGTATATAAATAGAGATAAAAGGGATGGGGTGAGGGAAGCCGATTGTTTGATAGGGCCATGAAGTGCGTCTTTATATTTGAATCCATCCATCGCGTTATGAAAGCTGAGAAACTTCTCAAGGGGAAAGGGATCAAGATTGATCTCATACCCGTACCACGGGAAATCAGTTCTGATTGTGGAGTCGCCATTGAATTATCTGGAGATTCAGAAGCAGAAGCTTTATGTATCCTTACAGAGAATAGAATATCGATTTTGGAATGTTATAGAAGGAATTCAAACGGAAAGTTTGAGAAAAAGAAGGAAATTCAGGTCTAAGTGAAGCTCCCCGCCCTTTAGGACGGGGGCTTCCCGGTAAGGTAGTTTACTTTTATATTGTGCCCCTTAACTCCGTCTTGAAGGACGGGGCTTGTGGGGCACGTGCCGGTCAAAGGACAGAAATAAAATGGAAAAGGTGCGTCTGACTTCGGAAGTCAAAAAAGCGGGTTGAGCCTCTAAAGTGGGTCCAGAGGATCTGGATCAAATCCTAAAGGGATTGCCCCTCCCCAAAAATCCGAAGGTTTTAGTGGGATTGGATACGTCGGATGATGCAGGGGTCTATCAAATAAATGATGAGGTCGCCCTGGTTCAGACCGTGGACTTCTTCACCCCGATTGTGGACGATCCCTTCACCTTTGGCCAGATCGCAGCGGCCAATGCCCTGAGTGATGTCTATGCGATGGGAGGAACTCCGCTCACGGGCATGAATTTAGTGGCCTTTCCTATTAAGACTCTCTCTCCTTCCATTTTGAAAGAGATCCTCCTCGGAGGCCTCTCGAAAATGAAGGAGGCTGGCGTAGCTCTGGTGGGAGGGCATTCGATCGAAGACCCGGAGATTAAATATGGTTTGGCTGTGACAGGAGTGGTCCACCCCAAAAAAATCCTGACCAATGCCAAAGCGAAGATAGGGGACAAGTTGGTTTTGACAAAACCTCTTGGCACAGGGATTATTGCCACAGCCCTTAAGGGTAAAATGGCTTCGGAGGAGGCCGTCGGGAAGATCGTGGAGAGCATGGTGACCCTTAACCAAACAGCCTCGGAATGGATGAAAAAATTTGGGGCCCATGCCTGTACGGATATCACAGGCTTCGGCTTCATCGGCCATGCATTAGAAATGGCGATAGCAAGCCGGGTAGGGATGATCATTCAATCCAAAGCTGTTCCTATTTTCCAAGAGGCCATGGAATATGCGAAATTGGGATTAATCCCTGGGGGGGCTTATTCCAACCGAGATTTTTTCTCATGCCGAGTAGAAGTTCATCCAGATGTGCCGGATCTTTTAGTCAATATCTTTTATGATCCCCAAACCTCCGGCGGGCTCTTAATCTCTTTGCCTTCCGACAAGGCAGACAAACTGGCGGCGACCCTAAAAAAAGAGGGGCTCATCCATTCCAACATCGTAGGGGAGGTGGTGGAAGAGCCTCCCGGAAGAATTCAAATTCTCTGATCCTTCTTCCACCAATATCCCTTGCAGCCGGAGGGAAAATTCGGTTACATTATAATAAGATTTCTTTTTTGGGTCTATTGAGTTTGACCCCAAAAGATCGAATAGGTCAAAATAAGAGACCGAAAGACTGAAACCATGGAGATTGAGGTAAAGTTATTTGCGACGCTTCGGGAATATCTTCCAAAGGGAAGCAGCCGGTTTTCCTGTAAGATGGAGGTCGATGGCTCTACCCGAATTCAGGATATTTTGTCCCGGCTCAAACTACCCGAAGAGATACCGAAGATTATTTTGATCAACGGCGTCCATGGAAAGAAGGAGCAGAAACTCAAGGATGGCGACATCGTGAGCATCTTTCCGCCTGTCGCAGGAGGCTAAGAAAATCAATGGTCAATTTGCAATGGTCGCTGATCAATTCTCAATTTCAATTCTGAACCCTCAGTTACCTACTCCAAATCCCAACCTTTAAGAATGGCGCATCTTTATTTGTGTTCGTTGAACATTGATCATTGGAAATTGGTTATTTCTTCTCTTTGAGTTCCCTAATCTTCTTTTGTAACCTTTCCTTTTGATCTGATTTGGGATCCAATTTTAAAGCCCTTTCGTAAAACTCTACGGCTTTATCGACCCGGTTTAGTTTAACATAAACATCTGCCAGGTGTTCGGTAATCGTGGAATCATCCGGAGTCAATTGGTTCGCTTTTTCGAGTTCGGTCACCGCTTTCTCGTAGTTCCCAAGTTTATAATAGACCCAACCCAAACTGTCGGTCATGTAGCCCATATTGGGTTTCAATTCCATCGCCTTCTGGATGAGTTTGAGGGCGTCTTCCAATTGGATGCCCCGCTCGGAATAGGAATAGCCCAAATAGTTGAGGGCATCGGCATGCTTGGGATTGAGTCGGAGAACCTCTTTCATCTCAGCTACCATCTTATCGAAGTTCCCCATCTTGTCGTAGAGCGCGCCGATTTGGAAATGAATTTCCTCATCATTCTGGTTTTTCTCGAGTCCCCTCTTCAGGGTGGCCAAGGCCTTTTCCAATTGGTTCTCATTTTCAAAAACGGCGGCCAGGATTAGGTAGAGGTCTCCATCGTTCGGTTTGGCCAGAATCGATTCCTCTAAGATTCGGATGGCCTCGTCCATCTTTTTCTGTTTCCTCAGAATCAGGACAACGTTTCTTCTCGAGTCAGCAAAGAGAGCGGATTCAGGAGGAATCTTCTTGAATTCTGAGATGGCCTGGTCGAGGGCGTCTTTTTCGACATAGGCGGCCCCTAAATAATATCGGACCCGATCATCTTTGGGATTGGCGGCGAGGACGAAATTGAATTCCAAAATCGCCTGGTCCAATTTGCCCTGTTCCAAATAGATCAAGCCCATCTTCGTCCGGATATTGAGATCTTCTGAATCGGACTTTTGCATCTCCCGAAATTGGTTCAATGCTTCGTCGAAATTCTTCTTTTTGATGAAGATCTGGCCGAGTCGGCTTCTCGCCTTTTTATTGTCCGGATCAAAACTAAGGATTTTTTTGTAAACCTCAGCCGCTCTTTCCGGTTCATTCTGGAGCTCATAAGTCATCCCCAAATCCATCAGGACGGAGGCCAGATGGGGCTCGATGGCCAGGGCCTTCAAAAAATATTGTTTGGCCGATTCATACGATTGTGTCCTGATATACATTCTCCCCAAAGCATAAAGGCCCATCACGGAGTTGGGTTCGATCTTCAGAAATCGTTTAAGGATTTGAATTGCCTGGTCATAATCCTGGGTGTCTTCGTAGAGGGAACTGAGGAAGAGGTAACTTTCCTGATGGTGTGGGTCGATCTCCAACACCTTTTTGTAGGAGGTGATCGCTAAGGGGACTTTTTTGAGGATGGAATATAATCCACCCAGGAGCAGATGGGCATGGAGATCATCGGGGTCATGAAGGAGAGCTTCTTTGCATTCTTCGATCGCCTCGTTTAAAAGGCCTTTATGGATGTAAAGGGTTGCCAATTCAACATACAGGAATGGTTCTTTGGCATCCCGGGCGATCGCTTCTTTGAGATCCTCAATGGCCTCATCAACTTTTCCCTCGCGTAATTTAAGCTGAGAGAGCAGAAAGTAATAATAAGCAAGGGGGTTTGGAGGAGGGGTTTTCTTTTGACTTTTCTGGAGTTTCGTTGGCGTGGGTTGAACGGGAGATGTCCCTTTTTCCAGTTTTTGAAGGACCGGTCCTCCCGCACAAGCCCCCAAAAAGAATAGAGAGAATGAAATAACGAAAATTTTCATTAAAAGTAGCTTCATTTTGCAGAAAATAACAGACTTCAAATACAAAGTCAAAGACCGGCATTCAATTTTAAAAAATCTTCCAAGGTGTTCGGAGAAGAATAGCCTTCCATCATTTTTCCATTTTGAAAAATGAGAGTTGGGGTGGAATGGATGAACAGACGCTTTCCCAATTCCATATTTTTGTCGATGGGGCTGGCATCGCAAGACGGGGATCCTAATGTTTTTCCTTGGTAAGCTTCTTCTAAAGCCTTCACTTTATCTTGTGAACACCAGATGGACTTCGCCTTCTCATAGGAGGCGGGATTCAAAGGGTATAAAAAGAAAAAAGCCTGCAGGTCTTTGATCTGTTTAAGCTCTTCGTGTAGTTGGAAACAGAAGTAACATTGAGGGTCGGTAAATACATAGAGCTTTCGCTTCCCCTCTCCCATTGGAATCGCGTTTTCGAGAGGAAGGCTGGAAGGATCGGCCTTTTGGAAATCTTTCAATCTATCGAGAGTGAGATTCCGTTTGATTTGGCGGTCCAATATATGGCCATGAATAATGAATCTCAAATTTTTATCGATATAAATAATCCTCCTCTCTTGACCTGTCTCCATGACGACCTCCCAGAACCCTTGCAGAAGAGCTTCCCTGATTTCCAAGATTTTGAATTCTGTTTTAATCAAATCCTTCAAAATATGGGAGGCCTCCTCTTTTGTGAGGGCAAGGGATTCCCCAACAAGGAGGAGGACCAAAAAAGAAAACAGGATGGCTATAAATATTTTACTCATGATAAAACCTCCTGGGAAGTATTATAACCTTCTGGAAGATAAAGAAAAAAGATCCAATTAACTATTTTTTTATTTTATGAACAAAAATTGTCTTTTCTGGTAAAAAGTTATCGGGTTTCACCTTATACTTCTTATGAGGAAGGAGAAATTGTAATATGTTAATTTTATTGTAAATTTTAAATTTCCCTTTATTTTTTTAAACCAAATCTTACCACTTGGCATAGTCCTTGCTCATTTAAAATTGACAAAAAGACAGAAAAAAAGTCCAAAAATTTAAAAAGGAGGAAAATGAAGATGAAAAAGTTATTAGGTTTGGCGATGGTTTTAGGCTTGGTTCTGTTGACCGGCGTGGCATTCGCCGCTGACACCAACACCGTCACGGTTACGGCAAATGTGGTCGGGACATGCAGGTTTAATTCGGCAACCTCAACACTTGCTTTTGGCGCATTAGACCCGGGCACGGGTGGCGATGTCAACGCTTCCACATCGACTACCTTCTGGTGCACCAGGAACGCATCCTATTCGATCACGGATGATGACGGGCTTTATGAAACCGGAGTGAATGCGAACAGAATGCGGCATGCGACAACACTGACTGAGTATATTCCTTACACCTTTAGTTATAACCCTACGTCAGGGACGGGGAATGGAAGAACGTCACCGATCACGCTGAATATCAACGGGACAGTTACCTTTGCAAATTACCAGAATGCAGAGGCTGGTGACTACGCAGATACAGTGGTACTTTCAATCACTCCCTAAACAAACGTATTTTAAACTCGATTCCTTACACCCTCCCTCTCCCTTTGAGGAGAGGGAGGGTGAGGGGGAATCCATTTCATACGTTGTCGCAGAGAAACGAAATGGGGTTTCCGATTGAAAACAATTTCAATAATTATCCTAATCCTTCTCATCTTTACGACCGCCGACATTGGCTATGCTGCCGATTCCAATTCTGTATCGGTAACGGCAACAGTCGTATCGAGGGGAACATGCTGGTTCACCACTGAAACTTCTGCCCTGAATTTTGGAAATCTTGATCCTTCTAATCCTGTAGACGTAAATGCAAGCACGTCCGTTATCTTTCGTTGTTGGCGCGGGTTATTTATTTGGTTTCCGGTGACATTTTTCATTAGCGATGATGATGGATTATACGAAACCGGCACTAATGCGAACAGGATGCGGCACTCAACGGTCACCACGGAGTTTCTGCCTTACAGTTTTAGTTTAGATCCCACTTCTGGAACAGTCACTGGTAACCCTACAATCAACCGTACCCTCAACATTTCGGGCACAGTGAGAGGTGTCGATTATCAGGACGCCTTAGTGGGGAATTATTCAGACACCGTGGTTGTTTCGATTGAGCCATAGAATGATTGTGTTGAAAAGAATCCTCTTATTCGTTACTCGCAGACGCAAAGAGGGAAATATCTATCACCTTTAGGCTGGGGACATTATTTTTTGGTTGTAAACCTTTTATGAATTTTGCTATAGTATGTTGCAAATGAAAAGTCGAATTTATAAAAAAGCTGCTGTTTGCATTCTCTTTTGCCTTTTCCTGATTCCCTCCGTTGCCTTCTCAGGCCAATTTAGGGTGACGCCTATCCGGTTAGACTTTGACAGAGGAACCAAGAGTGGAGTGATCACGATCGTCAATGAAGGTGGCGATAGACTCAATGTCCAGATGAGGGCTTTTGAGTGGACACAGAACGCCGATGGAAAGGATCAGTATACAGAAACAAATGATATTATTTTCTTTCCGAGGATTATGACCCTTGAGAAGAGTGAAGAAAAGATATTGAGGGCAGGCATCAAGATTCCGGCCACCACGAAGGAAAAGACCTACCGTTTGTTCATAGAAGAAATCCCGGAACCTAAAAAGGCCGAAGGGGTGAATGTCGCCATTGCCATACGATTTGGCGTTCCCATCTTTGTAAAGCCGTTGAAAGAAGAGGTGAAGGGAGAGATAGAAAAGGTGGACCTCTCAAAGGGTATCTTGAATGCCCTCGTCAAAAACATGGGCAATAGCCACTTCATCATCAATTCTGTAGATATTAAGGGGAAAAACGTGAAGGGGGAAGAAACCTTTTCTAAAGAGCTCAGCGGCTGGTATCTTCTCAGCGGCGTATCAAGACGTTATACGATCACCATCCCGCAGGAAGTCTGTAAAGCTCTGTCCAAACTCGATATCGAGGTTAAAACGGACAGGTTTAAATTGAACGGCAAATTGGATGTCGATCAGGCAATGTGCAACCCTTAGTATCTTCTTATTTTTCTTCAATATTTCCTACTTCCACCTTGCAGAAGGTGGACAGATGGCCATTCTAAAGGTCGTTCTTAATCAAGAAGAAAAGGGTGAATTTTTCGTCAATGTGGAGGACGACGGGGATTTCCTTGTCCGCATCGAAGACCTTAAAAAGGTGGGGTTTTCTGAAATTCCAGGAAAGGTTTCAGTTCTCGAAGGAGAGGAGTTTGTCTCTGTCAAGTCGATGGAAGGAGTGAAAACCGTATTTGACGAAAAAAAGCTGGCCCTCGAATTGACCGCGGACCCCCATCTGCTTGGTAGGGAGATATTCACGTTGCGCTACCACAGAAAGGCCAAGGTCTATTATCCCAAAGACATGGCTGGTTTTCTCAATTACAATCTCACCTATTTTGCACGGGATTCCTTTACCTATGACAGCACCGTGTTGACCGATCAGTTGGGTTTTCGGGTGGGAGATTTTCTCTTCCTCTCCGATTCCTCTTACTCTCAAAGGAAAGGGGATGGAGGACAATTTGTTCGGCTGATGAGCAACGTCACCTATGATCGGAGAGAGGATTTAAAGAGGGTTGTGGCCGGTGATTTTTTTGCTTCTTCAGGGGAGCTTGGAAGCACTCTGAATATGGGAGGGATCAGTTTTTCGAAGAGCTACAACATCGACCCTTATTTTATCAAGTATCCAGAAATCGGCTTTTCAGGGCTTGCATCACTTCCGTCAGAGTTAGAAGTTTACAGAGATGGAGTCTTGATTAGAAAGGAAAGAATCTCACCTGGCGGGTTTGACCTCCGAGATATCCCAACCTATGTGGGTGCAGGATCCGCTGAGGTCATTCTAAAAGATCCATTTGGACGGGAGCAGAGGATTCGACTGCCTTACTATTTTACAGATACCCTTTTAAAGAAAGGCCTGCACGAATACAGCTATAACATCGGGTTTTTAAGAGAAGATTTTGGGTTGGTCAGCAATCGATACAATGATTTTGCATTTTTGGGCTTTCACCGTTATGGAATGAGTGATTCTCTGACGGCTGGCATAGGAGCAGAGGCCTCGAGAAGGGTCCTTAACTTTGGCCTTTCTTCCACCCTCTCTGTTCCGTGGCAATTGGGGGTCATTAATGCATCCGTGGCGTGGAGTGATTCGAAAGGAGAAAGAGACGGGATAGGTGGTTCCGTAGGCTACCTCTACCAAGGGCATAACTTGTCGTTCGATCTTCTTCTTAGAAGTTTTACGCGGGACTATTCCAATATCTCAATCGAGGCGACGCAAGATAGAACAAAATACGAGGCGAGTGTCGGCGCGAGCTATTTCTCCTCTACGTTGGGTTCTCTCTCTCTTGGCTTTGATGTAACAAAGAAATATGTTGGATTGGATACGAAGAGTCTGTTGGCAAGTTACTCAAGGAAAATTATAGAGCGGTCCAACGTCATCGCTAACTTCAAAAGGGATGTCAAGAACCGTGTCAACGAATTTAACATTTCCATTAATTACTATTTCAAACATGGGATCACAGCGTCGTCAGGCTATCAAAGGACGGATGGGACTTCGAGTGAACGAATTCAAGTTACGAAGAGCCTTCCGCTTGGAGAGGGCTTCGGGGGAAGAGCCGCTTTTGAGGCGAATCAGGCGGAGCCAAAAAATTTTAATAACTATAATCTGCAACTGCAATACAATGCCAAGTACGGTCAATACGGAGGTGAATTCATAAGCGTAAACCGTGCGGAAACCTATTCATTTACTGCAGCAGGCGGCCTCACCTTTGTCAAGGATACTCTAAATTTCAGCAGACCCATACAAGATAGCTTTGCACTGGTGAAGGTGGGAGATCTAAAGGACGTTCGTGTCTATTTGAGCAACCAAGAAATAGGACGGACAGGGGCTTCGGGCAAAGTGCTCATTCCCAATTTAGGTTCTTATTATGATAATCAAATCTCCATTAGCGACAAGGATATCCCAATGGAATATGCCGTATCCGAAGTAATGAAATATGTCTCTCCCCCACTCAGGAGCGGTTCTTATATAGAATTCGGGGCGGCGAGGATTCAGGCTTTCACCGGTACGCTAAAGGTAAGGGTGGGTCAGGAAATCAAACCCCTCGAATATATTGAATTCAAAGTTATGGTCGAAGGCAAGGAGCTTCTTTCCCCAACGGGAAAAGGAGGAGAGTTATATCTTGAAAATATAAAGCCAGGGAAATATCGGGGAGAATTTAAGTATTTGGATAAAGATTATTCTTTTGATATAATCATACCCAAGAGCGGGGATATTATTGTTGATCTTGGAGAAATCATCTGTGAATAGGTCGTCGAAATGATTTGGCGAATTTATTCAGCCTCACTGTAGCAATGTTGTCCGTCTTTTTTCTGATGAGGCGTAGGTATTGCGAAAATATTTTGAGAAGATAACAGTCAATCTCTGAATCGGTTGTTTCCCATCCCGAACCAAGAGGACCAAGGGTTCAACCCGTCGGTGAATAGGTCCTCTGGTACGGGATGTTCGCCCCTTGAGGGGGCGTTTCTTGGGAACCACGGGCTTTGCGCGTGGGACTCCATAGGGGAGGGAGTTATGTATTGGATAGGTAGAATGTTTAAAACATTGTTGTTGATACTACTATTTACCTTTTTGGGGATCTTTAAAGGAGAGGTCGCTTTCTCACAATGTTCGATGAATGCGACCCCCGTCAGTTTCGGTAATTATGATACCTTTTCAAGTGCACCCCTGGACGCCGTTGGCACAATCACCGTAAATTGTTCGAGGAATGTAAGGAGGGCCACCGTGACGTTAAGTGTCAGCTCGACCTCCGGAAGCTTTAATCCAAGGAGGATGAGGCGGTCAGCGGGAAGTGATTTATTAGACTATAATGTCTATACCGACGCAGCCAGGACTACGATATTCGGAGATGGAACCGGAGGAACAAGTCGGATACGCCCCGGTAGACCCCCTGGCCCGCGTGTACCTTGGAGTGCGAACATTACCATGTATGGCAGAATCCCTCCTGGTCAAAATGTTTCGGTCGGGGCTTACTCCGATACACTTACGGCTACCGTCGAACCTTAGGGGATTAGAGAAGAGAGGCTTTTACTCTAAAGGGGAATGGGTAAGTACCCGGCTGGATATTCTCTTTAAGCGGGAGTCTGTAAGAGAGATCCTTTACTTCAATATTGCTTCCTGAAAAGGGTTGATGAACAAACCCACCATGCGGTGAAAGAGTAACCGTTCTTCCTTTATCCATCACCATTACTTCTTTGAAAAGTTCGTTGCTGCCTTCAAAAAATAGAGCATAACCATTCCTGGTATTTGTTTTAATTCGTAAGATCGTCCCGGAGGGGATCTCAACAAACCCTTTTTTGAGATCACCCTTGGTCACGTTGATCAAGGGTTCTTGGTGAATAATAGATTGTGAGATCCTCGCCATCACTGTTGCGGATACCACGATGGTAGCGTTACCGTTTCCGGCAAAACTGAGACCATTAAAATAAGCCGTTATCACGATTACTAATAATGTTAGTTTTGATATATTTTTGAGGTTCATCACGCCTCTTTATAGAGCAATACCCATACCAAAGAATGGATAAATGTAATTCATTGAAATTATTATGTTTTTTTTTATTGAAAAGTGAAGGAAGGAGAGCGGAGGAACAAATTGTCTTCGATGAATTTCATATTTCTTGATTTTCTCTCAGGCGTTTACAATGTTTTCTAAGACTTTATGTTACTTTACAAGTGACAGGTTGTCCAAAAGGAGCCTAAATTGGAATAATGGAATAGTGGAATGATGGTTAAAAACGAATAACTTCTATGGTTGGGTGTAAAATTTTGAATTTTTATTATTTCTCATAGTAATGTTTATCAAACAGACTGAATTTAGACCCAATATTCCAACATTTGATCATTCCATTTGTATTTTGCGAGACCTTAGGCTGGCTCTTTTTTCTCAAAACGGTAAAGCGTTCTCGGATTGACCTTGAGAATTTCTGAGGCGATTCTTTTGTTTCCGCTGACCTCTTTGAGTATTTCTTTTATATATTCGGACTTGATATCATCCAAAGATTTACGATCCTTTACTCCTCTTTTAATCAATTCTGAAAACCCTTCCGTCAGATCTTGGGGTAAGTCATTGGGCGCCAAATAATCCTGATCGGTCATGATCACAGCCCTTTCAATGGCATTTTCTAATTCTCTGACGTTCCCCGGCCATTGATATTCTAAGAGGAGTTTCATCGCCTCTTTGGAGATCCCCTTGACCTCCTTTTTCGCTTCCTTGGAATAGAGATCCAGAAAATGGTAAGCGAGTAAAGGGATATCTTCTTTTCTGCCTTTGAGATCGGGTAGAAAGATAGGGAAGACATGAAGACGATAGAAGAGGTCTTCCCGAAATGTCCCCTTCTTCATATTCTCTTCCAAATTCTCATTGGTGGCTGCAATCATTCGGACATCAATCTTTATTCTCTCCGTGCTCCCTACCTTCATCAACTCTTTCTCCTGAAGGACCCTTAGAAGTTTTACCTGAACAGAGGGAAGGATCGTGGAGATCTCGTCCAAGAAGAGCGTTCCTTCATTGGCCTCTTCGAACAAACCCTTCTTCGCCTGGATCGCTCCGGTGAAGGCCCCTTTGGTATGTCCAAAAAGTTCGCTTTCCACCAACGTTTCAGGGATCGCTCCGCAATTGAAAGGAAGGAAAGGTCGATCCGCCCTTGGGCTGTTATAATGGATGGCCTTGGCCACCAGTTCTTTGCCGGTTCCGCTTCCCCCGTAGATCATCACCGTGCTACTCCCCTGGGCAACCTTTTCGATCAGGGAGAAGATCTCCTGCATCTTCTTGCTTTTTCCAATAATATTGTTGAACTCAAATTTTTTGGCTACCTCCATTCTCAGAAGCCGATTTTCTCTGAGGAGGAGACTTTCCTTCTGGGCTTTGGAGATGTGGATGAGAAGTTCGTTCAAATCAATGGGTTTGGTGATATAGTCGTTCGCTCCTATTCGCATTGCCTCGACAGCGGTCTCGATCGATCCGTAAGCCGTCATCAAAATGACCATCACCTCCGGCCTGGTTCCTTTGATGGTTTTCAGGAGCTCGATACCATCCATCCCCGGCATCTTCAGATCGGTTAATACTAAATCGAAGACATCCTTTTCGATCTTCTCAATGGCTTCAGGACCGCTTTGGGCGACCTCCACATTAAATCCTCCCATCTGAGATAGACCTTTTCTAATGATGTCCCGGACCAGGGCTTCATCATCGACGACCAATATCTTCATAGACTCCACATCAGACTCCTTTTATTAGTATTTTTACCAAAAATTGATTTTTAAATCAATGGAAATCATTTCTTCCAGTATTCTTCATTCCACATTTTCACAAAAGTTTCAACACAGTTGACCCGTTCGGCGGCGCCTAACCCCGCTTTTGAAGACGGGGGAAAAGAGCACCGCTCTGGGTCAACCCTGAGCGTTCGACTTGAGACTTCGGCGAGCTCAGTCGAGTCGCTCGCGCCGGATTCAAGCCTCGATTTTCAGGTCGGGGAGGTCGAAGGGTTGACTGTTTATCAATTTCTTATAGAATATAGTTGGAGATCCATAGAAAAAGAGAAAGGGGGGGGATTCGTGGAAGACCGGATTTTGATTGCGGACGATGAAGAGATAATCTGTGCGGTGTTATCTCAAAGGTTGACAAGAGAAGGATTTTCGTGTGTAACAGCCTATAACGGAAAGGATGCCCTCAATCATTTTTATAAGGGAAAATTTTCGCTGATTATTTCAGATATCAGGATGCCTGAAATGGATGGTTTAAAACTCCTGCAGAATGTGAAAGCTGTGCGACCAAACATGATGTTCATCATCATGACCGCTTATCCAGAGATCGAAGCAGCCGTAGAAGCGATACACCTGGGAGTGAATGACTTTCTTATCAAGCCCTTCGATCTGGAACTCGCGGTCTTCAGTGTGAAGAAAGCCCTTGAGCAGAAGGAGATGGAAGAGGAGCTCGAATCTTATCACAAAAATCTGAAGAAATTGGTGGAAGAGAGGACCATAAAACTTCAGCAGGCTTATCGCACTTTGAAAAAAGCCCATTTAGATTCGGTCAAGGTTCTGGCAGAGGCGATCGATGCCAAAGATCCGTACACACGAGGCCACTCCGATCGTGTGAGGCGGATGAGTTTGAAGATTGCCATTTCATTAGGATTTACAGAGGAGAGAATGGAGATTTTGGAATATGGAGCGCTCCTCCATGATATTGGTAAGATTGGCATTAAAGATGAGATTCTCGGCAAGCCAGGGCCCCTAACCCCTGAAGAGTATCAGACGATTCAGGAGCATCCGTTGATCGGCGTCAAGATTGTGGAGGGGATCGAGTTCTTTAAGGATAAGATTCCCATGATTCGTAATCATCACGAGCATTTTGATGGGAAAGGATATCCAGATGGTTTGGCGGGAGAAGCCATTCCCCTTGAGGCGAGGATCATCGCTGTTCCCGATGCTTTCGATGCGATGGCCGGCCTGAGACCCCATCGGGAGGCCATGGCGCTTGAAGACATCCTTTTGGAAATGGAAAGATACAGCGAAAGACAATTTGACCCCAAAATTTTAGAAGTTTTCCTGCAAGAAAAAATTTATGAATCGTAATCCCAAGATAGATAAATGGAATGATGGAAGAGTGGAATATTGGAATAGTGGGTTTATATTCCAGTTTGTTAAAGCAACAAATCTTCGCCATTATTCCATTATTCCAACATTCCATGCGAGCTCAAACGATTTTGGTATCAATGAATTTTAGAAATTCCAGGTAGATTGAACGTCAGAATTATGCCAGCCAATCTCACCCCGCAATATTTAGAGGCAGAGCTTAAGTTCAAGCAGGCCAAAACCACGTCAGAGAAGATAAAAGCCCTCGAAGTGATGATGGCGGTCATCCCAAAGCATAAAGGGACCGAAAGACTTCGGGGCCAGCTTAAAAGCCGAATGGCTAAGTTAAAAGAGGAACTCCAGAGGAGACCCTCCGTTGGGAAGGCGGAGCAGGCCTATAATATTAAAGGAGAGGGGGCCGCTCAAGTGATTCTTTTGGGGCTTCCCAATTCCGGGAAATCAAGCCTTTTCTCCCAGATCACCAATGCCTCTTCTGAGGTGGGTGACTACTCTTTCACAACCCCAAAGCCCATTCCTGGGATGACAAAGTTTGAAAATTTACAGATTCAATTGGTGGACACCCCACCGGTTCAATTGGATCATATCGAACCCGGGTTCCCAAACCTGATCAGAAATGCGGATGCTCTTCTTCTCTTGGTAGACCTGACGGAAGACCCCATCTTTCAGATGGAGATCATCCTGGAAGAGTTGAATAAAATGAGAATAAAGGTGGTGGGAAAAGGACCCATCCCCTCACTGGAAATGGGATGGGTTTCGCTGCGGGCACTCCTTGTTGGGAATAAATGCGATGCTAAAAATGCGATAGGAGCCTACCAAAGATTGGAGAGCCATTTCCGTGATTCCTTTCCCATCCTGCCCATCTCTGCCAAAGAAAGAATGAATTACGATGAATTAAAGAAAGAGATTTATCAAATCCTCGGCATCCTCCGGGTCTATACGAAAATTCCCGGAAAGGAACCGGATCTGACGGAGCCTGTAATACTGAAGAAGGGGAGCACGGTGGGAGATGTGGCTCTTTCTATCCATAAGGACTTCGCTGCCAAACTTCGATATGCAAAAATCTGGGGTTCTGGAAAATTCGATGGACAGATGGTCAAGCGGGATTATCTTGTTAACGAAGGGGATGTGATCGAACTGCATCTCTGAAAAGAAATGGAATAATGGAGTGATGGAAGAATGGAATATTGGGTGGTCCGAAAAAATAAGCATGGGTGTGGTTTTTTCTAATTTTCAGCCATCATTCCACTATTCCACCATTCCAATATTCCGTTGGTAGCAATTGCTGTTTGGAATTCAGAAAGCGGGGAAGACCAAAAAAGAATGAGATCGCTAACAAGACGATATTTTCTTCGGTGGCTTTTAGGACTGCCTCTTCTTTCCTCCTTTCCTTTCCACCTTCAGGAGACAAGGGCAGATCCTCCGGCCCTCCCAAGGAAGGGGGGATCCTCCATTGGCGAATTCTTTAAAGGGGAGGAGCTTTTCTACGATGGCGGGTTCTGGCTGTTTAAGCGAGTGGCCACGGGGAAAATAAGTTTTAAAAAATTGGAAGAAGAGGGCCGTT